>Ga0265298_10007537_pt1 | contig 13208 bp, 7 predicted proteins | sample AusTroGonzalo_MG_3_FD_193486 | JGI IMG/M metagenome (GOLD analysis project Ga0265298, IMG submission 193486) | Bovine rumen microbial communities from tropical cattle in Woodstock, Queensland, Australia - Gonzalo_01 | ecosystem: Host-associated > Mammals > Digestive system > Stomach > Rumen ... | reverse complement strand
CAGGCCAGAGGGAAGGCGATCAGCGTACCGAGGATCATGGTAGCAAAACCGGCGATCAGGGTGTTTTTCAGCGCCTGCCGGTTCATGGAATAGCTGAGGAGGCGTTTCAGCGTTTCCAGGGAGAAGGTGCCGTCCGGGAAAAGCCCCTTGACGGCCATATACATAACCGGAAGCACCTGAAAGATGAGCAGGAAATCAACGATCAGAAGGATTACGATCCATTTGATATTCAGGACCCACCGCCTGTCGGCCATCATCAGCAGTGCCAGGATGACGATATCCAGCATGAGCGCAACCCCAACCAGGATGATAGTTTTGCTGTTGCTGATAATGAACCGGGAGAGTCCGGAGATGCCGCCGCCGCTGACGATGATTTTGAAGGCGTCCAGCTGGCCTGCCTTGTCGCGGACGCTCTTTTTCAGCGCCTTGACATGATCGGAGACCGAATCATCCGAGCCGCTGAGATCCTGGATGATCAGCTGGAAGAGCATTGACTGTCGGTCTGAGCCGGTCAGACCTTCGACAGCGGCCGCCGCTTCGTCCGGAACGGCCTGATTCTCATCCGGAATGCAGCGGAGAAGCCGCTGCCGGAAGGCGGGACGATTATTCCCGGAGATGGCAGTGATTGCCTTTTTGACGGATGACGTTACCTTCGGGCCGCTCATCAGGCCGGAAAGGTACATGAGTTTATAAAGCCGTTCTGCCCTGCCGGCACCGGCTTCGTCAATGAAAGATCCGGCTTCTTCGCCGCCGCCTTCTTTCCGGCTTTCCCAGCTCTCCTTTACCAAGGAAAGCAGGGCATCGTCGACGGCTGTCTGCTCGTCATCGGTCAGAGCGCCCCAGTCTGAGGACAGGGAATTGCTCCAGGCGGAAGAGACGTCCTTGGAGAGGTCGGAGATCGCTGAGGAGCTCTCTCCTGAACCGAAGCCGGCATCAGAGGAGGTTTGGCCGCCCCGGATGCCCAAAAACACGAAGAGCAGGCCCAGCAGAAAACAGACTGCCAGGCCCAGCTTTGTAAATAAAGAAATACGTTTGCCGTTCATACTAAAGGCTTATTGGGTTACCTTGTCGGTCCAGGTGGCGAGGATCTTTTCACGATCATGGTAGGCCCGATCCCAGTTGACGCCGATGTCCTTTTTGATCAGATCATCGGTGCTGATGGAATGGTAGGGGATCTCGGTCATATCCTTAAGGACGGAATGCATGAATCCCTTGATGATCATTTTCTGGCCTTCCTCAGAGAGGAACCACTGAGCGACAGCTTCCGCGGCATCTGTGTTCACGTTCTTCGCGTATTCTTCGGCGACGATCATCACGGTGGAGGGGATCAGGACGACGCCGTCCTCCGGGTAGATGACTTCCAGGTTCGTGACGGGATTGCCGTTTTGATCACCGTCATACAGTTCCTTCAGGATAGACTCTTCGAGGATCATCAGGGCGGCGCATTCCCCGCTCTGCAGCTTTTCAATGGCAGTGGAGCCGGACATGCGCTGAACTTTGTTTTCTCCCAGCTTGTCCAGATATTCATCACCGTACTTATCGGTCAGAGCGACAACGGCGGCGTAAGTGGTGCCGCTGGTCATGGGATCACCCATGGAGATATAGTTTTTCAGCGTGGAATCATAGGCAAAATCCTTAAAGGTCTTCGGAATGTTGACACCCTTGGATTCCCAGTAATCCTTCTTTTCGGGATTATAAGCCAGAACCATATTGCAAACGCGGACGGGATACCAGTATCCGTCCTTGTCATAATCGAAGCGCAGGAGATTATCCGCATCCTTGACATTAAATGAATGCAGGTATCCGTAATCCTTCAGCTCCAGGGAGAAAGCAGGCTCCGCAACCATGAGCATGTCGCATTCCAGCGGCTGATCATGTTTATCACCCATTTCACCGTAGATCTTGGTGATCAGGGTGCCGGTGCCACCCTGGCAGAAGAAACTGCCATCGAGGCCGGGCTTCAGGTTTGGGAACTCTGCCTTGAGCGCCTCATCCATCATGGCAACGATCTCTTTGTACATGGAGGTATAGATTACCAATTCGCCTTCCACATCCTCGTTGACCGCGAAGGCGGCGGAGGACAGAGACAGGAGCATCAGCAGAGAAAGGAAAGCGCAGAGCAATTTTTTCATGTGGAAAGACCTCCTTTGATTTATGACTGCATTATATCCGGAAACGGACGGAATAATCAAGAGGGCTTTTTGACAGCATTTAAATGAAGAAAACTTGCGTCCGAGGGGCATAAAGTGGTATACTAACCTGTAATTTTATGCGCGCTCGCGGGAATACAAGGCGAGCTGATGAGGAGAAACGGATGCTTGATTTTCTGAAGAAAGTACTGGGCAACGGAAACGATACCCAGCTGAAGAAACTGGATAAACCTGTCGAGGCTGTCATGGCGCTCGAAGATGAATACAGGAAACTGACGGACGAACAACTGCAAGCGAAGACGGCGGAGTTCAAAGCCCGGCTGGCAAACGGAGAGACGGAAGACGACCTGCTGCCCGAGGCATTTGCCACGGTGCGGGAAGCGGCGGACCGGGTGCTGGGCATGCGGCCGTACCGGGTTCAGGTGCTGGGCGGCATTGTGCTGCATCAGGGCCGGATTGCCGAGATGAAGACCGGTGAAGGTAAAACGCTTGTTTCCACGATGCCTGCCTACCTGAACGCGCTGCGGGGCGAGGGTGTCCATATCGTGACGGTAAATGACTACCTGGCCCGCCGCGACAGCGAGTGGATGGGCAAAGTGCACCGCTTCCTGGGCCTGAGTGTCGGTCTGATCGTACACGATCTGGACAGCGCGGAGCGGCAAAAGGCTTATGCCTGTGACATCACCTACGGAACGAACAATGAGCTGGGTTTTGACTATCTGCGGGATAATATGGTGATCCGGCAGAGCAACCTGGTGCAGCGGGGCCATGCGTTTGCAATTGTGGACGAGGTAGACTCCATCCTGATTGACGAAGCCCGGACTCCGCTGATCATCTCCGGTCAAGGGGAAAAAAGCACGGAGCTGTACGACCGGGTGGATGCCGTGATCCGGACAATGAAGCCCGGAACCCATTTTGAGATTGAGGAAAAGAAGAAAGCCGTTACCCTGACGGACGAGGGAGCTCAAAAGGTTGAGATGGCTTTCAATATTGACAACATCAACGATCCGGAAAACAGCGAGCTGAACCATCATGTAAACTGTGCGCTGCGGGCACATAACCTGATGAAACGTGACGTGGACTACGTGGTACAGAACGGTCAGGTTATCATTGTGGATGAGTTTACCGGCCGACTGATGATCGGCCGCCGCTACTCGGAAGGCCTGCACCAGGCGATCGAGGCGAAAGAGCATGTCAAGGTTGAGCGGGAGAGCAAGACCCTGGCGACGATTACATTCCAGAACTATTTCCGGATGTACAAAAAGCTTTCCGGCATGACCGGTACGGCAAAGACGGAAGAGGCTGAATTCCAGGGCATCTACGCGCTGGACGTTGTGGAGATTCCGACGAACAAACCGAACATCCGCAATGACCTGGAAGACATGGTCTACAAGAATAAGAACGCAAAGTTCAACGCCGTGGTGGCGAGTATCGAAGAGCGCCATAAGACGGGACAGCCGTTGCTTGTCGGTACGATCAGCGTGGAGGTCAGCGAAATGCTGAGCGATATGCTCAAGCGCAAAGGGATCCCCCACGAAGTGCTGAACGCCAAGAACCACGCGAAGGAAGCTGAAATTGTCGCGCAGGCCGGCCACTGGGGCGCGGTGACCATCGCAACGAACATGGCAGGGCGCGGAACAGATATCCTTCTGGGCGGCAATCCGGAGTATCTGGCCCGGAAGGCGCTGCGGCAGGAAGGGATTGACGAGGAGATCATCGAGGAAGCTGTCGGCCACAGTGAACAGGTGAGCGAGGAAGTGCTGGAAGCCCGAAAACTGTACAACGAGCAGTACAACCGCTTCAAGACCGAGACGGACAAGGAACACGAACGGGTGCTGCAGACCGGCGGACTGCACATCATCGGTACGGAACGGCATGAGAGCCGCCGGATTGACAACCAGCTGCGCGGCCGGAGCGCCCGGCAGGGCGACCCGGGTTCCACCCAGTTCTTCATCAGCCTGGAGGATGACCTGATGCGTCTGTTCGGCAGCGATCGAATCGGCGTGATGGTGGATCGGCTGGGCCTGAAAGATGACGAGCCGCTGACGGCCGGACTGCTGACGAAGCAGATCGAGAGCGCCCAGAAACGGATTGAGAGCCGGAACTACGAAACCCGGAAACATGTGCTGGAGTATGACGACGTGATGAACCGCCAGCGCGAAGTGATCTACGGACAGCGCAGACGCGTGCTGATGGGCGAGAACGTCCGGGACAGCATCCAACGGATGGCCGACCACGTGATCGACTTTGCGGCCGGACGGTGGATGACCGGGGAAGACGCGGAAGAGTGGGAGTGGCGGGAAGCCACCAACTATCTGGAAAACCTGTGTAACCACCATGGTGTTCTGGAAGAGAACCGGAAACTCGCCGAAGGCGAGGATCGCGATGGCTTCATCGAGGCGCTGAAGGAGGATGCAAGGGCGTTTTACGATGAGCGGGAAAAGATGATCAGCGACATGCAGATCGACATGCGCGAGGTTGAGCGGGTGATGCTTCTCCGCAGCGTGGACAGCCGGTGGATGGATCATATTGACGCAATGGATCAGCTGCGGGACGGCATCGGATATCGCGCTTACAGCGGCAAAAACCCGGTGACGGAGTATCAGATTGAAGCTTCGCACATGTTTGAGGAACTGAACCATCTGATCCGGGAGGATACGGTCAGACGGGTGTATCAGACCAAGATTCAGGTAACGCCGGAACGGGTGCAGGCAGCGAAGCCTACGGAAGCTCGGGTAGCCGGGGATGGGCCGCGGCAGCCGCGGAAGGTGAGTGCGGCGGCAAAGATCGGCCGCAACGATCCTTGCCCCTGCGGAAGCGGGAAGAAGTATAAAAACTGCTGTATGAACAAAGATCAACAGCAGTAAAAAGCAAGGCTTTTCAGAAACTGAAACCCTTTCCCCCTGCCCCCTTCCCCGTGCAGTTACTGTATGGTGTTAAAGATAATCCGGCATGGGGACGGGGAAAAGTTAGTGGAGGGGCTGCGCCCCACACCACACTATAGGAACAACGGCAACGAGGAGAACTGTTTTAGTTGGGATAAAGAATTTGGAGGATGAAATGCTGGAACTGGAACAATATGCGCAGGATATTACAGGAATCCGCAAGAGTATTCTGGCGGCCGGCGACGCGCTGCACATCGATCACATTAAGGAGCAGATCGATGAACTAACGGAAGAGATGAACCAGCCGGAGTTCTGGAACGATACAGAACGGTCCACAAAGGTGAACCAGAAACTCGGACATCTGAAGAATAAGCTGGAGCATTATGAGCACCTGCTGAGCGCTGCGGACGACATTGACACCATGATGGAACTCGCCAAGGAAGAGAACGACGAGGAAATGGTGACAGAGATCGGCGAAGAGCTGGCGAAGCTGAAGGAGCAGGCGGATGCGTTGGAACTGGAGACCCTGATGCGGGGAGACTATGACGACAGCGACGCGGTGCTGAGTCTGCATGCCGGCGCCGGCGGAACGGAAGCTCAGGACTGGACGCAGATGCTGTATCGGATGTACACCCGTTACTGCGAGCGGATGGGCTTTGAGGTCAAACTGCTGGACATGCTGGACGGTGATGAGGCCGGGATCAAGAGCGTGACATTTGAGGTCAGCGGAGACCACGCCTATGGTTATCTTCGGGGAGAGAAAGGCGTGCACCGGCTGGTGCGCATCAGCCCGTTTGATTCCAACGCACGGCGGCATACCAGTTTTTCGAGCCTTGACGTGGCGCCGATGCTGGAAGACGACGGGGACGAGATCAAGATCGACATGAAGGATGTCCGGGTGGATACTTACCACTCCAGCGGCGCCGGCGGACAGAACGTCAACAAGACCAGTTCCGCTGTCCGGATGACCCACTATCCAACGGGAATCGTTGTGGCATGCCAGACGGAGCGTGACCAGGTGCAGAACCGAGCGACCTGTCTGAAAATGCTGAAGGCGAAGCTGCTGGAACTGCGGGAACGCGAGAAGGAACAGCAGATGGCAGACATCAAGGGAGAGATGAAAAAGATCGAGTGGGGAAGCCAGATCCGGTCTTATGTGTTCCAGCCCTACACGATGGTGAAAGATCACCGGACGAATTACGAGAGCGGCAATATTGACGACGTGATGAACGGGAATCTTGAAGGGTTTGTGACGGCGTACCTTAAGATGCAATGAGACTGGGGGGATTCCCGGGAGGTATCGTCCTCGCCTGGGCGGTGATTCTGTTCACGGTGGCGGCGGCGGTGTGCGGGATTGCCGGGAACGGAGGACTGCTGGCATCGGAGATGCTGAGAAATGCACCACCGGAGGTTACCGGGCTGCCGGAAAAGGAATACGGGGCCGTGGGAAGAATGACGGCGGACTACCTGAGCGGACGAACGGAAGTGTTTCAGCACACGTTTTCGGATGAGACCGGTGCAATTTACCAGTGCTTTCAGCCCCATGAGGCGGATCATATGGCGGACTGCCGGAAACTGATCCGGCTGGCGGAGATCCTGCGGCTGGGGTTCGGAGTGCTGGGAATGGTGATCGTATTCGAAGGGCTGATGGTGCCGGACAGACGGAAAGGGATCGCCCGGGGCGTGATCACCGGACTCATGTCGGCAGGGATCATCGGGATGGTGCTGCTGATCTGGGGACTGATCGATTTTGACGGACTGTTTACGGCGTTCCACCGGATTGCTTTTACGAACGATGGATGGCTGCTGGACCCGCGGACAGATCTGCTGATTCGGCTGATGCCGACGGAACTGTTTGTGAGGCTGGCAGTAAGAATCCTGTTATGGGTAACTGCGGCAGCGGCAGCAGCCGGGATTGGTGCGAAAATGCTTTTAAAGAGAATTCAGGATCATGGATTGTAAAGAATGAACTATTTTGAGATGTCCCGCCGAAAGGCGGAAGCACTGAGAGACCGGGGAACGGCGCGAATCCTGGCGCTGGAAACCAGCTGCGACGAAACGGCGGCAGCCGTGATCGAGAACGGCCGGAAAATTCTGAGCAACGTTGTGTTCAGCCAGATCGACCTGCATGAGCTGTACGGCGGGGTGGTTCCGGAAATTGCCAGCCGGGCTCACATGGAAGCCTGCGACCGGGTTGTGGACCAGGCACTGAAAGAAGCCGGCATGACCCTGCAGGACGTGGACGCACTTGCAGTGACCAAAGGGCCGGGATTGGTCGGTGCACTGCTGACCGGGGTTAATTGCATGAAGGGACTGGCCTTCGCGGCGGAGAAGCCGCTGGTGGGCGTGAACCACATCGAAGGGCATGTGAGCGCCAACTATCTGAGCCATCCGGATCTGGAACCTCCGTTCCTGTGCCTGGTGGTATCCGGCGGGCACAGCCATCTGGTCGAGGTGGCAGACTACGGAATCTACCGTCCGCTGGGCCAGACGGCAGACGATGCGGCGGGCGAAGCCTTCGACAAAGCGGCGAGAGCACTTGGGTTGCCCTACCCGGGCGGTCCGCGGATCGACGCCCTGGCGGAGGAGGGAAACCCGGAAGCGTTCACACTGCCGAGTCCGAAGACGGAAGGACGGTATGACTACAGCTTCAGCGGACTGAAGACCGCGTTCATGAACACGGTACATACGCTGGAGCAGCGAGGAGAATTCCTGCCGAAAGCAGACCTGGCGGCAAGCTTCCGGCGAGCTGTGTGCCGGGAACTGATCAGCAAGGCCCGGCTGTTGCTTGAAGAGCACGGCGGAGACGGCTACCGGGGATTTGCACTGGCGGGAGGCGTGAGCGCGAACCGGGAGCTGCGGCGGATGGCAACGGAAATGTGCACAGAGCTGGGAATGAAGCTGTATATGCCGGAAATCCGGCTGTGCACGGATAACGGGGCAATGATCGGAAGCGCCGCTTTCTATCGATTGATGAACGGGGAGGTTGCAGGCCTGGAGCTAAATGCCATGCCTGCATTGAGACTTGTAGAACACAAAGGGGTGTGAGCAGGCCGTGAAGGAAAAACTTCAATTCTGGAATCAGTATGGGTTTGAACTGGATGTTTTTGACAAGTACCGTGATTCCGTGACAAGAAGCAACAAGGTTGCAATCAAGGTGCTCAGCGTTCTGGTGATCGTTACAACGCTGATCATCATGGTTTTCGGCTTTGTGACGAAACAGCCGGAGGAAGGCGCTATTTTCTGCTTCCTGGCCCTGAGCGCCGGCGCCTACGGCGTATTTGTCACCTTCCGGGAGGAGAGCACAAGGGAGAAAATCCTGACGGCCGGGTATCTCCTGAGCATTGCGGTCTATACGCTATCCATTTACGGCTCGTACACTTACAAGAGCGATGTGTTCTGGGTCGGAACCCTGGTGGCGGTTGCCTGCTATATCTTCGACTACGCCTGGCGGGTGGGCTCGCTGCAGATCGCGAGCTATATCGCGATGATGCTGGTATGGAATTACTCGGGCGTGAAGATGGACGCCATCAGGATTGTTTACAGCGCGCTGTATCTGGTGATCAGCCTGGTGACCTTCTATACGCTGAACCGGGCACGGGTGAAACTGATCGCGGGACAGCAGCGGAGCCAGTATCAGGCGGATACGGACCTGCTGACCGGGTTGACGATGCGGACGGCTGCGCAGAAACAGATTGAGGAACACCTAAAGACGGATACTCACGGTGTGATGATGCTGATGGACCTGGACCGCTTCAAGAGCGTGAACGACCGGCTGGGCCACCAGATGGGCGATACGGTGCTGATCGATGTGGCGAACGACCTGAAGCGGATGTTCCGGAACAGCGACGTGCTGAGCCGGCTGGGCGGCGACGAGTTTGTGGTTTACATGAACAGTGTGCCGGAAAAGGAATGGGCAATGGAACGGGCGTCTCAGGTGGTGCGTGCGGTGCGCCGGTGGGTCGGCAACGGGACGACGAACATCCAGATCAGCGCGAGTATCGGGATTGTAATGACCGACATGGTGGACCGGAACTACGATGAACTGTATAAGGCGGCGGACATCGCGATGTACGCTGCGAAGAGCCAGGGCGGAAACCGGGCGATGTTCTATTCACCGGAGATGCTGGAGCACGCGCATGAGACAGAGGATCAGCGGCATCTGACCAGTGAAAAGATCAAGAGCGAAGAAGAAATGAATGAGTTGAGATAAAAGCTGCGACACCTCATCCGGCCTTCAGCCACCTTCCCCTCAAGGGGAAGGCTCAAAAAGAGTTTTTGCAATGACACAGACTTAAAGGATAATATGAACGAATATTTGGAGATCCGCGGGGCGCGGGAACATAATCTGAAGAACATATCTCTGAAAATACCGCGGGACAAGCTCACCGTAATTACGGGACTGAGCGGCAGCGGAAAGAGCTCTCTGGCTTTCGACACGATTTATGCCGAAGGCCAGCGCCGTTATGTGGAAAGCCTGACCAGCTATGCGCGGCAGTTTTTGGGACAGATGGACAAACCGGATGTGGACGCAATAACCGGACTGAGTCCGGCAATTTCTATTGACCAGAAGACCACGGGAAGAAACCCCAGATCAACGGTGGGTACTGTGACAGAAATTCACGACTATCTGCGCCTGCTCTGGGCACGGGTAGGTGTTCCTCATTGTCCTGTATGCGGCAGGGAAATTCGGAAACAGAGCGTGGACGAAATCGTTGATGCCGTCTGTACCGCGCCGGAAGGCACACGGATGCAGATTTTGAGCCCGCTGGTACGGGGACGAAAAGGTGAACACAGGGATTTGCTTTCTTCCGCGCGGAAGAGCGGCTATGTACGGGTCCGGGTGGACGGAAAGATGTATGACCTTGAAGAAGCTCCGGAACTGGATAAAAAGAAGAAACATACGATTGAACTGGTGGTGGACCGCCTGATCCGCCGGGAGACGGACGACTTCCGACATCGGCTTGCGGAAGACATTGAGACTGCTGCCAACCGCGGCGCGGGTCTGGTAATCGTCGATTGCATAGATGAAGGTGAAACGCTGTACAGCATGAACTATGCGTGTCCGGACTGCGGTGTTTCCATTGAGGAACTGACACCCCGGATGTTTTCCTTCAACAGCCCTTACGGCGCCTGCCCGGGGTGCAGCGGCCTGGGAATCCGGATGCGGATCAGCCGGGAAGCGATTTTTCCGGATGAACGGGTCACGCTGCGGGAAGGCGCGATGAACCTGATGGGGTTCAATGCCAACGAGGAGAGCGGTATCGCGGCCCAGTACTTCAACGCAATGGGCAAGCGTTACGGGTTCACGCTGGACACCCCGGTAGAGGATATCGGGGAAGACGGGATGAAAGCCCTGCTGTTCGGCACGGGGAATGAGCAAATCAGTATCGCCTATGAAGGCGCGAGAGGTATGAGGGAGTATTCCACAACATTTGAGGGAATTATTCCCACACTGGAACGGCGGTATCAGGAAACATCCTCGGAAGCCATGAAACAGGCTTATGAGGAATACATGGCGGAGGAAATCTGTCCGGACTGCGGCGGACAGCGGCTGAAGGCAGAAGCCCGGGCGGTGACCGTGAACGGGAAGAGCCTGCCGGAGGTATCGGACATGAGCATCCTGCAGGCCCGGGAGTTCTTTGCGTCCCTTGAGCTGGAAGGGAACAGCCGGGTGATTGCGCAGCAGATTCTGAAGGAGATCGACAATCGGCTTGGCTTCCTGAGCGACGTGGGGCTTGGATACCTGACACTGAGCCGCGGGGCGGGGACACTTTCCGGCGGCGAAGCGCAGCGGATCCGGCTGGCGACACAAATCGGCAGCGCCCTGATGGGCGTGATGTATATCCTGGATGAGCCCAGCATCGGCCTGCACCAGCGGGATAACGCGAAACTGATCGCGACCCTGCGGCGAATGCGCGACCTCGGGAACACGGTTATTGTGGTGGAACATGATGAGGAGACCATGCGGGCCGCGGACTGGATTGTGGATGTGGGTCCCGGAGCGGGGCTCCATGGCGGCCGGATCGTGGCCGAGGGCACGGCGGAAGATATCATGGCCTGTGAGAAGAGCCTGACGGGGCAGTATCTGAGTGGAAAAAAAGTCATTCCCGTACCGTCAAAACGCCGGAAACCAGTCGGCTGGCTGACGGTGAAAGGTGCAGAAGAACATAACCTGAAGCATATTGACGTGCGGATCCCGCTGGGAGTGCTGACTTGCGTGACAGGCGTCAGCGGAAGCGGGAAGAGCAGCCTGGTCAACGAGATTCTGTACAAACATCTGGCCAGGAAACTGAACCGGGCGAAGACCCGGCCCGGCCGCTTTGACAGCATGGAAGGCATCGAAAAACTGGATAAGATCATCATGATCGATCAGAGTCCCATCGGACGGACACCCCGGAGCAATCCGGCAACCTATACCGGTCTGTTCGATCTGATCCGGCGGCTGTTTGCCTTAAGTCCGGAAGCGAAGGCACGGGGATACAAGGAAAACCGTTTTTCCTTCAACGTCAAGGGCGGACGCTGCGAAGCCTGCCAGGGAGACGGAATGAAGAAGATCGAGATGCATTTCCTGCCGGATCTGTATGTACCCTGCGACGTATGCCACGGGCACCGGTACAACCGGGAGACGCTGGAAGTGACCTGGCAGGGGAAGAATATCAGCGAAGTGCTGGAGATGACTGTGGAAGAGGCGATCCGCTTTTTCGAGAACCATCCTCAGATCCTGAAAAAGCTAGAAACGCTGTACGACGTCGGGCTGGGCTACATGAAACTGGGACAGGCATCCACGACGCTGTCGGGCGGCGAGGCACAGCGGGTGAAACTGGCGACGGAACTGAGCCGGAGGGCAACAGGCAAGACGATCTACCTGCTGGACGAACCGACGACGGGCCTTCACGCGGCGGACGTGGACCGACTGGTCAGGGTACTACAGCGGCTGACGGATGCAGGGAACACGGTGTTGGTGATCGAACATAACCTGGACGTGATCAAGGTTTCGGACCGAGTGATCGATCTTGGGCCGGAAGGCGGAGACAGCGGCGGAATGGTTGTTGCCGAAGGTACGCCGGAAGAAGTTGCCGCAACAAAGGGAAGTTATACGGGGGAATATCTGCGGAAAGTGCTGGGAGTATAGTACGATGTGGACGATGATTCTCAAGATGTCGGCGGCGACCCTGATCTATGTGCTGATTACGGCAGGGCTGTGGTTCGTGTGCCGGAAAAAAGAAAAGCTCGGGACGGGACTCCAGGTAGTGATCGGGCTGATCTATGGCGGTTGTTCCGTGCTGGCGAATCATATCGGCATTGATTACGGGGATATGATCCTGAACGTGCGGGATATCGGCCCGCTGGCGGCCGGCCTGTTCTTCAGCCCGGTGAGCGGCATCATCGCCGGCATCATCGGCGGAGCAGAACGCATTCTGGCCGGAGAGCTATGGAATATCGGACGCTTTACGGAACTTGCCTGCGGGATGAGTACATTTCTGGCGGGCTTGCTGGCGGCGCTGCTGAACAAGAAGATCTATAAGGGACATCGGCCGCCGGTGACCCAGGCATTATTCCTGGGCGCGGTAATGGAAGTGTTCCATATGTACGCGGTGTTGTTTACCAACCGCCAGGATATGGCGATGGCCTACAGGGTAGTACAGACGGCGGCTATTCCGATGATTATCTTCACGGCAACCGGCATGGCCCTATGCTCCGCGGTGGTGCTGAAGGTATCCGGCGAGAAGCCGCAATCCGGACTGTTGAAGGATGAGGGAAAAATTCCGCTGACAGTCCATTTTCAACGCCGCCTGATGATTGTGACCATCGGGGTGGTCCTGATCAACTTTGCCGTTTCCTGGGGAATCCAGACACGGATTGCAGATTCGAACGCCTCCTCCGCGCTGAGCTATATCAGCTTTGAGAACCAAAGGATTTACGAGGAAAACGGAAAGAAAATCGAGGCTCTGAAGGACCATCTGCAGGAACAGTATCATTCAGATATATCTTATTGGCTGGTTGATGCCGGGAGCGGGGAGCTTCTTGTAAATCCCGACAGCACCTGGCTGCCCGATAACAGGATCAAAGAAGCGGACCTGGAAAAAGCAAAGGAAAATGCGGACCAGCAGGTTTACAGGACAGCAATTCAGACCGCGGACGGCATCGAGGTGCTGTGCAGCAGCAGATA
>Ga0265298_10007536_pt1 | contig 13209 bp, 11 predicted proteins | sample AusTroGonzalo_MG_3_FD_193486 | JGI IMG/M metagenome (GOLD analysis project Ga0265298, IMG submission 193486) | Bovine rumen microbial communities from tropical cattle in Woodstock, Queensland, Australia - Gonzalo_01 | ecosystem: Host-associated > Mammals > Digestive system > Stomach > Rumen ... | reverse complement strand
GAGGATTCCGGCAGACTCCTTTTGACGATGTTGCCTCCGCCGCACTATACACTGCAGGATCCCCTTTGGTGGCCTTCCGGGAAGACAGCACGATGAGCGAACGTACTCCGGCGGTCTATGACCTCAGTTTCAATGTGAGTTACCGTATCAACGGGAAGAAAGTGTCCCACGTGATAGGGCTGGACTATATGAACATTCTGTCCATGGAGGAGCCTCTGTACTACTATTACAACTATGTCAAGGGCTCTCCGGAGACCATAACTTCATGCTATTCCATCCCGAATTTCTTCTATAAGCTTGTGTTCTGATGTCCCGCCGTTTAGCCGTTATCTTTCTTTTGACTGTCTTTCCGCTCTGTTTGCGCGGACAGAATGTCGTAGTCGAGTTCCTGACGGCGCCGGATGAGAGTCTCGACCCTCAGTACATCTTTCTGTCGGAGCGCAACTGGACGGTTTCCACTTATATGGACTATGTCAACGTGTGGATGAATATGATAATGGATGTGTCCTATAGCGAAGGCGGAACCCCTTACGATGGTCGTTTCATAACTGACACCGACAAAGTGCCATACCTGGAAGCGGGACTTACTGTGACCTACGGCTCACTTTCCCTTGGCTGGGGAACTTCGGTGGGAAAGGACAAGAGTACCGCCAGGACCAACTCGTTCCAGTGGCTGGATTCAAGGATGGGAGTGTCTTTCCTCTACAGCAAAGTGAACCGTCCTTACACTGCGGATATCCAGATGAACAACAACGGCACATGGGAATCGGTGTTCGGCCCGTCATCTTCCGAATTCGATGCGGGCCTGAGGAGCCTTGCCGTGGACGGATACTATGCATTGAACGGAAAACGTTTCACCTATCTTGCGGCTTACGACGGTTGCTACATCCAGCGCCGTTCGGCCGGCTCGGCCATGATAGCGGCAAAGTTCTCACAGGAAGAACTCAAGCTCGATCCGCGCGACATCTCGACCATAGAGGACGTCCTCTTCAATCGCGGTTCATACGGGGCGGCGGGTTTTTCTGTCGGAGCAGGATATTCCTTCAACTGGGTTGCGCTGCACCGCGAACCGGAAAACGCCCGCAGTATGAAGGGCCTCAGGAACATTACTTTGAACATCACGGCAATTCCGATGCTTACTCTCTATAATGTGGTCTCGACCGTGGAAAACGTATATCCCGACTGGAACGAATGTGCGCAGGACTATGCCAACCGCAACAATTTGACTCCTCCCTACGAGCAGCCTGCTTTCTACTACGGCGTCCTGGACCTCTATGCTTCCAAGGTGAAATATAAAGAGCCTGAGAAGATCCGGGGAGGATTGGTTCCAAGTTTTATCTCAAGGGCGGGCGTCAGTTTTCAGTATGACCGTTTTTTCCTGAATGCGAACCTCGATTTCGGTCGTTTCAACATGAAAACCTCTACCAAAGAGTTCGAGTACCAGGACGGCACGGTCCACACTGTCAGGGACAGGGGAGTATTCTCCAACCTCACCGGAAGCTTGACACTGAACTACCGGTTCTAACGGAAAACAAAAAACCCGCTGAAAATCAGCGGGTTACCGTGGTGCTGGGAAGTCCATTTTTAGGGAAAAGCGGGGTTTTATAGAGTTACATAACCGATTGATATACACAAAGATAGTTCATTATAATAAAGCGCAGTATATTTGGATTATTGGCAATTTATGCGTAAATTTGTGCGTAAATGATAAACGCACGAAGTTATGGCAGTGAACTATTTTTTAGAGACTCGGGCGAACAAGGCTGGTGAACTTCCCATCCGCGCCCAGATATGCGTAAAGGGTGTGACGCGCATATCAACTTTCGGTATAAGTGTTGACCCTGAGTACTGGGGTGGCAGCCGTGTGAGCAAGGGCACCTACCGGAATTCAAAGAAGATGACCGGCGCTGAAATCAACAAGCGCCTGAACACAATCGAGAATCATTTCCTGGACTGGGACAACAGTCTCAATCACCGGCCGACGAAAGACGAGATCAAAGAGCAGCTGATGATCGCCCTGGAGCGGAAGGATATGACGGAACCGGCACCGGTGAAGAAGGCGAAGAAGTTCACCATCTTCCAGATGCTGGATGAATTCACGGCCGAGCAAGGAGCCGTGCAGCAGTGGGCCTATGCCACGAACCAGTGCTGGAAGACATTCCGCAATCACCTTGAGAGTTTCAAGAGCGATGTTACATTCGAGTTCTTCGATGAGACCGGCCTCAATAAGTTCGTCACCTACCTTCGTAAGACAAAAGGCCTTGAGGACAATTCCGTCCGCAAGCAATATAAGAACCTGCTCTGGTTCACCAACTGGGCTCTCAGGAAGGGTTATACCCACCAGAACACCATCACCCATTATAAGCCCAAGTTCAAGGTGGTGGAGAAGCCAATCATCTTCCTGGATAAAGAAGAGCTGAACACCTTATATAAACTGAAGATTCCCAAGAATGGTGAGAAGGTCAAGCTGCTCGACTATAACGGTAATGAGTACGAGAAGGAGATCAAGGAAGCCGGCGGAATGGAAAAAGCCCGGGACCTATTCTGCTTCTGCGCTTTCACTTCGCTGCGTTTCTCTGATATGTATAACCTCAGGAAGAAGGACGTTGCCGACAATATAATCTACGTCACCACCCAGAAGACCAACGACCGCCTGCCCATTGACCTCAATCCGTTCGCTAAAGCCATCCTTGATAAATATAAGGATCTGGACACTGTTGGAGACCACGCACTGCCCGTGATGTGTAACCAGAAGATGAATGACTACCTGAAGGACCTGGGCGAGCTTTGCGGCTTCAACGAGCCCATCACCCGCGTATGCTTCCGTGCCGGTGCCCGAGTCGAGGAGACCTATCCCAAGTATCAGATGCTCTCCACCCACGCCGGACGCCGTACCTTTATCTGCCTGGCGCTCTCCAGCGGTATCCCGCCGCAGGTGGTGATGAAATGGACCGGCCACTGCGACTACAAGTCCATGAAGCCCTATATTGACATCGCCGGCAAGACCAAGTCCGACGCCATGAATACCTTTGCTAATTCCTTAAGCCTTTTGAACGATGAGCCTAATGAGTGATATGAATATGGCTGGCCTTGAGTTCAATGTCAAGGACGCCCTGAATGTACTGAAGATGTATGCCGATGCTGGCAGGGACCGGATTCAGGCGAAGGATCTGCTGCAGCAGTGCATGCCATTGATTGAGAACTGGCAGGAGCGCTACGAGAAACTGGAGACCATCAAGGAGAATCACCAGTACTGCAATTATACAGAATTCGCTGCCTGGATGAAGGTCAGCCGCCAGACAGCGTACAATTGGAAGGCCAGCGGGTACATCATCCATAACGGAAAGAAGGTGGACCTTCCGGGCACCTTCAAGTTCTGGACTGAGCTCAAGTGGCTCTTAAGATGGTAGCATAATCCTGATACTGGCTCCGGTAGCCGGTCACGGAATCCAGGAGGATGAACCGGGCATAGACCTGGTACTGGTCCAGCTCGAAGCCCCACCGCTGCGCATAGCCCGGTATCACGACCGAGACCACGCCTGCAGCACAATCTCCCTCAGCAAGGACATTCCTGAGCAGCCCCAGATGACGGCACCGTCCCGGGGCTGTCAGTTGTATTTTGACCAGCAGCCGGTAACGGGAGGCCTCCGGACAGTGCGGCAGTTCCACCCGGGCCGGAATCACCAGCGTCCCGTCCATCTTGACAGCATCCCCCAGCGATGCAGCAAACGGCGGGAACGTCTTGAACGGTACCGGCGAAGGCTGGTGCTCGTTCCCCAGCGTCGCGAATCCATGATATGCCGACACGAACAGGTTCTGGCCGGTGATATAGGCCTTGTGGTCGAAGGGCGGCCGGTGGGGTTCCACGTCCTCCGCAAGGCGGTTCCAGACCTCCTGCGTCCGCTGGGGCACCTCCCTCCAGGCGGCCAGCGCACGGCGATGCACGTCCAGAGCCGAAGTCTGGGCTGCAGTACCTGGATACCGGCTGTGGGAACGTTTCCGGTAGTAGCACTTCCCGTTCCGGTGGTAGAAGGTGACCTCACCTACGGAGCCGTAGGCGTCAGAGATCAGAACTGATGGATAGAAACGGGGCATATGGCGCTATAAGTTTTGGGCAAAGCAATGGCTCAGAGTAACCTCATAAGGTGTCTTCGCTTATTACAAAGTTACTAAAAATCCGTCACTTACGCAAGCACAGCGGCGTCAGCCGCTGCCCCTCTGTGCATATATTTATACCCTTTACCCTCCGTCCGGGCGGGAGATGCCGGTCGATGTGGCACTGATGCAGGGGCGTAAGTCTCCTGGTGGGCCTATGGTGCTGGCAGTCTCACAGACGCGAAGGTTGTAGCGGGGGCCTTGTGCGGCGGCTGTGAGTCTGCCAGTGCCATAGGGCGCGGAACGAAGTGGAGCGTGGCCCCGGAGGCGGTCTGGAAGGGAAAGGGGCGGCGGGCTCTGGAGCGCCGCGGAAGGGAGACGACAGGCTCCCTGGAGCAGCGGAAGAGACCGACGGTGTGCGTGGGCAGACGGCCTCCGGGGCCTGGGCCGGGACGGCCCACTGCTGGAACGAAGGTAGAAGGCTCTTGGCCGACAGGCCTGGCACTGTCCCACCGGCGCAGTCTGTGGCAGTTTGGGCTGCGGCTCTGACGCGGAACAAACTGACACTGTCTGCGCCAGCAGGCGGGACGCCTGCCCCTGGGCTGCCCGGAACACTTCTGGCGGGATTCTTCCCGGCAGAGGTGTGGAGGAATAGCGGCCCGGGATAAACAAGCCGTAGGCTTACCGAGGAGTGGAGGGGCTTTGCTCTTCTGACGGAGCCTGCGGAGGAAGAGGAGCAAAGACACGGAACGACCCAGCAGCGGAGCTGCGTAAGGCGGCAGGCACCCCGCACTGCACTGACGTTCCCTGCGGGCTCCGGACGGTCGAGAAGCACTGACGCTCTGCGGACCGGCACTTTGCGCCCATGAACACCTCCTATCCTTGATACGAGCCTCAAAGCGGAAGTCGCTGGCGGCTGTGCCGACAGCGGGTGGAGCGCTGGTGGAATGGGCACCGACGCTGATACGAAGGAGCGCAAAGTGCGCAGCCCCCTGACGGGCCGGGTCCCGGGTGGCCCTTGAAGGGGGCTGCCTGCCTGCCGCCGCCTCGCACGGGAGTTCGAAGGGAAGACCTTCGCACCTCACCGACGGAGCAAACTTAACATAATCCGGATTGTGTAATCTGACGCCCTGCAGGGCCTTTTTGCGGGCTTCTGACCCCTCTATAACTAATTCCCTTCGGGCGGGATATGCCGGTGACGGCGGCTGTTACACAATCCCGAGGGGATTATGTTATGATTGCGGATTCAGGGCACTGACGGTCGCGCTGGAACGACGCCTCCCGGGCGATTATTTTCCCCTTGGGGGGCCAGGGGGGACTGACCAGCAAGAGTCTGTGGCCGGCTTGTCCGGTCACAGTCTCTTGACCGCTTTTCCTCTAAAGTGCGTGAGCCTGCGGCGTAGGCCAATGGAGCGGAGGGCGTCCGCAAGTCTGTGCCCGGCTTGTCCGGGTACAGTCTTGCAGCGAAGGGTGGCAATGGAGGTTGCTGGTCTGGCTGTTTGTGGCGGAGCGCTGCGGAGACACAAACTGACAGACGAGCAAGTACCGCTTTCCTTATCGGCCCTGATACAAGCACTGCCGCCGGAACAGGGCACCATCGGCCCGGATCATCGGCATCGGCACAGAAAAAAGTTCGTTTGCCCGCAGCACCACGTGAAATCGGCCTTCTGACGCTCCCTGCAGCCGGTTCGTTCTCGCACTTTGCCCGCCTAGGGATGGGTGTCCACCCGGTGGATAGGTGGACGGAGTGGACACGGTGGACAGTGGTGGACAGCGGTGGACGAGATTTGCCAGTCTGCCCGAAAATGGCTAAATTCGCAGTCAATCTGTTGGGCCTGAATCGAATATGACCATTGATCTTCATAAGTGGACCCTCGCTGACCGAGAAGCGCTGATGGCGCTCTGCAATGCCGTTGACAGGACCTTCCTGTCGGACAGGCTGCCCTATCCTTATACAGAGGCGGATGCAGACTGGTGGCTTGGGATGGTGGCGGGAAACGACGGCAAGGAGGGTGTCTGGCGGGCTATCGTGGTGGACGGGCAGATTGTCGGCAGCATTTCCGTGGAGAGAAAGGCCGATGAGCAGCGCAATGCCGGGTCGATCGGCTATATGATTCTGACGCCGTTCTGGTCCCAGGGCATCGGCACGGAAGCGGTGAGGCAGATCTGCGGGATTGCTTTCCGTGAGTTGGCGCTGGAGCGCATCATCGGCGAGGTGTTTCCGGAGAACCTGGCATCTGCCCGGGTGCTGGAGAAGAATGGCTTCCGGCTGGAGGAAACGAAGGTCGGCGCTGTCGTGAAGGGCAGGAAGGCGATGGATGTGAGAGTGTATGGACTGGCATTTGGCTAAGTATCTCTGCACGATTTTTGAAGCAAAATGAGCCGGCATTGAGTTATGCGCAATTTCGAGAATTACATATTCGCTATCATCCTTATGGCCTGCCTGTGGTCGTGCGGGCATACCAGCAAGGTACGGCCCATCCTGGACCGGGCGGAGATGTGTATGGAGTCGCATCCGGACAGTGCTTTCGTGGCGTTGGATTCATTGGATCGTCGTTTGCTGGACACTCCGGAACTCCGTGCCAGACACGCGCTGCTGTACTCGCAGGCGCTGGAGAAATGCGGCATCGAAATCTATAACGACAGCATCATCCACATTGCGCTGGATTACTATGCCTCCATCGGCGACAGCGAGAATACCCAGAAGGCGCGGGCGTGTCTTGACAGGATCAACGAGAACGCCAGTATGCTGGCTCCCTCCGATACGCTCAAGATCCAGAACGCCCGTATCATCGAGGAGCGCTATTCGGACAAGATGACGCTGGTGGAGAAGGACGAGCGGATGCGGGACATTATCATCCTCTCAATCCTTGCCCTGGCTGCTCTCGCACTCATCATCCATTTCATCGCCAAGAAACTCCGCACGAAGCCGGATGACCAAGCGATGGCCGTCATCCGTGAACGGCTTTCCGTACTGGACAAGATCATCGCTTCCCGCATCTCTTCCGATGACAAACTCTACCGCAGCAGCGAGGAGGAATTGGACGTGATGATGGCCGACCGGGAAGAATTCCTGCGCTCTACCAAGATTCTCTTCGAGGAGAACCATCCCAAGTTCACGGCCTACCTGGAGGGCAAGGGGCTCACCGATTGGGAAATCGGCTACTGCTGCCTCTATACCCTCGGACTGAAGGGCAAGGACATCGGTGAGTATATTCAGAAGAAGCGTCACTACATCATCAGCCACGAGATTCGCCAGAAGCTGGGTCTGGACGAGCATGATACCAACATCAGCATCTATCTCCGGGAGCTTCTTTTGCAGACGGAGCGCTGATGTAAAACTTTCGATAATCTTACGGGGCGAAAATCTTTCCATCCCCATTGAATATCAGCCACATAACGGCTGATATTTTTATACCCTCACAGGCCGTGTAAAACTTTTTCCGGATAATTTTGTCTTCGACAAAACGTATAAAAAGCAATGAATGCGAAGACAGTTATTCTTACCGCAGCCGCCCTGTTTGCTGGCATTGCCGCCAGGGCACAAGACCCGGTGACAGAGCAGCCGGATACCCTCGGAAAAGTGGAGCAACTCAAGGAAGCGGCCGTCATAGCCCGCCGTGAGCTGGTTACGACCGATGCCGACAAACTTACCTATAACGTGGAAGCAGACCCGTTGTCGGCTGGTAGCAATCTTATCGACATTCTCCGGAATGTGCCAATGCTCAGCATCAATGGTGACGAGGAGGTGCTGCTGAACGGCAGTAAAGATTACAAGGTGCTGGTGAACGGTCGTTCCACCGGTATGCTGGCCCGGAACTTCAACCAGCTCATCAAGACCATTCCGGCATCGTCCATCAAGGAGATCCAGGTCATCACCAATCCGCCGGTAAAATACGATGCGGAAGGCATCGGTGGCATCATCAATATCGTGATGGCCAAGCGCCTAAAATCGGGCTACAGCGGTTCGCTTGGAGCCAATGCAAGCACCCTCGGCACTGTAAGCGGAAACGGCTATCTGAATGCCCAGCTGGGCAAGTTCACCTTCAGCGCGAATGCCAGCGGAACCTATTACCCAAGTCCGACGGTCTACGGTGTCACCGACATAGAAAATTACACCAGCGAGACAAACCACTATCAGAAACTGGAGTTTGATAGCGATAATACCTATCGCATTGGCGCATTCTCCCTGGAAGCCAGTTTTGAACCGGATTCCCTGAATCTTATCACCCTTTCGGGCTGGACGAACTTCCAGAAGATTCTGAGCACTTACGACATCACGGAAACGTTCTGGAATACCTACCATGTCAAGACCGTTGAAATGCTTGAGCCGACGGTACGGACGAACCGATATAACACCTTCTCCGGCGAACTGGCTTACCAGAAGACATTCCGGAATGACGGCGGTATCCTGACCTTCAGCTATTCCATCGACGGGAATCCGAACAGCACGGACAACAACATTATCGTGAAGCCTGTCCTAAACTATCCGGACTATCACCGGCATTCCTTCAATACGGAGCACACCATCCAGCAGATCGGACAGATCGACTACTTCGCCACCCTGCGGAAGAAGCACCAGATTGAAGCCGGAGGCAAATACACGCTGCGCAGCCACGTGGCCGATTCCAAGGATGAATTGTGGGACTACGCTAAGAATGAGTGGTTCATTGACAATTCCAATGTCAACGACCTGGACTACAAGCAACACATCTTTGCGGCCTATGCCAGCTATGGGTACAAGTTTAGCAAGCTCACCTTAAAGGCCGGCACCCGGCTGGAATACACCTTGAACCGGGGACTCTCCAAGAGCGCTTCCAGGGACATCACCTTCGACAATAGCAACTTCAACATCGTCCCGTACCTCAATGCGGCCTGGCAGATCGATCCGAAGAACTCGCTTGCGCTATCCTATACCCGCCGCTTGGGCAGGCCCAGCGTGAGCTACCTCAATCCCTACATCTTCGAGGAATCACCTTACAGCAGGTCTCACGGGAATCCCGATCTGCGGACCGTTGTCTCCGATGCGCTGACGCTCACGTATCGCACCAGTGGAGACAAATGGGACCTAACTGCACGAACCTACGGCAGTCTTTGCAACAACAAGATTGAATATCTCTCCGTGGTTGGCTCGGATGGCGTCAAGGTATCGACCTACGAAAACGCCGTGAAGTACAACCATATCGACCAGATGCTCAGTTTCAATTGGAACCCCTCCGACAAGTTCAGTCTCCAGACATCGGCAATGGTTGGGTACGACTACTATTACGCTCCCACGCTGGATCAGAAGAACGACGGCATCAACTGGGATGTCAGCCTGAGCGCCAACGTATTCCTATGGAAAGGGGCTATGGCGTATGCGTCCGCGGATGCGGGAGGAGGCGAAATCACCTTGCAGCGCACCTACCACGGCGTGGATTATGAGTATTCCCTTGGCCTCCGGCAAGGCTTCCTCCAGAACCGGCTGATCCTGTCGGTGTCGGCCATCATGCCCTTCCAGAACCGCTATGCCGGTCCCGTCCGCGATACCTATACGGAAACATACTATCAGCACAATGAAGGCTGGTACAATCCCCGTCAGTTCCGCCTGGGCCTGACCTGGCGCTTCGGCAAGACTTCAATCAACTTCAAGCACGCCAGGAAGACAGAGGTGAGCGATAAGTTGTAGCGCAATTTATCGGTATAAAAGGAAACTATTTGCGCGATTTTTGTATCTTTATGATGCAAGATTATGGCTGTTAGTGCATTATAATTGTATATAGAACAAACTTCGGATATGAGAAAAACCCTTTGCATATTATCATTGATTACTGGAATCTTATTCGCTTCTATCAACATGATGGCGCAGAATAAGGTTGATAATCCTTTCGAGATTAACATCAGTGGAGGGGGCGCCCAGTACATGCTGGGATTTGATGGTGGGGCAAGAACTACTTTCTCTGCCATGGCGGAAATCAAGTATACTCCTAGTAAATGGGTCAGCATAGGATTGCTTGGCGGATTACATGATTCAAGCCGTTCGGCAAGCCTTGGACCTGTCCAAAAAGGCGAGTCTGAGCCCAAGACTTCGTATCATTGTAATCTTATGCTGATGGTTTATGGTAACTGGGTTACTAAGAATAATCTACGTTTATATTCCGGCGTCGGATACGGGACGATGGGCGGCTATGTCAAAGGTGATGGCCATCCGTCACACGGATTTCAGTTCACCCCGGTAGGCGTATCATACGGAAACAGCATCTTTGGGTTTGCAGAATTGGGTATGGGTTGGATGTTCTGTCCGGTGAGGGCCGGAATTGGCATCAGATTCTAAAAACAGGCTATAAGATATGGGTAAACAATTGACAATTGTTTGTGGGTTATCTTTGCTTTTTGTGCTGTTTTTATCCGCTTGCGGAAAGGTGGACGACCCGGCAGCCGACCTGAAGGACATTAAACTAGAAGACTGGCCGCAGACGGATTGCTCCACAAGCACGAAGCCGGCACGCGATCTCGTGGCCTACAAACTGCTCGGGGTCCCTTACAAGTGGGAAGAGGACTGGTTGGGCGGAAGGGTTTATGTCATTAATCCGGATCTATACTCTGAAAAAGCGCCATTCTCTCTGAACGATTATCAGAGTAAGAATCTCTGCAGCGGCACGCACGGAGCCTATATGAATCTCATCGAGGGCAAGTCGGACGTGATCATCGCGAGCCGGGATATTTCCAGGAATGAAAAAGCATCGGCTGAAGAATTGGGCGTAGAACTGGAGACGGCTCCGTTGGCCATTGATGCACTTGTGTTCATCGTCAATCCAAAGAATCCTGTCAAGAATCTGACAGCAGACCAAGTGCGGAAAATCTATACCAGAGAGATAACCAACTGGAATGAGGTCGGAGGTGTTGACCATGCCATCACCCCATACATTCGTAATGCCGATTCCGGCAGTCAGGAAAAGATGGAAACACTGGTTATGGATGGACTGAAAATGATTGACGGAACCGAAGAGACATACATGTATGAAATCATCGGCTCACAGATGGCATCGCCATATCTGCAACTTGAAGTTGACGAATATGGAATAGGCTACACACCATTCTTCTACTGCACGGCGATGGTTCGCGATTTAATGAGAGTTGATATGATTTCCATTGACGGAGTGGCTCCCAGCAAGGAATCATTGAGAGCCAACAAGTATCCTTTCGTATCCAGCATTTACGCGGCGGTCCGCAAGACTGAAGACCATGATAGCATGGCGTACAAGCTCTATCAGTTCCTTTTTACCAAGAAGGGTGCTGATATGATTGACGAGAGTGGGTATATAGCAATAAGGAAGTAGATGCACTCTCTGGCTATACGAACTGCCGTCGTCTCGGAGTGAGAGGGCGGCGGTTTTGAATATACATCGGAAAAGAATTCCACTATTTGTCGGTTTTTATTTCCGATAATTTCCGGAAAAATTTTTCCACAATCTCCGGTTTTTTGTATCTTTGCATCCAAAGACATAGGATATGGATACATACAAACCCAGAATAGCCGACTCTGTTCTTGCGAGAAAACTCGCCGGTAAAGGTGCCGTGCTCATTGAAGGTCCCAAGTGGTGCGGCAAGACAACTACCGCCGAACAGCAGGCCAAGAGCGTCATCTATATGGATGACCCCAAGAAGGTGAAAGAAAACCTCCTCAAAGCGGATCTGGCTCCTCAGGAGCTGCTGGAAGGAGAGCATCCGCGTCTGCTTGACGAGTGGCAGATAGCCCCGCAGCTTTGGGATACCATCCGATTTGACGTGGACCATCGTCCAGGTAACGGCCATTACATCCTAACGGGTTCATCCGTTCCGGTTGAAGAGGAGGAAGAAGACGAAGAAAAGCAGGAAGAGAACAAGAAGATGCGTCACTCCGGTACTGGCCGGTACGGCTGGGTGAAGATGCGCCCGATGGCGCTCTATGAATCCGGAGAATCCAACGGTGCCATCAGTCTGAAGGAACTCTTCAATGCTCCGGAGAAGATTTATGCCAAAAGCGGTCTCTCCCGTGAAGACCTTGCATTCGTCCTCTGCCGTGGCGGCTGGCCGGCTGCGATAGACTTGGAAAAAGACATCGCCCTGGACCAGGCTTTCGATTATGTGGATTCCGTGGCCAAGAAGGATATGAACCGCGTGGTGGACAAGGTCCGCCGCAATCCGGAGCGTGTGCGCCAGCTGATGCGTTCCTATGCCAGGAACGTGGCTTCCCAGGCCCCTTACGAGACCATTGCTGCCGACATGCAGGCCAACGAGCCTAAAGGGATGGATGCGGAAACCGTTTCTGCTTATATTGAGGCTCTCCGGAAACTCTTTGTGATTGAGGAATCCAAGGCCTGGAATCCCAATCTCCGGTCCAAGACTGCCATCCGTACCACCAATACCAGGTACTACTCTGATCCGTCCATCGGTACCGCCGCCCTGGGCATAGGCCCCGGAGATCTGCTGTCTGACTTCAATACCTTCGGCCTTCACTTTGAGGGACTGGCCGTGCGTGACCTCCGGACTTATGCATCCGGTCTGCTGGGTGAAGTCTATCACTACCGTGATTCTGAAGGATTGGAATGTGATGCCATCGTTCATCTGCGTGACGGCAGTTACGGCCTCATCGAGATCAAGATTGGCGGAGAGGGCCTCATCAACGAAGGTGCCCAGACGCTCATCAAGCTCCGGGACAAGATTGACCCTACCAAGATGAAGAATCCGTCTTTCCTGATGGTTCTCGTGGGCATCGGAGAGATTGCGTACCGCCGCGATGACGGCGTGTATGTGGTCCCGATTGGGTGCTTGAAGGACTAAACACCAAGGTGGGAAATAATGCCATCGACATGGAGGTCAACAAGGGATTGTTGGCCTTCTTTGCTGAGGAGGAAGTCACAGTCGGTGTGGTTGTCCATGAAGAGGTTTTCGGTGAGGACGGCGGGGCAGTTGGTATGGCGGAGGAGGTAGAAGGCGGCTTCCTGGTCGGGGTCGCTGTCGGTGTAGTCGGTGCGGAGGCGCATGCCGGGGAGGTGGGCCTTGGCGGCGTTGTAGAGGGCGGTGGCGAGGGCATCGGCACCGGTGGGGCCGGGAGTAGTGTAGGCGCACCAGCCGCGGGCAGAGAGCCAGCGG
>Ga0265298_10007535_pt1 | contig 13209 bp, 9 predicted proteins | sample AusTroGonzalo_MG_3_FD_193486 | JGI IMG/M metagenome (GOLD analysis project Ga0265298, IMG submission 193486) | Bovine rumen microbial communities from tropical cattle in Woodstock, Queensland, Australia - Gonzalo_01 | ecosystem: Host-associated > Mammals > Digestive system > Stomach > Rumen ... | reverse complement strand
ACGCAGAGTATGCGCAGCAGGGCGATTGGGTTAAGCTGACGGTTGATTTCATCGATATCGGCATCGGGCCCGAAATACTCCTTTACAAAAAGGCTCCAGAACCGGGTGGACACATCCTTGGTGATGTGGTAGAGTTCCTCCTCCAACTCGTCGGGGATGGTGCAGCATTGCATATATATTATGCCCAGGTCAAACAGAGGGTTGCCGATGCTGAACTCGCTCAGGTCAATAAGGTACTTGCGGCCCTCCTCATCAAAAATCACGTTGCCAATGTGAAGGTCACCGTGCAGGGCTGTGTTGCCATCGGGAAGGGTATCGATGAAAAGGATAGTGGCGTTCCTCTCTTGATCGGTAAGATAAGGGTTATCCAGAATGTACTGCTTGCATTGGTCCTTTATGCCGGGGAACAGTCCGGGTGGGGGTGTAGTGGAGTGGAGTTTCTTGCAGATAGCGGCAAATTCTGCAGCATACTGCTCAATCTTTTCGGGGTGGATGCTCAGAGCACGTGCGTAAGAGAGCTTGCCGTGAATACGCTTGAACTGGATTCCGATACGTCCGTCGGTGGTACGTACCACTTCACCGGGCTCGGGGCAGGGTAGCCCTATCTTAAACACCTTGCTGGCCCTCTCATGCTCATCAAGTCCCATCTTCTCAAGTTGTGTAGAGTAGAGCTTGAGAAGGATATCGGGATTGTCCTTCTTGATGTAACTCTCACCAAGCTTTCCGCCTCCGGAGAGTTCATAGTCCTTTAATTCAATAGTCTTCATATGGCAAACATACAAAAAAGGGACGGTTTTGACCGCCCATTTTTGTCAATTATTTTAACTCATATTTGAGTTTTTTCAATGACGCGTTCTTAAACTACCCCTTTGCGTCAAATCAGGATTTTGATACGGAACCCGCGGGTGGTGGGCTCCTGGATGATATCCTTTACCTGAGCGCGGATGGCGTCCGGGAACTTGCCGGCGGCAAAGGGTGATTCAGTCATACCTTCCACCATGAAATCCAGGGCGGTCTCAGAGGTGAGTTCTGTGTACGTGAGCCTGAAGGTCAGGGGACGGATTGATTTCATGTGATTCTGTATAATGTCATCGGCTATGGATATTGCCTGGGCGGCTTTATCGGCTATGTTGTACTTGATGCAGAATGCGTTGATGCCGGTATGCATGTCAAGCTTGTCAAAGTCATCACCGCTTATCTCAAAAACAAGTTTTTGTATGCGGTTTACAAAAGCCTTTGTAGCACTGCGGACTGGATGCTCAAATATCTGCTCTGCCGATCCGTCTTCATATATGATACCCTCGTTCATAAAGAATATGCGGGTGCTTACGTCACGGGCAAAACGCATCTCGTGGGTCACAATAAGCATGGTCATGCCCTCTGATGCCAGCTGACGTATTACGCTCAGTACCTCACCAACCATTGTGGGGTCCAGGGCTGATGTAGGCTCGTCAAAAAGTATCACATCGGGGTGCATGGCAAGTGAGCGGGCTATGGCCACACGCTGCTTCTGTCCGCCGGAGAGTGATGAGGGATAGACATCAGCCTTTTGTGACATTCCCACTTTTTTGAGCAGGGTCATGGCCTCGGCGCGGGCATCGGCATCACTGATTCCGAGCAGACGCATGGGGGCGTATATTATGTTCTCAATCACAGTCATGTGATCAAACAGGTTGAAACTCTGGAATACCATACCCATACGGCGGCGCAGTGAATCCAGACGGTATCCCTTGGCCGTTATATCCTGCCCGTCAAAGAGAATCTGTCCGCTGGTGGGCGGCTCCAGCATGTTGAGCGCTCTGAGCAGGGTACTCTTACCGGTTCCCGAGGGGCCGATAATGCTTATTACCTCGCCCTTGTCAATATCGCAGTTAACATCCTTGAGAACGTTTACAACGCTGCCGTCAGGATTATGGAAAGTCTTGCTTAAGTGTCTGATGCTTATCATGTTACTTTCTGATTAAGAGGAGGTTCAACAATTTGCGTATCAACCAAGCCAGGACAAAATAGATTATGGTGATGATGAGCAGCGGGATGAGTGCATCAAACGTGCGGCTACGGATAAGGTCGCTGGCACGGGTCAGGTCCTGGATAGCTATGTATCCCACTATTGATGTACTCTGCAACAGTTTGACGCAATCGCCGGCATAAAGCGGAAGACCATGGCGGAGCGCCTGCGGCAGTACTATACCGGTAAAGGTCTTGAAAGGTGTGAAACCCAGACTCAATCCGGCCTCGGTTTGTCCCACAGGTACAGTGGATATGGATGAGTTAAAGATATTTCCGGCCGATGAGGCAAAGCTGAATGCAAATGTGATGATTGCCACAGTCGACGCGCTCAAACCGGAACTTGCAAGCACCACGTAGAACATTATGAGCAGCAGCACCAGAGTGGGGGTTCCCTGTATGAATGAGCCGTAAAGACCGGCTGCTGACCTTACCCAACGTCGGCGGCTGCGCAATGCGGCACACACACCCATTCCCAGAATGGTTCCAATCAGGATTGCAAGCACGGTTATCTTTATGGTCTCTACGAAACCGTCTGTTATCAGTTTCCAGCGATTCTCCTTGATAAGGTTCATCCTGAACCGTTCTCCTATTCCGATATGTGCACGCTTGCCATGATCCACTACTACATATACCGGATGGCACAAGTAATAAGGATCAGTGAAATCCATGAAAGTCTTTCTCTCATCGGTTATAAAGATGTTGCCACCTACCATATCTACCTGTCCGGACTGTACGGCTGTAAGGGCACCGCCCAGATCCTGCAGCATTATTTCTATGGGACGCCCCAAATAATTTGCAAAACGGGTCAGCAGGTCAGGGGTAAGCCCCATCCATTCACCACCTTCACCAACATAACATACGGGATCCAGATTGCCGCATACCGCACAGCGCAAGGGCTGGGTATTCTTTATTTGTCCGGCATTGGGATCGGGAACCTGGGGGCCATCCTTTGTCCAGTGTTCTATGATATCCTGTACTGGGATTGAAGCAAGGAACGTATTGAACTGCCCGGCTAGCTCTGTGTTTCCTTTTTTTACGCAGTACGCGACCTCAAACAAGTCTTCTCCGTAAAATGCCACTTTCAATCCCAGACTTTTTAGGGTACGCTCCGGAACCTCAATGTCATCGGCCACAAATACATCTGCCAGACCCTGACGTATGGCCTGTAGGGCATCGGCTTGGGTGGCGGCAGCAAACACTTTGACATCTGAGCGTTTAGAGAACTTGTGCTCGTAGTAATTGCCTACTGCAGTACTAAGTGTCAGACCGGAAAGGTCGGCCTCAGATTCAGGTACAAAACTCTTTCCCTTGTTGCCTGAACAAGAACAACTGATTGCAAGAAGTATAATTCCTGCAATCAGCTGTAGTGCTAAAGTCTTTTTTATCATTTATCAACTATTAGTGTTCAGGATTCTGAACAGCATTATTTAATCTCGTATTTCAAACTTTTGAGAACCGTAAGGTCCGATGACGGCCCGTACAGAATCTCATACTTACCCGGCATGGTGGCCATCACGTTGTGGTTGGTGTCAAACCACTCAAATGACTCAGGGGTGAGTTCAAACTCAACATCCACGCTGTTGCCGGCAGGAATTGACACACGCTTGAATCCGCGCAGGGCGTGGCTGGGACCCTCTGTGTCACCGGGACGGCGCAGATAGAGCTGCACAACCTCATCACCGTCAACCTTTGATGTGTTCTTTACGTTAACCGTAAAGTAAACCTTATCTCCATCCTTGCGGATCTTGGCCTTGCCGTACTTGAATGTGCTGTAGCTCAGGCCGTATCCGAACGAATAGAGAGGCTTCTCTGTCATGTAACGGTAGGTACGTCCCTTCATTGAGTAGTCCTCAAAGTCAGGCAGCTGGTCTGTAGATGCATAGAAGGTAACGGGCAGACGGCCACCGGGGTTGTATGTTCCGTACAGGACCGATGCAACCGCGTTACCGCCCTCCTCACCGGGATACCAAGCCTGCAGTATGGCGTCACATGAAGGCTCAACATCGGTCAGTCCCATTGCGGAGCCGCTGAAGTTTACGAATACCACCTTCTTGCCGGCAGCCTTGAGAGCCTTGACAAGTTCTGTCTGTGCTGCGGGCAGCTCTATCTTGGTGCGGTCACCGCCGCGGAATCCGTCAATGCTTACAGGCATCTCCTCGCCCTCAAGTGAGGGAGATATACCGCCTGCAAATATCACAACGTCGGCATCGGCACATGCAGCAACTGTCTTGTCAACGCTTACCTCCTCTTCATATCCCAGATCAAATGAGAGTGATGCCAGACCGCTGCGGCAGCTGTAGTTGATAACAATCTCATAGTCCTGACCGGCTTTGGCATCAAGGGTGTAGACCTTACGTGACTCAGTGCTGTTACGTCCGGTTGCCACGCGGCGTCCGTTGACGCTGATTGATGCCTGGCCCTGGTTCTGCATGTAGAATCCAACCTGACCGTCCTTATTGGCATGGAAGGTTGATGTATAACGCGCGGCAAAGTTCTCCAGGTTTACATTGGGGGCGAATACTGTGGCACCGCCGGTTGAGAAACGCAGCGGGGTGGCATTGTGACGCAGTACGTCGGGCTCACCCTCGGCGCGTGCGTTGTTCCAGTACTGGGCGTCAAAGCCCTGCTGGCCGCTTGCACTGGTCTGGCTGAAAAGGCTTATCAGGGCCAGAGAGTTTGATGCATAATCACATCCGCGCATATACTCAACCTTGGCACCGGTAGCTTTGACTGCCTCAAGCAGGGTCACGGTGCGTGAGGGAGTTCCGTTGTAGTTACCCCACTGCATTACGGAGTCATTGGCGTTGGGGCCCATGACCACCACCTTCTTGCTTGAACTGAGCGGCAGGATGCCGTTGTTCTTGAGCAGAACCATGCTCTCCTGGGCCATCTTGAGGGCCAGGGCGCGGTGTTCCTTGCTGTCAACCACGCTGTACGGAATCTTGCTCCATTCAACCAGGCCGGGGTCATCCATCTCGCCCAACTCAAAACGGGCGGTCATGAGGCGGGTTATTGAAACGTCTATATCAGACTCCTTGATAAGACCGTCCTTTACAGCCTGTACCAGCTGGGCGTAAGAGCTGCCGCACTCCAGATCAGTACCTGTGAGTACGGCCTTGGCTGTGGCGTGCTTGGCATCGGGCTCAGTGTTGTGATGACCCTGTGTAAAGAAGTCATTGATGGCCCAGCAGTCCGATACCACAATACCCTTGTAACCCCATTCGTTGCGCAGTATCTGCTGGAGCAGACGGTTGCTTCCGCAGCAGGGCTCATCCTCGTAGCGGTTGTAGGCGCACATCACCTCTTTGACATCGGCCTCCTGAACCAGTGCCTTGAAGGCTGGCAGGTAGGTCTCACGCAGGTCTCGAGGGGCAATGTTCTCGGCATTGAACTCATGACGGTTCCACTCCGGGCCACTGTGTACGGCAAAATGCTTGGCGCAGGCGTGCAGCTTGTCATATTTGGAATCGGCAGGGCCTTGCAGACCGTTTACTACTGATACACCCATCCTGGATGTAAGGTAGGGATCCTCACCATATGTCTCCTGACCGCGGCCCCAGCGGGGATCACGGAAAATATTCACGTTAGGGGTCCAGAATGTAAGACCCTGATAGCGGCGCAGTCCGCCGTTCTCACTGTATTGTGCTGATTTGGCGCGGGCCTCATCACTTACTGCGGTAAATACATCCAGCAGCAGTGCATCATCAAATGATGCAGCCATACCTATGGCCTGCGGGAAAACGGTAGCAATGCCGGCGCGTCCCACACCGTGCAGGGCCTCGTTCCACCAGTCATAGGCTTTGATTCCAAACTCAGGAATGGCAGGTGAACCATTCTGCATAAGAGCAACCTTCTGTTCAAGTGTAAGGCGGCTTACCAGATCAGCGGCACGATCGGCTGCCGGAAGATTTGCATTCTTGTAAGGTTGGGCGTAACAAATGACTCCCGTGAAAGTGCATAAAAGCGCGGAAATAATTCTTTTCATGACGTAATGTTTGGTTATGACTACAAACTTACAAAAAATAGATAAAAGAACACCTCTCGGCTTTTTTTACTATGTTTGCATAATAGAACCAATTAAAAATGCCTGCTTATGAAACGTTTCGGTATATTGTCTCTTGTGCTTGTATCTGTTCTGGCACTTAATTCATGTGATAAGGATGACCTGGAAAACGATGGTGGTAAAAGTCATTACGGAGTATCATTCCGTAAGGTAGACCTTTCAGGAGCCAGTTCTCTTGTACTCGCTTCCGGCAAGAATGAGACCCGCGGTTCAAAGACCAAGGCCGGTGATGGCGGTGGCGATGAGCAGCACACAGATTTTGATTATTCCGCTCCGCTGTATAAGGTATCGGCCGATGGAACCATGGTAGAGGTGGATTATGACATTGAGGTTACTACATCCAGTGATGCCGGAGGAGAAATTAAGGATTCCCTAAAAGCCAATCTGAGACTTAAGATAGAGTATATCTACGGCATAAATGACAAGTGGTTGATGCTCTATAACTGCAACTATGACTATCCTGGTTATGATGAACTTCCGGATGGCAATTTTAAGGCAGCGATAAACCGTCTGATTAATGATGGCAATAACATAAACCGTAACTATATGGTTCGTCAGGAAGACGGTGCTCTGTTCCTGCTTGAAACCGGGGAACGTAACCCCGGTTTAGGCCGAGAAAGGCCCCATACCCAGACTGAGAGTCAAGGGGCTATGGAAATGATAGGCAATGATATCTATTATCTAGACTGTGCTACAAGATTATGCAGGATGGAGGATCGTGGCAATACACTGAGTCTTGTCCAGGTTCTCAGTAATAATGTATTTAATGATTATATTCTGAGTAACGGCTCTGTTCTGGGAGTGGTTCCCAAGTATGAGACTGCAAGTGGACAATCTCAGATGGGTATGCCGTCCGTAGTATTCCCCGGACAGAATTCTGTTGTTCCCATAAGCGGAATAAACCTTGATGATAAGGAAGTCCAGATGTTCCTGATAGATGATGAACTATATGTATCAAGAAAAAATGGATTTGCATTGGATTCAATTGAATATCCATTAGGCGATGCATATCTGGTTGTGGGCAATGAAGAATATCAGATGTTTGAAATGGGAAATGACTTCAACACGCAGTATGGAGTCTATAATGTTCCTATTGAAGCAGGTTCCAAGATTTACATAAAAAGCCATTCAAACGATACTATTCTTAGGGCCTGGGATTGGTCTGAATGGCATTCGATTGAAGGAAGTACTTATTGTAGGTTGTCTGATTCTGAAGACACAATATACCCTGAGCTGGAGATTACTGAAACCGGCAATTATGAGGTTTATATAAACCTGATAGGATGGAGTGTGGGTGGTGAGCTTCAGATCTCAAAAGAGGGATGGAGTTCCGGTCGTGATCCCTACTTTGAGTTCGGTAAAGACAGGTATAAGCGAGGTGATGAGGCTGCTTTATATAAGGTGGTGACATCGGGCAATATGGCATCATTAAGTGAGGAACCGGTTATCAGATATATAGGTGAGAGCCCTCATTTCATATCAAACGGTTCGTGGGGATATGATACAAGACACAGTAGGATCATATCCGGTGGTATATTGAGCTGGATTGATATTAAAGAGACAAACTATTGGTATGTGCAAGAGAGAACTACCATGCTGAGCCGCATAGACTTAAACACTATGACATACAGTTCAGTAGAGCTTTCTGAACGTTTCCCGATTTATTTGTCAGAGTATTATGACGGTGTGGCTTATGTGGCCGATGGCAACAAGGGTTATTATGCATGCTCACTTGTTACAGGCACTGAGAATTATGTGCCGTTTGACTTCTCGGCTTTGAGTCAGTACTCAGGCGGAATGGCTACGTTACCGTCAGATGCTGTGTTCCTTCCTGAGATCATGGCCTATAAGATGACGGCTTTCATGATTGACGGAACCCAGCTTGATTTCTATGTCGATGTATTGGGCGATGATGCCGGTAAGGCTCGTGTCTATGCGACAGAAGGCAGTGGCTCCGGTATGGTCATCTCATCACTGGTTCGTCTTAATTAATAAATCATAATAAGGGCATATCTATCCTGTTTTTATGTACCTTTGCGCCCGAGTAGCGGGAAGTGTCCGCTGCAAGTGTGCTTGGAACCACTATAAAAACAAGTAGTTATGTCCTTAAAAAATGATTCAAATGGACAGCAGGGGCTGTCCGTAACTTTCGTTGTGTTGGCAGTAACATTCTGTGTCTGCCTTATTACATCAAACCTTTTTGTGCCAAGGCTTTGGCGAGTTGGAAACACCTGGATGCAGCTGTCAGGCGCTGTTGTCATTTTCCCAATCTCATATATAATCAATGACCTGCTGACCGAGGTTTACGGTTACCGCAAGGCCATGAAGGTTATATGGATGGGTTTTGCCATGAGCGCGTTCGTGGCTCTGGCTGCAGGTCTGGTAAGTATTCTGCCTGCTCCCATTTATGAGGACAGTCAGAAGGTGGCTGAGAGTTTCAACAGTCTGTTTGGCCTTATACCCCGCACGACAGCAGCATCGCTGGCTGCTTTCATTCTGGGCTCACACATGAATGCATGGGTACTTTCAAAGATGAAGATTGCCACAAAGGGTAAGGGATTCGGATGGCGTGCCGTTGTATCCAGCATAGTCGGTGAACTTTCCGATTCAGTGATTTTTTACCCGCTCGCGTTCATCGGTTCAATGCCTTTCAAGACTATCCTGTCAATAATTGTAACACAGGTTACCGTCAAGACTCTGTATGAGGTGATTATCCTGCCTGTGACTGCAATGATTTCACGCAAACTCAAGGAGAAAGAGGGTATAGACACCTTTGACTACGACATCAAGTACAATCCGTTCAAGATTAAAACCTTAGAATAATATGTCCGAAGACAGAAAACAGGAGGGCCTTTCCGCCCTTGGTAACAAGACCACATATTCAAACACTTACAATCCGGATGTTCTGGAGGCGTTTGAGAATCTTAATAAGGAGAATGACTACTGGGTGCGTTTTAACTGCCCGGAGTTTACAAGTCTCTGCCCTATAACCGGACAGCCCGATTTTGCCGAGATCCGTATCAGTTATATCCCTGACGTGAAGATGGTTGAGAGCAAGTCACTCAAACTCTATCTGCACAGTTACCGTAATCACGGCGGATTCCACGAGGACTGCGTGAACCGCATCATGAAGGACCTGATCAAACTGATGGATCCCAAGTACATAGAGGTGACCGGTTTCTTTGTACCCCGTGGCGGCATATCAATCTATCCCTATGCCAATTACGGCCGCAAGGGCACCAAGTACGAGGCTCTTGCCGAGAAGAGAATGGAGACCCATGAGTAAGACGGAATTTGTTTTGAGTTGGTTGGAGGAGCACGGGATAGAGTACCAGGTGCACTACCATCCGCCGTTGCCTACCATTGAGGAGGCGCTGGCGTATTGGAAGAACATTGACTCAACCCACTGTAAGAACCTGTTTTTCCGCAATCACAAGGGCAACCGTCACTATATGGCCAGTTTTGAGTGCCATAAGAACCTGGATATTCACGGGCTGGAGCATATAGTAAGGCAGGGTAAGCTGAGTTTTGCCAGTCCTGAGCGTATGGACCGATGCCTGGGCGTGGCTCCCGGATCAGTTTGCGCATACGGTCTAATAAATGATATGAACCTGGTGGAGCACGCGGCTGTCATCGCGCCCGACGGCTCACGTGATTTTGGTCAGGTGAAAGAGGGTGTGAACCCCAAGGAGCTGTTCGATAACGGTCACCGCGTAAAATACTTTCTTGACGCCGACCTCAAGACCGCCGATCGCGTATCATTCCACCCGTGTGAGAACACAGCCAGCGTTGTAGTAAGCAATGCCGGCTTTATGCGCTTCCTGGAGATCTGGGGCGGTGAGGTGGAGTGGATTGAAGTGTAAAATGTGGAAAAGGGGACAGTCCCCTTTTTCACATTTCAGCGAATTATATCCCTAATTATGTCGGTGGGGACGGATAGGGTGGTGATACCCGTTGCGTACGGTGCAATGTCGTACTGGTTGAATATGAAATCAATGGTATCCTCACGTATCTCAAAGTTCTCCGGTACAAACATGGGCTCATTGCTGAAATAGCCGTGCTCGTCAAGCTCGTCGCGGCTGCTGCATTCGGCATATTCCAGGAGTAACTGATCCAGGACCGGAATCAGCTTGCTCTCATATCCCGGTTTGAAATAGTTGTCAAGTGTCACTACGCTGCCATCCTCAAGACGATAGTTGCGGCAGGTAATAAACGTGCCGCCGTGGGCACCGCCCGTATATTGGTAGAAATTGATGAAATGACCTATTATGTCCTTGCGGTTGCCGTAATGGACCTCAGTATTAAGCACGTATTCATAGTCAATGTCACGAGGCTCAAAACCCTCCTCCTTGGCATACCGTATCTGTTCCTTGTTATCCTCTTTGAATATGTTTATCACGGAGTCTATGAATGATATCATCGCGGCACGTACATCGGTGGTGCGTTTTCCGAACATGAATTCCGATATGTCCCGGTTGAAAGCGTCGGCAAATATCGTATCTGCACCGTGTGCCTTGAGTACGTGCATGTCAAATGAGCACGACGGGTGCTCCTTGCCTTGGGTATAGGGCAGGGTCTCCTTGAATGATACATACTGGAACGCATAATCGTCACCCTTGCTACGGCAGGCGGCAAGTGACAGTATTGCGGTGAGCGCAATTATGATTTTGTGGGCTTTCATATCCTTGGTTTTTGTGCGAATATACATAAAACGCAGTTTCGCTACAAAAAAGTGCAGAAAAATGGTTGCTTTGAGTTGTTTTGTCGCGAAATGTTGCTATCTTTGCACCGCTTTAACAGAAAAGCGGTATATGGTGCCCGTAGTTCAGTTGGTTAGAGCGTCAGATTGTGGTTCTGAATGTCGTGGGTTCGAGTCCCACCGGGCACCCCAAAAGAAAAAGAGGTCATTCGGCCTCTTTTTTCTTTTGGGGTACCCGGGGGACTCGTGGACATTTTTTTAGTTTGCTACCGCAAACGCGCTCATTTCATTCGCTTGGCGGCCCTCCGGGACCGCGTTCTCGCTCCAAGCATTCGCTCGCCCCAATACGTTAGCTCCTGCGTGAATATCCAATACCTACGGCATTGGATTGAATGGGAGAACACGCGGATTACCCAGCCATTAAAATGGCTGGCTACCCATATCTTGTGCCTAGCGGCACAACAACATGCCGTAGGCATTGGATTAAGGTAGTCAGCCAATTCATTGGCTGGATCTTTCCAATTATAAATACATTTCCCTTTGGTTTACAGGCGTTCTCCGCAATGCTTGCAATAATTAGCACTAAGGTCAGTCTTTTGGTTGCAGCGCGGGCATCGGCCGTTTTTGCCTTTTTTCTGGGTGGTATCTATCATGGTGGCCGATACGATACCGGTTGGTACGGCAATGATGGTGTAACCCAGTATCATCACTATTCCTGACAGGAACTTGCCCAATGCAGTAACCGGCGTGATATCACCGTAACCAACTGTGGTGAGCGTCACGATTGCCCAGTAGATGCTGGTGGGGATGCTGGTGAATAGGGTATCAGGGGTGCCGCTCTCAACGATATACATGATGGTACCCAGGATACAAACGAGCACCACCACGAACATGAAATAAACCAGTATCTTGGTGAGACTTTTGCGTATGCTCTCAAGCAAAAGGTAACCCTCATTGAGGAACGCAAATAGCTTGAGTACCCTGAATATGCGGAACAGACGGAACGTACGCATCAGGGCCAGATATCTCAGGGGCGGGAAGAATACGCTGAGCAGCTGGGGCAGGGTAGCCATCAGGTCAATTATACCAAAGAAACTCAGGACATACTCCCGTTTTACAGGTGAGCAGTATACCCTGAGAATATACTCAATGGCAAAGAGTATGCTCAGTACGTATTCAAGAACGATAATTGAGGCCTTGAGTATACCAATACCGTCCAGCTCCAGATTAACAAGGGCCTTGAAAGAGAAATCATCCACCTTGACCACGCTTTCCAATGACGCCATTATTATGCATAGCGCAATGGCAATCATTATGGCTATATCAACAGGCTTGGAAAGCCGATCGGTTCCCTCAAACAGGATCCTGTACAGTCTCTTTTTGTCCTTGATTATAGATATCAGCTTTTTCATCTTTATTTTGCGTTTTTCCCCTCATAGTCCTTAAGTGCACGGATGGCCTTGGGATAGAGCAGTATGATGGATATGAGCGTTCCCCACGCCATCAGTCCTACGCCTATATCGCCCATCTGCCAGACCACATCGGCCTCACGGACGGCTCCATAAATGACCGATGCCAGCAATACCGCCTGGGCTATGCGAATCACTAGTTTCTCACGCCTTGGGTCCTTGTCCCTGAACAGGTATATTATGCTGGATTCTGCATAGAAATAGTAGGCCATTATGGTGCTGTACACAAAGAATATCATGGCAATCGATACAAACTGGCTGCCAAAACCTGCAAATACCGTATCGACCGCGCTCTGGGTGAATGCGGCGTAGTTGTTGCCAAGTTCAGGGGCGCTCGCAAGCAGCATGTTGCCATCGGCATCTATTATGTTGTAGGTGCCGGATGTGAGTATCATCAGGGCTGTGGCCGTGCAAACGAACAGCGTATCCACATAGACAGAGAATGATTGCGCCAGTCCCTGCTGCGCCGGAGCGTCTACATCGGCTGCTGCCGATACGATGGCTCCCGTTCCCTGGCCGGCCTCATTTGAGAATATTCCGCGCTTTACGCCCATGGATATGGTTGAGCCTATTATTCCGCCGGTGATGGGGTTGACTCCGAAAGCTCCGTTTACGATGCTGCCCAGTACAGCCGGCACGTCATGTATGTGGTAGCCTACCACGATAAGGGCAAGTATGATATAACCCAATGCCATGAACGGAGTGACGATTGATGCCACCTTGGCTATACGCTTTATACCGCCTATTATGACTATTCCCAGCAGAACAGCCATGATTATGCCCGATGTGAGTGTAGATACGGGGAATGCGTTATTCATGGTTGTGGAGGCTCCGTTGGCCTGTACCATGGGGAGGCAGGTGCCGCATGCTATGAGTGTGATAATGGCAAATATGACTCCCAGCCTGTGTCTGCCCAATCCGTCATCAAAGAGATTGAACGGACCTCCACGGAACTCACCGTTACGGCG
>Ga0265298_10007533_pt1 | contig 13212 bp, 12 predicted proteins | sample AusTroGonzalo_MG_3_FD_193486 | JGI IMG/M metagenome (GOLD analysis project Ga0265298, IMG submission 193486) | Bovine rumen microbial communities from tropical cattle in Woodstock, Queensland, Australia - Gonzalo_01 | ecosystem: Host-associated > Mammals > Digestive system > Stomach > Rumen ... | reverse complement strand
TGACGACGTATTAATCAATCGGAAATTTGCTTCTTCAAATATTAAGATGATGTGGTGCTCTCGATTTCTGGATTGGAAGCACCCAGAGCTTGTTATTCATTTAGCTAAACGACTTAAGGAAAAAGGTTATAGCTTTTCAATAGATATGTATGGGAGCGGAGTATATCTAGACCGTTCAAAACATTTAGTTTCTGATTTGGGTGTATCTGAATATGTCAATTTTTTGGGGAACGTGTCAAACAGTCAAATATTAGAGAGAATGAGGGAAAGCGATATATATTTATTTACGTCTGATAGAGGCGAAGGATGGGGTGCCGTTGCCAATGAATCGATGAGCAATGGTTGTGTGTTGGTGGCTAGCGATGAAATAGGTAGTATCCCGTATCTTGTTAAGCACAGAGAAAACGGGTGCGTTTATAAAAGTTCTTCTAGACTGTACGGTTTTCACTGGTTTGGAGTCAATGTCGACAATAGAGCTTTGGATTCTCTTGAGAACCAAGTTGAATGGCTTTTCAACCATCCTATAGAACGGCAGAGGTTGTCATTTAATGCTGTTAAGACGATGCGTGAAATGTGGAGTCCCGAAAATGCAGCAAAAAATTTATTAACACTCGTAGATGACATTACATATGGGCGAGATACAAGCATAAAGTATGGCCCTTGCAGTAAAGCATAAATATCATGGCAAAATTATTATTATCTTGGGACGATTATATTTATCGTTATAATGGTCAGTATTACTTTAGAAGCCTGGAGTGGTGTGATTTTTATCATCGTTATCTCAGGACTTTTGAAGAGTTGAGGATTGCTAATAGGATTATAGATGAAAAAGAATTCAAGAAAGGTAGAGTTTTGATAGATGATCCTAGGATAGAGATTCATCCCATACCTATCTTTCATGGCCCCATTGAATATGCAAAAAACTATTTTGTTATAGGCCGTGCGATAAAACATGCTGTTAATGGTTGTAATGCTGCTATTCTCCGACTGCCATCAACTGTAGCACAGCGTATTAATAGGCAGGTTCTGAAAGCCGGAATACCATATGCGACAGAAGTCGTCTTTGATGCTTGTGACGGTGCAGAAACGGCAAATAACCTGTTTGAAAAAGTACTGTGGAAGATTATTGATCGTCAGATGCGCAGAACCTGTGCAAAGGCTGATGGTGTGGCCTGTGTCACAGAAAAATACTTGCAAAGAAGATATTTCTCAAAGAAACCCTGTCATTTCGTAAGCAACTATTCAACATTGAACCTAGATAAGAGTTTCTTTACGGCACCAAGAAAATATCCCGAAAAAGAAGTTCTCACGATAGCCCATGTGGATTTACAAATAGGTCTTCACAGTCGCAAAGGTACGGATATAATCATACAGGCACTCGGCAAGCTGAAGAAGGAAAAGGGTATTATTGTCAACGTGAAGTTTGCTGGGGACGATTGGGATAATAGTAAAGAAAAGATTTTAAACTATGCAAAAGAATATGGAATAGACGATCAGGTAGCATGCACGGGACTGTTAAGCAGGGCAGAACTGACAAGGTTTCTTGATGAATCTGACCTCTTTGTTCTTCCGACGAAAGCAGAAGGCCTTCCCCGTGTTATCATTGAGGCCATTGCCAAGGGATTGCCTACCATTACGACTCCTGCAAGTGGGAATCCTGAATTAATCTCTTCTGATTACCTGGTTCCGTACTATGATGTGGACACTTTGGCAAAGAAGATAGAGAGATTCGTTACCGATAAGAAGGAATATGAAAGGGTTAGCAAAGAAAATTATGAACATAGTCTGCAATATGAAGGTTCCATACTACAGCTTCGGAGAGATGTTTTTTATGGAAACTTGAAGAATTTAATTTCCAAATGATACTATAAAATAAATATTGTGACCGACACCATCGAACTTCCGCTGGTCATCTATGCTCGTGAGACGAATATACACGACAGAAAAGATGCGGAACTGGCGGTGAAAAAATAGCCCACAAATTCTCGAGGCAGAAGAAGATAGTCCGTAGGACGCTCGGTTGCCAGCTTGAAGGCGTGCTTCGACCCGGCGAAAGTTCAAAGATATTCAATGTCATTCCTCTGAGATGGATTGTCGAAAGGTCTTTTGTTTGGCTGCACAACTTTGTGAGGATTGCCTTCGATTACGAGTTCTATTCCGAATCTTTCGAGGCCATGATACAAATCGCCTTCAAAAAAATCATGCTTAACAAATTATCTAATTGAAATTTAAACAAACTTTTAATATGAGTGTCTCTGAAATATACAACAAATTGGCACTTTTATCTCCGAAAATGGAGGTGGTGCTTCGGAAAATCTATTGGAACAATTACAAATTATTAAGTCGTTTCAAACCACAATCAAGTCTTAAACCAGCAGCAACTGTAAAAATTGATTTTGATAAAATTATTGACTATTTACGCACACAAGGCATTGGCGAAGGCACGTTGCTTGTTGTTCATTCTTCATACGGTGCAGTAAAAGGTTCTGGGTTAAGTCCAGATGAGATCATCGACGAATTGTTAGGATTAATTGGACCGACTGGAACATTGGCAATGCCCGTCGTTAGGCATTTTAATGTTGAGGAAAGCATAAATGATAAAACAGTGGAAAATATTGAGTGTGTTTATGATGTACAAAACACGCCTATTACCACAGGTGTGTTGCCTATTAGGCTTCATGCTCGCAATGGCAGTGTGACAAGTCGTTTTCCTCTCAATCCCATGTGCGCCATTGGTCCTCTAGCCAAAGAGATGATGGCCGATAATCTAAATGGGACCTCACCTCATGATGAACATTCTGCTTGGAAATATTGTGCCGACCATAATGCCATAATTTTAGGTTTAGGTATAGATCTTGCTCATTATTTGACTATGATACATGTGGCGGAAGAGGCTTATCCAGGATGGCCTATTAAAGATTGGTTCAGAAAGCGCAACTTTATAATCAAAGATTGTGATTTTCAAACACAAAAAACAGTATTAGAACGCCGTAATAAATGGGGAATGTTGCATTTGGCAGACAAACTTTACACAAAAGACTTCAAAGAGAATGGTATTCTTATTGAAAATAACATTGAATCAACCCGTATAGGTGTGATAGAATCACAAAAACTAATACAGTATCTGAATGGACGCAAATCAGAAGGTTATCCGTATATTGTTAGAAAAAAAGATATGATAAAAAAATGAGTAAGTTTCAAATAGGTCAAAAGGCCTCAATAGAAAAGGCTTTCACAAATGATGACGTGAAAACATTTGCAAATGTCAGCCTTGATAAGAATCCAGTTCACCTAAATGAAGAATATGCGAAAAATACAATATTTAAAGGAAGAATTGTTCACGGTTTTCTCACAGGTTCGTTAATAAGTGCTATTATTGGTACTATCTTGCCTGGTGAAGGAACTATATATCTTAATCAAACCATGAATTTTCGAAAACCAGTGCATATTGGTGAAAAAATAAAGGCAACTGTTGAGATAGTTGGAATCAAAGAAGAAAAAAACATCTTAACCTTGAATACCTATTGTGAAAATGAACAAGGAGAAATAGTGATAGAGGGCAGTGCGGTTGTAAAAATTTGATATAATGATAGTTAATACGATAAACCTCACCACTCCTTTATGTTTCCTATCTGGAGATAGAATGTTGTGTTACCAAAATAGAAAAGTGCTGGTAATGCAGGAAGGAAAAGTGGAGAAAAAAATACCCATTTCTGTGGGTGTTTTGGAAAAGCTTTTGGGCTGGAGTCGTTTGGCAACACGGCTTTTGCGCTTTGGTGTCCGTGTGGCAACGGTTATTGATAATACTCACGCTATTATTTGTATTGGAAATAAATTACATGAAGTAGATATTGAAAGAGGTTCCGTTTCAAAGGGTTGGTATTGTGGGGATGGTGTGCGCCCTTTGATAATGACATATGTAAAAGGTATCAATGGTTTTAAAGATGGGGTATATTTTGGGGGGTATTTTATGAATATGGGGAAAAAACCAGTTCACATATATCACCGGATTGGTGTTGACAATTGGGAAATTGTATATTCCTTTGCCGATGGTGAGATTAATCATGTGCATAATATTGTGTCAGACCCTTATCGTCAGTGTTTATGGATTTTTACAGGAGACTTTGACGAAGCTGCTGCAATATATAAAGTTACAGAAGGTTTTGGAAAAGTGGACAGGGTCGTTTGCAATAATCAGAAATATCGTGGTTGTGTGGTTTATGCACTCTCCGAGGGGCTGCTCTATGCTACAGATTCCCCTTATGCCGAAAACCATATCCGTATAATGGATGTTAATACATTTGAAACCAAATCTTTATTCCCGCTTCATGGCTCATGTATCTATGGTTGTATATGGAAAAGCAACTATGTATTTTCATCAACTGTTGAAGATGATGGTAGAACACATGAAGGTTTAAAATTGTTTTACAATGGCAATCGTGGTGCTGGCATTAAAGATGATTATACGCACTTGTACATGGGAAATCTGTCGGAAGGATTTAGGGAAGTATATAAAGAGGAAAAAGACAATATGTCATTCTTATTTCAGTTTGCTGTTTTCAAATTTCCTTATGGGGAAAATAAAACAAATACACTATATTTCCAACCTATGGCAACAAAGAAGAATGATATGAAAATGTTAGGTCTTACTTTATAGTAATGATTTCTTTTGTCGGGTGAGAAGAAGGGAACTTGCTGCGAGAGTATATGGGAAAAACGATAAAATCAAACCCTCGAATGATGCTTGACATCATCAGAGGTGTGGTTAAGGATAAGTATGTGCCGGGTGACCTGTCAGATGGTGGGAAAGAATACAAAGGGTCGTTTGGGGTCTATGCAGTGTCATATAGACACTAAAGATGAAGAGGTTTTGTCGTGTTCATTTGATGAAAGAGCAAAAACTATTGTCATTTTCCGTGTTTTCAGGAGGAGCATGGTATGGTAATTTGCTGAATTTATCGTGAATCGTATCAGGAAATATAATGAAAATGATTATCATGTCCTGCCGGATTACCATCATTTCTTTACGCGTCAGTTGATGGATTTTTAATTTTGAAAAATTTTCATTCAAGTGGATGTTGCTGGTGTGTGTATTGGTGGCACTTGTGGCTGTCAATATCCATTATGAAGTGATGTCCTTTCATTTTGAAGTTGAACGAAGGTCGTTGGGCATCATTGCAAGAAGGTCGTAGACTGCGAAACAAGGAGGCGGACACCTTGGTAGATGCATTAAGAAAGGAACGATATCCGGCAATAGTTATGGGGGATATGAATGATGTATCAGTGTCGCCTGCGATAAAAAAAATAAGGTCAGCGGGGCTGAACGATGCATGGTGGGATGGTGGCTTTGGTTATGGGAGCACCTATCACAATAGTGGGTTTAGACTGAGAATTGATCATATTCTTTATAACGCCCAACGCCTCAAACTGAAAAACGTGGATGTGGTGGGAGAAAAGGAATGGAGCGACCATCGTGCCGTCGTGGCTGGATTTGATTTGAAATAGTTTTTTCTGAAAACACAAGAAATTACAACTATGTATGTGCATTTCTTCAAGCGAGTTTTTGACTTGATTATCGGGCTGATAGCATTGCCCTTCGTGTTGCTTATCATCTTAATTGTGGCCCCCTTCATCTGGCTGGATGACCGTGGCCCCATCTTCTATGCCGGTAAGCGCATAGGATACAAAGGCAAGCCCTTCGGGATGCTGAAATTCCGCTCTATGAAGGTGAACGCCCCTGATATTAGGTTAGAGGATGGAAGTACCTATAACGGTGATGATGACCCGCGAGTAACAAAGGTGGGAAGATTCCTGCGCAAGACCAGTCTGGATGAGATTCCTCAGTTCCTGAACGTGCTGACGGGACAAATGAGCCTGATAGGTATTCGCCCTGACCCGCTGGACTGGTTGGAGAAATACAATGAGCATGAGAAGGTAATTCTGACTGTAAAACCAGGTATCACCGGCTATAATCAGGCATACTATAGGAACAGCGTGGATGGATTGGTGAAGCTTAAGAATGATGTGTATTACGCAGAACATATTTCATTCTGGCTTGATGTGAAGATTTTCTTCAAGACCATCAAAACCGTTTTGTTCCGTGAGAATGTAAACATAGACGAAGATAGGAAATGAGAGAATACGGCAGTGAACATCCGGCAGTACTGCTGCCAGACGGCTACTTTGCATCTTTTGAGAGATTTGGCAGAGAGATTACCTACCTGAGAACAGGAAGGGAGGCTCTATTATATGCATCATGTAATTGTAAGCCCGGAAAAGAGGCAGTTATTTTGTGCCCGGCATACAGCTGCTGGTCAATGACGGCTCCGTTTGAGTTCACGGGATGGACGGTGGTGTATTACCGCCTGAAAGAGGACTTGACTATTGATGAGGATTATCTTAGAACGCTTTTGCGTGGATGCCGTCCGGATGCCATCCTTACTATGAATTTCTACGGTAGTGCGTCAACGGATTCTGCCATAGCCATCGTAAAAGAGCATGATGAGAAGATAACGGTCATAGAGGATTTCTCGCATTGCACTTTCTGTTTAGACAAGATATTCAATGAGAAGGTAGACTTCTATGTGTCAAGCATCAGAAAGTCTATTGGTGTTTGCGATGGTGCAGTTATCCTCAGCAAAAAAGAAACAAACAAAGCATATATTGGGAGTGCAGCACCTGGTTTTGGTGAATTGCGAAAGGGTGCACAGAGGCAAAAGGGCCGTTATGCTTTTACCAAATCTAGTGATGATAAAGATGTGTTCTTGAAAGAACTAAGGCAGGGGGAAAAGATGATAGACAAACTGGATGGCGTTCATCCTATTACGGACATATCGTTGAGAATGATTGAAAGCATCAACGGTGCAGAGATAGCGTTTGCCAGACGGGAGAACATGAAGCATTTGTGGGGCTTGCTTAACGGCCGGGTGAAAATGGTTCCTGGATTGGAAAGGAGTTTTGAAGGTGCACCTTTTTCTCTTCCTATTCTGGTTGAGAATCGTGATGCCGTTCAAAAGCAGTTGGCACAAAAAGGCGTATATGCACCGGTTCTGTGGCCGGCCAATGAACAGGCACGGAAAGTTTGTGAGGTGTCGGCATACGTCTCCGACCACATGCTATCTATTCCCATTGACCAGAGATATAATTACGACGATATAGAAGATATTGCCAAGATAGTATTAGAAACTATATGAAGAGACTATTAGTCCTTGCCGCCGGATTGCTTCAAATTCCCGTCATCAAGAAAGCCCGTGAGATGGGCTACTATGTGATAGCCGCTGATGATGACCCCAATGCACCTGGTATGGCTTTGGCTGATAAAGCCATTGTGCCGGGAGGTCTGATGAATGAGGAGAAGATGGTGGCCATAGCTAAAGAAGAGCAGATAGATGGTGTGATTCATCCGTGTTCCGAAGTGGCTATGAACGTGATGGGGCGTATCAACGATGAGTTGGGGCTTTGCGGTATATCCAAGGAGATTGCTATCAGAGCAACCAATAAACATCTGATGCGTGAGGCATTCGAGAAATATGGTGCTCCCAGCCCAAAGTCTGTTTTGACAAAGGATGAGGAGGATGCTTGGGTTATCTTCCGCCATGAGTTTGATACCAATGCCATTCTGAAGCCTTCACGCAATAGCGGTTCGCGTGGTATTGCCAAGGTGGTGAAGGGGATTGCAAAGGAAGAGTTTGTAGCCCTTTACCGCAGGGCGCTGGATGAGAGCCGTGACCATCAGGTGCTGATTGAGCAGTTTATTGAAGGCCCTGAGTTCTCGGTGGAGGTGATTGTCTGGCAGGGAGAGCCGCACGTGCTGGCCGTGACGGACAAGAAAACCACGGAGGCTCCGTATTTTGTGGAACTGGGACATAACCAACCGTCGCTATTCCCTGAAGAGGTGCAGCAGAAACTGAAGGAGGGAGCCATTGCCGGTTGCAAGGCCTTGGGGCTTACCAACTGTGCGGCACATTGTGAACTGAAGGTGCAGAACGGTGAAGCCTACCTGATGGAGATTGGTGCCAGAATGGGTGGAGACTTCATTTCTACAGAATTGACCCATCTGAGCAGTGGTATTGATATGGTGGCTGCAACTATAGATGTGGTTTTGGGAGAGAAGCCCAATCTGAATCCTGTTGAAGACAAACACGGTGTGGCTATCCGTTATTTCATTCCCAAACCTGGTATTGTGAAAGCGATTGAGAATGAGGCTGCTTTGAAACGGTCAGACGTCTATGATGCTGAGATATACGTTCAGGTTGGTGATGTGGTTCGTGAGGTGAAGTCGAGCCTGGACAGGTCGGGCCATGTGATTGTGACGGCTGCCACTCCCCAAGAGGCGATAGAGGTGGCTGAGCGTTTAATCAAGGACGTTAAGATTATCACAGAATGAAGATTCTGATACCGTTTTCATACTACCATCCAGAGCAATGTGCCGGCCTGTTTGTTATAGATGATATGACGGAAGAGGCTGCACGGCAGGGGTTAGAGTCTTTGATAACTGTACCTACTCCTACACGCAATGTGCCTCCAGATGCCAAATGGAATAGGAATGAAATACTGCATGATGGAATGATAAAGGTACATCGCTTCCACATGTACGGGGAGGGTAAGAATCCTGTGCTTCGCGCATTCCGTTACTTGTTGTGCGAACTAGTGCAGATGCACTATATGCTTTGGAAAGATTATGATGTAGCCTTCATTGACAGTACGCCTCCCATCCAGGGCTTGAAGCTGTCCATTGTGCGACTGTTCAGGAAGAAACCAATGGTGTATAATGCGCAGGACCTATTTCCTGAGACTTTGAGTGGAACAGGATTGGCTAATCAAGGAGGCCTATTGTGGAAGATAGGGATGTGGGTGTCGAATGTAACATTTAGAAATACAGATAAGATTATAGCCATTTCGAGCGATATGAAACGCAAGATGATGGCTCGTGGCGTACCTGAAGAGAAAATAGAAGTGGTTTACAACTGGGTGGATCAAAACGCCATAGTTCCCGTAGAAGACGAGGACAACGAACTATTTGGGGAATTTGGCATCAGCAGGGACAAGTTCCGAGTGGTGTATGCTGGCAACTTGGGCAATGCGCAGAATATCGGCATCATCGTTGAGGCCGCTCGACGACTGAAAGACCATGGTAATATTGAGTTTGTTATTTTCGGAAAAGGAGGATTAGAAGACGAAATCAAAGCGACGAAAACTAAAGAACAATTAGATAATCTGAAGATTTTGCCTTTGCAGCCATACGAACGCGTCGCTAAAGTGTATAGCTTGGGTCATATCTGCATTGTGGCATGCAAAGCAGGCTTGGGCGGTGCGGCTATGCCCAGCAAGACATGGAGTATCATGTCGGCTGGCAGGGCAGTGTTGGCTAATTTTGATGAAGGTGAACTGAAGGAAATCTTAGAGAACAATCATTGCGGTGTTTTCACCAAAGCAGATGATTTGGATGGATTTGTCGCTGCCATAGAAAAGCTATCGCAAAATCCAAAGCGATGCGCTGAGATGGGTAAGAATGGACGGCAGTTTATATTGGAAAATCTTACGCGAGAAGTTGGTACGAGGAAATATGTGGAGGTCATTAAATCATTTGAAAAGAAACAATAATAATAAAAATATGAAATTACCATTAAGAGATATTTCTTTCTCTCCGCCCGATATGAGCGACGCGGAGATAGCCGAGGTGGCCGAAGCTTTGCGCTCAGGCTGGATTACCACGGGACCGAAAACCAAAGAATTTGAACGATTGATAGCCTTGTGCTGCGGCACTTCAAAGGTGGTCTGTCTCAGTAGCGCCACGGCTTGCATGGAGAATATCCTTCGTGCCCTCGGCGTTGGTCCTGGTGATGAAGTCATCACTTGCGCCTATACCTATACAGCTACAGCCTCTGTGACTTGCCATGTGGGTGCTACAGTGAAGTTTGTCGATACAGCCCCTAACTCTTTCGAGATGGATTACGGCCGCTTGGCAGATGCCATCACCGAAAAGACCAAGGTCATCATCCCCGTAGACTTGGGTGGCGTGGTCTGCGACTATGACAAGATATTTGCTGCTGTTGAAAGCAAGAAGCACCTTTTCAAGCCCGCCAATGATATTCAAGCGGCTTTTGATAGGGTTATCGTGTTGGCCGATGCAGCCCATGCTTTTGGTGCCAAATGGCATGGTAAGATGTGTGGCTCCATAGCGGATTTTACTTCTTTCTCATTCCATGCGGTGAAAAACCTAACCACAGCCGAAGGAGGTGCCCTCACTTGGCGCAACCGTGATGGTATTGACAACGAAGCCCTTTACAAGTTGTTCCAACTGCTTTCACTTCACGGACAGAACAAGGATGCTTTGGCCAAGACTCAATTGGGGGCGTGGGAATATGACATCATCGCGCCTTATTATAAATGCAACATGACCGATGTGATGGCGGGTATCGGTTTGGCGCAGTTGAACAGATACCCAGAAATGCTCTACCGTCGCCGCCAAATTATCGAACGATACAATCATGCTTTGAAAGATTTGCCCGTACAGGTACTTGATCATTATGGTGAAGACCATTCTTCGAGTGGGCATTTGTACCTCACTCGTTTGTTGGACAAGACCATAGAGGAGCGTAATGAAATTATCGTCGAGATGGCCAAAAGAGGCATCGCTTGCAATGTCCATTACAAACCCCTGCCCATGATGACGGCATACAAGGCTTTGGGCTTCGACATCAAGGACTATCCGAATGCCTACAAACAATTTGTAAACGAGGTAACACTACCGCTGCATACCCGCTTGAGCGATGAGGATGTAGAGTATGTGATTGAGAATTATGTGGAGGTGATTTCAAAATAAGTTTAACCTATAAACTTTCCTTGTACCCAAAGCGAACTCAACTAAAAAGGTTGGGTTCGCTTTTTTTGTGCCCAAACGGAAAACGGCTACCCTGCCGCTCTTTTTATGACTTTGCTTGTTGAACCTGCGGAAACTATATTTTGCAAAATTTACAAAGTATTTGTTTGAAAAAATCGTATCTTTGCGCCCAAATATGAAGTTCGAACTTTATTCAAGCAGAGCAAAGTTTGTTCTTAACTTATTGGAAATTAGCATATTGTTGTCATGAAATGTGACTAACAAAGCGGAGCTTTTAGACACTCCATTCCAGCATTGTCCGATAATAAGTAATCTTATCAACCTATGTACACACATCTTCAATTCCCGAAAGACACCCTATTTCTGGTGACGGGAGGGGCCGGTTTCATCGGTTCCAACCTTTGCGAGGCGATTCTGAGACTGGGCTATAGGGTCCGCTGCCTCGACGACCTAAGTACAGGCAAGCAGGCCAACGTGGATCTGTTTTTTGGCAACCCGAACTACGAGTTCGTCAAGGGAGACGTCAAGGACCTTGACACATGCATGAAAGCCTGCGAGGGCGTGGACTATGTCCTCAACCAGGCAGCGTGGGGCAGCGTTCCGCGCTCCATCGAGATGCCGCTGTTCTATTGCGCCAACAACATCCAAGGCACGCTGAACATGATGGAGGCGGCGAGGCAGCACAAGGTGAAGGCCTTCGTGTACGCCTCCAGCTCGTCCGTCTACGGCGACGAGGCCCACCTGCCGAAGAGGGAAGGCGTGGAAGGCAACCTGCTGAGCCCTTACGCCGTGAGCAAGCGCGCCGACGAGGAATGGGCAAAGCAGTATACCCGCCACTACGGCCTGCGCACCATAGGGCTGCGCTACTTCAACGTGTTCGGCAGGCGTCAAGACCCGCACGGTGCCTATGCTGCGGTGATTCCCAAGTTCATCAAGCAGCTGCTCAACGACGAGCGTCCCACCATCAACGGCGACGGCAGGCAGAGCCGCGACTTCACTTATATTGAAAATGTGATAGAGGCCAACCTGAAGGCCTGCCTGGCTCCCGATGAGGCCAGTGGCGAGGCGTTCAACATCGCATACGGCGGGCGCGAGTACCTGATAGACATCTACTACTCGCTCACCAAGGCCTTAGGCAAGGACATCGAGCCCGTCTTCGGCCCCGACCGCCCGGGCGACATCAAGCACAGCAACGCCGACATCTCAAAGGCCAAGCGGTTATTGGGTTACGACCCCGAGTACGACTTTGACCGCGGCTTGAACGAAGCCATAGAATGGTACAAAGCCAATTTATAGGAAATAACAATTAAACGATTCAACATAAACGAACAATAAACAAAAAAACCATACATCCAATGAAAGACACCAAAATCTGTGTAATCGGTCTCGGTTACGTCGGCCTGCCGCTGGCTCGCCTTTTCTCGACCAAGTATCCCACTGTCGGCTTCGACATGAACCAGAAGCGTTGCGACGCCCTGATGGCTGGCCACGACGCCACCCTTGAGGTGAGCGACGAGCTGCTGCAAGATGCCATCAAGAACCATGGCTTCGTCTGCACCAGCGACATTGAGAAGATTCGCGACTGCAACTTCTACATTGTGGCAGTCCCTACCCCCGTTGACGATGACAACAATCCTGATCTTACGCCTCTCGTTGGTGCATCAACTACGGTTGGTAAGGTCATCGGCAAGGGTGACGTGGTGGTCTATGAATCGACAGTATACCCTGGCGTTACCGAGGACGAGTGCATCCCCGTGGTGGAGAAGGTCTCTGGCCTGAAAATGAACGTCGACTTTTATGGCGGCTACTCCCCCGAGCGCATCAACCCGGGCGACAAGGAGCACACCGTGGAGCACATCAAGAAGGTAACGAGTGGCTCGACGCCTGAGATTGGCAAGTACATCAACGAGGTGTACAGCAGCGTGATTACTGCAGGTACGCACTTGGCCCCGACCATGAAAGTTGCCGAGGCCGCCAAGGTGATAGAGAACAGCCAGCGCGACATCAACATCGCCTTCGTGAACGAGCTGTCGAAGATTTTCAACAAGATGGGCATAGACACCCTCGACGTCCTCGAGGCCGCCAGCACCAAGTGGAACTTCCTGCCGTTCCGTCCCGGTTTGGTCGGCGGCCACTGCATCGGCGTCGACCCGTACTACCTGGCCCAGTGCGCCAAGCGCTACGGCTACAATCCCGAGATCATCCTTGCCGGGCGGAGGATGAACGACGGCATGGGCGAGTACGTGGCCATGGAGACCATCAAGCTGATGCTGAAGAAGGGCATACAAGTCCTCAACTCTGACCTCCTCATCCTGGGCTTCACGTTCAAGGAGAACTGCCCCGACGTGCGCAACACGAAGGTCATCGAC
>Ga0265298_10007532_pt1 | contig 13212 bp, 25 predicted proteins | sample AusTroGonzalo_MG_3_FD_193486 | JGI IMG/M metagenome (GOLD analysis project Ga0265298, IMG submission 193486) | Bovine rumen microbial communities from tropical cattle in Woodstock, Queensland, Australia - Gonzalo_01 | ecosystem: Host-associated > Mammals > Digestive system > Stomach > Rumen ... | reverse complement strand
GACGGCCAACTCGACAGGCTGGATGGAGGGTCATCCCGGGGACGGGATTGTCCTCAACTATCTCGGGCGTGCGAGAGGGACCGTCAGACACGGACAGTCTCCGACCATCCAATGCGATAGGGGGGGTCATCAGGAGTGATAGTCATGGACGATAAGCCGATAATAAGAAAACTGACCGAGGTCGAGTGCCTGCGTCTCATGGGTTTCGACGATGAGGAGATCATGAGACTTAAAGAGGCCAAGGATGAGAAGGGGAAGCCGATGTTCAGCCGCACGTTGCTCTATCAATTCGCAGGCAACTCGGTGGTCGTGGATTGCTACAAGGCGATCCAAGAGGTGATTTTGGACGATATGGAGAACGAGGGTAAGCCTCGTCCGGGCACATTGGAGGCGTGGTTATGATAATCATCGCATTCGAGGACGGAACCGTCGAGGAGTACGACCTCGACGACCAGACCGACACGAGGACATTGGACTACAAACTCTCGGCGAGGATCAGGATCCTCAGGAAGGGACAGATCATCACGATCAAGGGAGGCAGGGAATGAGCAACGGTCCCAAGTGGAACGTCTGGAGCTATTACACCTCGATGGAGTGCGAGCACTGCGGGGACGGGTTCGCCGTCGAGCTCATCCGCGTCGGGAAGGATGATTGGATCAAGTACCGCATCCAATGCCTCGCATGCGGTCACGTGGAAGAAGGCACGATCGCCGATAAGAGACTGAAGGAGGAGTTCGCGTGAGCTACTACGATCCTGTTATATCATTCCGCATAGACGCGGACCAATACGCTAAACTCAGGCAATATGCCGAGGCCAACGGCCTCAGCACATCCGAGACCATAAGGAGGGCGATCAGATGGATGATGATACTATACCAACCCAAGGAAGTGAAGAAGAAATGATAGACGACATAACGGACAACGTCCGCAGGATCATCAGGCACGCCTCACTCGAGGCCGTGGCCCTGATAATGATATTGGTCACGGTGATCCTGTCGCTGACCTCGTCGATAATGTCCATATTCGAGTTATGGACCGCATCGAGGATCACCGCCACCGCCACGATGGTATCGCTGATGGCCTCGTTCATACTGCTGGCCATCGGGCTGTTGCTGAACAGAGGAGAGTGGTTATGACTGAGATCGTCAAGGCATGCCCGTTCTGCGGTGAGCGCTACGAGATCACCGAGAGGACCATCCGCACCAATCTGCGGTCGGTCCCCGTGATAGAGTGCGCCGGATGCGGAGCCGTCATGACGGTGCGCCGTCTGCTCAGGAAGCGCACGCCCGTCACCGAGAGGGACATCGACGAATTGATCGAATTATGGAATTGGAGGTCGGAATGAGGGATTATCTGTGCTCCCCGTCGGTGAGCATGCGCACGATGGCGAGGATAGGCGAGGTATTGGACAGAGCTCCGAGACCCTACACCGCCAGCGAGCTCGCGGAGATCACAGGCATCCCCATCAATAAGGTCACCGCCTTCCTGAAGCATAACAAGGTCTGCGACAAGGTGTCGGCACGTCCGACGCCGAGGATCCCCGCAGGCACGGGCAGGGCGGTGCTGGAGTATTGGAGAGGACAGTCAGGAGTAACGGACACGTTCAGGGTGGACGAGATGATGGATGGGAACATTGAAAACAAGATCAGAGAGGGCAAGCGCCCGGTAGCATGGAGGGACGGCAATTACACGAGCTGGAGCATCGACGAGGCTGATACGGTCGCAACGATGCGCGGCGGAGCCGTCGTCAGATTGGGAAAGCTGGAGGGCGTAACATACTCCAAACAAGGTGTCACGATCAAGGTCAAGGACGCCATGAAGATCACATTCAGGAGGGCATAACAATGGAAGTACAGGAGATGAACATCAAGGACATCAGGCCATACGAGAAGAACCCGCGCATCAACGACAACGCGGTGGATGCGGTGGCCAATTCGATAAGGGAGTTCGGCTTCAAACAGCCGATAGTCATCGACAAGGACAACGTAATCATCGCGGGACATACGCGGTGGAAAGCGGCGAAGAAACTCAAACTCAAGACGGTGCCCGTATTGGTGGCCGACGATCTCAGCGAGGAGCAGGTCCGCGCGTATCGCATCGCCGATAATTCGACAGGTGAGCTCGCAACGTGGGACTACGATCTATTGCTCCCGGAGCTCGAGGGGCTGGACTTCGATATGAGCGAGTTCGGGCTTGACCTGACGGACACGACATCGTATCAGGATGCCAACGTCGAGATAGTGGAGGACGATGTCCCTGAGGTCAACTTCGAGGACGAACCGATGACCAAACTCGGCGAGGTCTATCAACTCGGCGATCACTTCCTGATGTGCGGAGATAGCACCAAGCAGGCGGACGTAGTCGTCCTGATGAACGGCAACCTCGCCGACATGGTATTCACAGACCCGCCATGGAACGTCAACTACGGAGATCCCGAACACTCATACCATCCCAAATACAAGATGAGGACAATCCTCAACGATAGTATGACCACCGAGGACTTTAAGGAGTTCATGGGTGCGGCCTTCGAGAGCATGAAGTCCTCCATTAAGGGGGGGGGGGGATTGTGTACGTTGTTATGTCTGCACAGGAGTGGGGCAACATGATGCTTGAGCTCAAGGAGAACGGGATGCATTGGTCGTCCACGATCATTTGGTGCAAGGACACGGCAGTATTATCGAGGAAGGACTATAACACCCAATACGAGCCGATCTGGTACGGGTGGGAGGAAGGGTCCCCAAGGGCACACCCTGTCGAGGATCATACGCAGACGGATGTCTGGCAGATCAAGAGACCCAAGGTCTCGGAGGAACACCCGACGATGAAACCCGTCGAGTTGGTGGCCAAGGCGATAATGAACAGTTCCAATAGGGGCGAGATCGTCCTCGACCTGTTCGGCGGCTCAGGCACCACGATGATCGCCTGCGAGCAGACCGGGCGCAAGTGCCTGATGATGGAGCTCGACCCGCACTACTGCGACGTCATCATCGACCGTTGGGAGCAGTTTACAGGTAAAAAGGCCGAGAAGGTGGTCGGATGAGGGTGCGTTGCAATTGGTGCGGAGCGGAGTTCGACGAGGAGGACATCATCGTCGACTACGAACAGGATATAGAGAAGTGTCCCGAGTGCATGAACACCGACTATCTGATGGACCTGATACCTGAGCCGCCTCCCAAGATCGACATAACCCTTGATTACCCAAGGAAGGTGGTCGAATGAGAACGGACATGGATGACAGTCTATTCGACAATGAGTGGGATGCGGACCACGCAGGATGCGGAAGTCTCCCGATACTGACCCTGGAGGAGATTGAGCAGTATAAGGCAGAGAAGGTCGCACAGGCCAAGAAGGCTATGGAGCATCTGAGGGCGATGGTGGAGGCGGGATTATGACCGACCATCACGCATGGGATAATAGACCCGCAGACGAGATCACCGTCAGCAGGGACAGGATGCGCGAGATACTGATAAAGACCGATCACAGGCTGGTATACCTCGCTCTCGACCTGATGCAGAAGTGGGAGGAGCTTACAGGCGATAGTTGCGGATGGGATCCTGATGCCTATTTCACACCATTGGAGCATCAACTACACATGATCGCCGAGGAGTGCGGGATGGACTACAACAGGGACATCGCCGTCGAGGCGTACCGCAGGAGGAAGGAGGGAGAGATATGACCGAGATTAAGTGCTCAACATGCAGACACTACGCATACCTGACCACGTTGGGCGTCCACTTATGCCATTTACCTGAGGCGAGCGGAGAGATCTCCGAGCAGGATGTTGAGAACGTATCGAAGTTCGGATGCGACGGATGGGAGCCGAGGGGGGTTGCCGCATGAACGCTACCTACTCATTCCAATGTCCATGTTGCGGAGAGGTCGTCACGGACAGCGACCGTCAGGCATACGTCACGATCATGCCCAAGAACGGCACATACCCGAGGACCTACGAGATCTGCGCCGAATGCAAGCGGGACCTATTCGACCTGATGGAGGGCAGATTGGAGACACGCATCGAGCATGAGCAAGAGGAACGCATACCTACATCGTTATGGGGACATCACGAATGACCGACGACTTCATCCTCAGTATATGTGTGGTCATTACGGGACTGTCGTTATTGCTCGTGATCCTCACCATTAGGGACAATTCACGGAGGGGACGCTGATGGCCAATCCGAACCCTAAACTCCATCCTGAGAACCTCAGACCGTGCAAGAAGGGAGATCCCGCCACCAAGGATAAAGGAAGGTTAGGCGGGAAGAAGTCCCAAGAGGTCCAAGCTCAGAAGCGCACTATGCGCGAATGGGCCGTACTCATCGGCAATCTGCCCATGAGGGACGGCAAGATCACGGATCCCAAGACCGCATCACAGCTCGACAAGAACAGTCCCGACAAGCCCAATCTCACGATGGACGGCGCCATCATTGTCGCCATGTATAACAGGGCCGCCAAGGGTGATACCAAGGCGGCCATGTTCCTCGCCAAACTCAAGGAGCAGATGGCGGACGAGATTACGGTCAAGGTCGACCCGCTCAGCGAATTGCCCGCAGAGGACCTAATCAAGCTATACGAGGCCACGAGGCCGAAGAAGGCATGACAGCGAAGATCAGCAAGAGGACCGCCATTCAGGCGATGCCGGACATCCATCGGAGAGCGGGATGCGAGCTCGCACGCCGTTCGTTATGGTGGTACTGCACTCAGATGGCGCCCGACTTCTACACCGAGGACAAGGCGTACCTGAAGGATCTCTGCGAGCAATTGCAGGAGTTCTGGTCGTCATCGGAGAGGGTCATGGTCGTTAATATGCCACCGAGGCACGGGAAGTCGAGGACCGCATCCCTGTTCGTCGAATGGATCCTCGGACGCGATCCTACGCAGAAGGTCATCACCGTATCGTATAACGAGGAGTTGTCGACCACCTTCGCCAAGACCGTCCGTAACGCCATCAGCGAGGTATCGGGAGACGGGAGCGTGGTCTATCACGACATATTCCCTCAGACCGAGATCGCTCAGGGCGACGCCTCGATGAAGCTATGGTCCACCACGGGAGGCGGGAGGTATCTCGCATCATCCCCGACGGGAACCGTCACGGGTATGGGTGCCAACGTGATCCTGTGCGACGACATGATTAAGAACGCCATGGAGGCATACAACGAACGCATCCTCGATCAGAAGTGGTCATACTTCACGGATACTCTATTATCAAGGCGTGAGCCCGGACAGAAGATCATATTCATCATGACCCGATGGGCCACGGGAGACCCGTGCGGACGTGCGCTGGCCCACTTCACCTCGATAGGGTACCCTCCGCGCCTGATAACCTACAAGGCCCGTCAGGACGACGGGACGATGCTCTGCGACGCCATCCTCACCGCCGAGGACTACGAGATCACCATGCGCACGATGGCTCCGAGCATATTCCGTGCGAATTATCAGCAGGAACCCGTAGACGTCCAGAACCGTCTATACACGAGCTTCCGCACCTACTCCGAGCTTCCGGGATTAATCAAGGTGATGGCGTACTGCGACACCGCCGATCAGGGAGCGGATTATCTGTGCTCAATCGTATTCGGCGTGGTGGCCGCCGACCCGCAGGACGTCTGCGTCCTCGACGTGATATACACTCAAGAACCGATGGAGATCACCGAACCGATGGTCGCTCAGCAGTTATGCGCCGACTATCCGCTCAGGGTATCGACGGCGCACATCGAGAGCAACAACGGCGGGAGAGGGTTCGCCCGTGCGGTGCAGGATCTCATCAGGAGAATGGGCGGTGCGACGCAGGTCGGATGGTTCACACAGCACGCTAACAAGAAGGCGAGGATCCTGACGGCCGCTCCGTGGCTGATGGCTCACTGCATATTCCCCGAACATTGGGCGGACAAGTGGCCCGAGTTCTGGAAGTCCATCGTCACCTTCACCAGCGACGGCACCGCCGAGCATGACGACGCCGAGGATGCGCTGACGGGAGTATGCGAGATCATGACGGCGCCCAAGAGGACCGCCATCAGGGTCAAGGCCACCGGGGACCGTTCGTCATTATCCAACCTTTTTAATCCCCATCGCTAACCGTCAATCATGTCGATACTTCCCGACTACCGAGACGGACGAGTTAGCATCCCGTGGTGGTACGGTCTGGGATATATCATCGGATGGACGATGGGCGGGTGGGTGTTCGGCATATGGAGAGATACCATGGACATCATCCTCAGCAATATATCCCTGATCGCGATGGTGCTGTGCGCATTCGTGGGAGCATCGGCCTACATGGTCTTTATCGCTATCTCGAAATACGAGAAGCAGAAAACCGACGCCGAGAAGCTCAAATACAAGATCGTGGCCGAAGGCCGTGACCCTGAGAACCCGGAACAGCTCACACCCTCCGAGAAGTGGGAGATCAACAAGGCGCAGAAGTTCGACAAGATATTCCTGATCGCCGATGCGATGGCCATCGTCCTCGGCACCGCACTCGCATGCATGGTGCTGATTTTCAGGAGCGAGACCATCGGAGCGGACGCATGGGAGAGATATGCGGTCTACGGCCTCATACTCGGTATAATCGCCACGTTCTTCCTGAACGAGACGGTCATCAAGTACGTGGCCGCAGGCGAGTGGCAGAAGAAAACAGCGGAGGCCTTTCGTACTGTTAAGGCCGTGGCTGATGAGGTTGCTGAAGTGAGCGGAGGTTATCCGGCGCTCGTTCAGAAATACATCGACAACGGCTTCAGCAAGAAGGAGGCCGCCAAGCTGGCCAAGGAAGCTATCGTGGCGAACCCTGACCTCCTCAAACTCAAGGAGGAGTAAACCCAACAAGGCCCTCGCCCGAGGGCCTCCATTATCCATCCTTTTAAAAGCGGGCACGTTCTAAAATAATATGATTGAGGACGACCTGCGCGGACTGCTCGCTGAGGGAATGGACGTCGACGTCTACGCCAGACTGATACCGCTCGAGCTCCCCGAGTGCGTGGTCGTTCAGGAGATCGGCGGAAGGTCCTCGACGGCGGGCGTGCGCAGGAATTATCACACGATCAGCGTCATGGCATGTTCAACGGACAGAGAGACGGCTGGCCAGCGCATGAGAGATGCCCGTAATTTTCTTACGGCAAACATCCCCGCCGATATTGCTGGCACCCATTATTACACGGCGGTCCCTCAGGCGGACGGCAATCTCCTGATGAAGGCCAAGCACGGTCCCGTCTACATAACGTTCGTTGACATAGAGGTGGGGTGCTCGATATGACGTCGGCGATCAAGGCGTGCGCTGAGATCCTGTCGGGAGCGGTCGCATGGAAGAACGTGCCCGCCCGGTGCAATCTCGCACGGTGCGGTCTCACGGGATGCGGTGAGATCTACCGTGACGGCATATACGCGGGAATGCTCCCCGTGAGGCTCGACAGCATGTCGACGATAACCGCCGCCCTCGTGGAGGACTACGGCGGACCTGCGGATCCCCGTCAGGCGTATAACACAGCCTTCGACAATCCCTCGATGACCCTGCACATAGTCGGGGACGATCTGGTCAGGATGGACATGATCGCCGAGGCGGTCATCCAGAAGTACGACCGCATATCCCACGTCGCGACGACATACGGCACGGTCAACGGGATGCGCATCAGTCCTCCCAAGAGGGTGGTCAGGAACGACCGCCCGCGTTACGAATTACAGTTACCGATTGAGATGGAGATGGTAAGAGCATGACATTATCGCAGAGGCACATCACGGCGGGAGACCTAACTCCCGTCACGATCAACAGTGAGAGCACTTACGGAACGCCGGACGGCGCCACCGCATACTACGGGGACGTAGCCGAGGGCGGGAGGTTCACCTTCACCGACACGGCCAACCCGTATCTGGCGTGGAGGTACGGTTCGAGATCCTTCGACCCGTCCGACTACGTCACCCGCCAGAAGGACGCAGGGTTCATCGCATCGCTGGAGGTCAGGGATACCGCAGGATGGGGACAGATCATTACCAACGCCGTGGGCACGGGAGGAACGACCTCAGGCGATCCGCTTCTGCCCTCGAGGACCGAGAGCATATACGTCAAGATGGCGTCCAATTGGAAGGGCAGGACGTATAACGGATGCAAGACCGACAGCCTCACCATCAAGGCCGACGCTCCCGGTGGTATCGTCACATTCGAGGAGACCGTCCTCGCATCCAAGTCATCGTCGGCGACCAAGAATAGTGCCGACAGTGTATGGACGTCCATCAACGCATCGGCGGTCCAATGGATGAACGGCATCACCATCGGTGCCAACGAGATCTATCCGCAGTCATTCGAGCTCAGGATCAGTAATAACCTCGAGCGCATCAGGATCCCGTCCTCAGGGACCGCCATCACCGGGTCTCTCCTCGAGGGCAGAAGAAGCATTGAGCTTCAAGCCGATATATGGATGGAGGACCTCGCATACATCAACACCGATATGCAGAACGGCACACCCGGGAACGCGGTCATCATGCTCGGCATCGACAATCCCGTCACGATCACGCTCACGGGCGTGAGGTGGATGGCGGACGGCACACATCCTGATCTCATTCAGGACAAGCAGAGACAGACCCTCAGACTGAGAGCGGCCAACATATCGGTGGCGTGATAGCATGCTATGGGACCAGCACCGCGAGAGATACGAGGCGGGCAGATACACCATCAGACGCATCCCGTACTTCAGGTTCAGGGAGATCACCTCGTGCGTATCCGAGGAGGACATGGCCCGCATCGGAAGGCTCAACGCCAAGAGGGAGAGCGGTGTCACTCTGACCGAGGAGGAGACCGCCACCCTCACCGAGATCGCATCCAAGTGGCCGATAGACGATCTGAGAGGAGCGTGCTTCATACCGCCCGAGGACGGCAAGACCGTGCAGGACATCCTCGACGGGCTCCCGAGGATCATCGCAGACAGGCTGGAGAAGAAGCTCGACGAGTTCATCACCCCCGAGATAAAGAAGGAGGACTGCGAGGATCCGCTCGCCGTGGCATTGGTCGCCACCGGGAACCTCGGGATAGATGCGGCCGACCTCACCGTCGGTCAGGGATATGCAATCGTCGCGATGATGAAGGGAGGCGAGTGATATGGCGACCATCTATTCGGTGCAGAACGGCGATTGGAATACTGCGAGCACATGGAGCAACGGTGCGGTGCCTACCTCGGCCGATACGGTGCAGATCAAGCATAAGGTCACCATCAAGGCCGATGGATCGGCCTCGGTCATCGAAATCAAAGAGGGTTCGCTCACAGTAGATCCAGAATGGGTGATGACTTCCAAGGCAACCCTGACCTGCGACAGCATAATCATGGATAGGGTGCTTAATGACGGACGTGCGGTTCGGCTAGATGGCATCACAATCGTATTGACGACACCTTCGATAACCTCCATCGGTACGTATTCAGGAGACGGGTTCGCAACGACCTCCGGCGCATACAATACTCTTGGGACGGTAATCATAGACGATCCCGGGATCATAGGTCACACATCGCAGATGCAGGACATCAAGCCCGAAGGATGCGCCCGGGCCTATGCGAGGAAAGTCGGTAACGGAGTGCGCTACATGACACTCACGGTCCATATCAAGGCGGACAGATGCGACATCATCGGCCAACTCTATCGCATGGCCGAAGGACCGTTCCAAGTCCTCGCTTCTACGTATTCGGGTCTCATAAAGGGATACCTCGAGAGCATAGCGCCGATGGACAGCGTGGGGAAGGAATACCGCTCGTTCAAGATCACAGTCGCGGAGGGCCAATCAAGATGACGGATGATCTGACGTCCCTCGGAAGGTCCATCGGACAGATCAGCAACTCGCTCCGTTCGCTCGGAGTGGACATGGGTGCCCTTCAGGCGACCTCGGCCGCCTTTCAGATGGTCGGAGGGTCGGCACAGATCCTCAAGGGCCTGATAGCGACCTATAACGCCTATAACGCATTCAAGGCCGCCGAAGGTACTGCGCACCTCGCCAAGTACGGTCTCGGCGCATTGGGAGTGGCCGCTCTCGCTACGGCGGGCGGTGTTGCCATGGGTGTTATGATCGAGAGAGCGATCAATACGACTGACGACGGTCAGGGGATGAGGGCATTGGCAGGAGGTTACGCAGATGGCAGATACTGATGTCGTTTATGTTTTCAAGGCGGAGGACCAGATCAGCGGTCCGATGAAGAAGGCCGAGGATCAGCTCAAGAGGACCGAGGAAGCGTCCAACAAGTGCACCGATGCTCAGGAGAAGGCGATACTCAAGAGCGTGGAGGTCATGTCGGCGCTCCATGCGGTGCAGTCGGGATTATCGGCCGTGACGAGCTCGGTGCGCACGTTGGGCCTCGTGGACGAGGAGACAGCTCTCACCCTTCAGAAGGTCACCGCCGGGATCCAATTGGTCGTCGGCACAGCTCAGGCCGTCAAGGGAGTGGTCACGCTGTTCCAGACCCTCAACGCCGTGCTCAAGACCACGGCCATCGTGAGCACGTTCGCCGCCATCGCCGAGAACCCGTTCAAGGGTGCCATGATCGTCGGCGGAGCGGGATTGGCCGCAGGAGCCGTCGCAGGTTATCTCTATTCATCCACTCAGAACACCAACAACACCACGATCAACGTGGCCAGCACCGAGACGGCGAGACAGACCGAGACCGCCGTGCAGACAGGGACGTGGTATTGATGCCGACAGTCAATATTGGCGATAACGTATCAGTGACCGCATACGATGTCGCATCTAAACCCAAATGGCTTAAATGGACCTCGGGAGCGGACTTATCAGGCACAGCTCAAGCTCCGAGCGGTCACAGAAGATTGGTCACTCTCGACGGTGTTAATCAATGGCAGAAGGCCGATTATTATGTCAATCCATTAAATCAGGGTGCATCCGATGCGGAGTGGCGCATGGTGATCTACCGTCCCGACGGTGCATACGTCAAGGGCTCCGGGCCTATCGGAGATTTACCGACCATCGGGACGCCTCAGGTCCGCATCGGTGTCAACGCACCCTCGAAGGCCGTGGTCAGGCTTCCTGCATCAAGGACGCCATCTGTCACTTGGAGTAACGGTCAGACAGGGCTTATCGAGCGCGGTATGGAGATGACTGTCGAGTACAGAGACGCTTATACCAAGGCGCTGTCGATGGTATTTCGCGGGATGATCTATCAGGTCGAAAGCGGAGAGACGATCACGATCACCGCTTATGACCGTCTGATGGATTTGGTTCAGTATTCAGATCAGTATCAGTCGCACACAGGTTACGATCAAGAGGCTGAAAGTATATCGAGAATAACCTCAGGTACAAATTATGTTTATAGGATGGCTAACACCATCGGCTCATTGCTCACAGCCGATGCCGTGAACATGCTTAAGATCGACGCAACTTCACAGATGCAGTCGGGACCCGTCATAACAGGTCCGAGATTTATCGCTCATCCTTTGCCTGACGTATCAGGATATTCGCCTGAGCAGGGACGCAGGATCACCAGCGTTAAGACAAAAGTCTATTGTATCGTTACGGGAAGTCATACCTCCGCCATATATGGTACAATAAAATTAACGGCTCAGGCTAGGGTGATTTTGTTCAAGAAGAACGGTGGCTCGTTAAATGAAGTGGCATCAACATCGTTCAAGAGCTGGTCGTGCTCCGGGTCTACATCGACCGCCTACGCTCCCGTGACTGCTTCGGCATCGGATGAATTTGAATGGGCTGTCGATTGGACGATAAACGATGCGCCGTCGAATTATTGCATAGGCGTGGAGATTACCCATTCAGTGTCCACCTCGGGAGCTCCATTCTGGACTATATCGGTACAACAGGCTTATTCCCAATATTCATCGACAAAATACACATTTACAGGGGACTTCTACACCTCAGGCGATGGCATATCGTGGTCATCATCAGCCTCGGGCAACCATCCTGAGATTGGCATAACTTTTGAGCACTCAGGCACATCGGTTTCGGTTAATCTTTTCAGTATTTCAGGCAATGATCTGACTATCGCTCAGGCGAACATCCCCGCAGGACCTTCATCCACATATCTGTCGACTACCGACCCGGGGATCGGAATGATAATAAGTTATTTCATTTCGGGAGCGACGGGCATCAAAGGTATCGTCGAGGATTTAATTACATGGGCGGGATTAGTACCTGATGTAATTAACGACGATATGGGCCAGACAACATACTACACATCGAGCACTTACGATTATATGACGTGCCTTCAGGAGCTCCTGAAGGCAGGCAATTATGGTATCATGGCATCCATCTATGAACCCGGGAAGGCTATCGTTCGCAGGAGACATACGATCTCGGAGACACCCGTCATCAACGTCACCACCGATCCATCTGGCACATTGTATGAGCAATTGGTGGTCAGTCATGATCTGACGGCGCATTGGGCGGCTGAGAAGGCAACGCAGGCTTATATCGCCGAGAACGCCACGAGCTCGGGCCTTCCGATAGCGTTGGAGACGGACGACGCTCTGATGGACAACAGTCTCACCGAGATCATGCAGTCGCCGATGAGGTCCGTCATCGCTGACAATACACTAGGGACCCACGACCTGCTGGCGAATGCGGCCGGAGGGAAGATGGTCGCACTTCATACCAATATATTCGAGGGGACCATGACCCTCGACGGATACCATGTCGAATTATGGGACATGTCCTCAAATTATTGCGGAGGCTATCCGTTCATGATAGACGTCCCTGAATACGGTGCGACGGGAGTGGCGGTTCCCACCGAGATCATACTCGGCGACGGAGTTACACAGGTATCTCTCAACAATATCCGCACGGCAGACAGGAACGAGGTCGCCAATTCAATGAGCCTCAGCGCGGACGCTATCAGCAACAACGCCACGTCCATACCTTCGACCGTTTACATATTCGGGAGGTATAATTATTCGGCGAAATTGCCATCGGCCAATTCACTGACGGCTATGGTGTTATTCAATGAGGACAGCACGTGGACGCAACAGATCGACACTACATATCTGAAGATTACGAAAGACAGCGCCGGATATACGCATGCTGTCGGCGTATTCCCCGCCAGCGATTATCCTAATGGATGCGCTACGACATCACCCATTAACCGCATATTCTTCCAGATCGACGGGTCGATGTATGCGATCTGCATCGACAATGCGAAGTACGCATACGGTGGTCAAAACGTCCACGTGGACATCAGGTTCGAGAGCCCATAAATATGCCCAAGGCGATGACCGCATCATGCGTGGCGTG
>Ga0265298_10007531_pt1 | contig 13212 bp, 9 predicted proteins | sample AusTroGonzalo_MG_3_FD_193486 | JGI IMG/M metagenome (GOLD analysis project Ga0265298, IMG submission 193486) | Bovine rumen microbial communities from tropical cattle in Woodstock, Queensland, Australia - Gonzalo_01 | ecosystem: Host-associated > Mammals > Digestive system > Stomach > Rumen ... | reverse complement strand
ATCACCTTACTTCCATCTAAACAGTCCCGTGATCCCTGCGGGCACGCAGAACACAATCATCGGAATCTGTATCAGTTCGACCGGCAAGAACGCAAACATGCGGCGCTTGGAATGCAACTTCCAAGATGCGATCGAAAGGAACACGAAGTCCACGACGAACTTCGGTAAAATGCTGAACACGCACCACTGCCACGGAAAATCCAAAAAGATGGCGCACCACGGACTCACGAACATCCAGATGTAGTACGTGTAAATGAGCGTGAGCAAAAGGATGTACGCCTTGCTTTCGTAATTGGTCCCGTTACTGCTCCAGCGGGCGCGCTGGTTAAAGAGCTGCTTCCACGTATGCACTGGAGCCGTTTCGATGACTGCATCCTTGTCGAGGTTGTAGCAGACCTTTGTTCCCGGGATCTTCATCATCTTGTGGATGAGCATGTCGTCGTCGCCGCTCGAAAGGTTCACGAGGTCGCCGAATCCGCCCACTTTAAAGAACAGGTCCTTCTTGTATGCAAGGCAAGCGGCGCTTGCGACAATCGGGCGTCCCCAGCTAAAGCCTGCGGCTTCCATCGCGGTGTAGCCGAGTGTTTCGAGTTTCTGGTAGAGGTGCGGCATGGAACGTGTACCGTTGTTCTGCTTCGGGCCTTGCACAATGCAAATGCCGTCGACGAATCGGCCCGCCATCGCGGTAATCCAACTCTTGCGCGGGATGCAGTCGGCGTCCATCGTCAAAAGCACTTCGTTTTTCGCAATCTTAAAAGCGCTTTCGAGGGCGCGCTTCTTGGGACTTGTGATTTGCGGTAAATCTTGCGGGAGGCTCAAGACGCGGAATCGCGGGTGCGTCGCTGCAAACTTTTCAAGAATATCGAGCGTGCGGTCCGTAGAACGGTCGTCGACGCAAATGACTTCCCATTCGCCGACGTAATCCTGTTCGGCGAGCGCTTCGAGCGTGCGTTCCGCAAATTCCTCTTCGTTACGCATCGGCACGACGACCGAGACGCTCGGGGTCGCTTTTTTGCCTTTATAGCGATGCGTCTTTAACAGTCCTATGATGAAGAATAGGAACAGGGATGCGTAAAGTGCGGTAAGACCTGCGATAATGTAATCGCCCATAAGCTGAAATGTAGAAAAATAGACGAAAGAACGGACCTACGGTCCTACAGACGAGAGACGAAAGAGGTTTTGAAGTTTTTTGCTCTTCAAAAAAAGCCTTAATCTCTCGTCTCTTGTCTCTCGTCTCTCGTCTAAAAACTAAATTTCTAGTAACTAATAACTAGTAACTGCGCCTTAGGCGCATCAAATCCATGATCCACCCATCCGCCTACGTTCATTCTTCTGCAAAAATTCACGAGTCAGCCATTATCGGTCCTTGGTGCGTTATTGACGAGGGGGCTGAAATTGGCGAAAATGTAGTGCTGGAATCCCGAGTCCGTGTATACGGGAACGTGAAAGTCGGGGCAAATACGCACGTTTATGACGGTGCGATTCTCGGGGCGCCTCCACAGGACCTCAAGTATGCCGGTGAACCTACCCGCCTTGAAATTGGCGAAAATTGCATCATTCGCGAATACACGACGCTCAATCGCGGCACCGTGCAGGGTGGCGGTTGTACACGTCTTTTTAACCGCGTCTTGATCATGGCCTATGCCCATGTGGGGCACGATAGTCAAATCGGCGAGGGCGCCGTCATTGCGAACGGTTGCCAGCTCGGTGGCCATGTGCGTATTGGCCAGTTTGCAACGATAGGTGGCACGACAGCCGTGCAGCAACGTAACCAGGTGGGCGCCTATGCCTTTGTCGGGGGGACCCTCAAGGTCGATTACGATGTTCCTCCGTGCAGCCGCGCATTCGGAAACCCGCTCCGTTTTGCTAGCCTCAACCTCCATGCGCTCCGCCTCCATGCAAGCGAATTCCCGCCGGAACGTATAGCTTTTTTTGAACGTGCCTTCCGCGAACTTTACCGCAGCCACCGCCCGATTGCCGAAGTCATCGAAGAATTGAAAAAAGGCCCGGAACCTCTGTTCCAAGCCTTTTTCGATGAACACTGGTCGGGGACGCTTGTCCGCCCGTAACATTCTCGGACGGGCTTGGCCCTTTATTTTAAAAAAGAGCGTCGGGGAATCCCGGGTACCACACGTCTTTATCGATGTTGTAGGCGTCGAATCCGCCCGTTTTGGCAAATCCCCAGTAATGGAATGACATTCCGTGCGAGGTTGCTGCCTCAACGGCGAGTTTTGCCCATTCTGCCTTGCCTTCGTTGCTGGGTGCTTGGCCATTGCAGTAGGCCGGGTCGCCACCGGAAACGCCGAATTCACCCATGTTCAACGGAATTTCATGGAATCCGTCTACGTCGGGGTAGAGCTGGTAGGCTAGGCCGACGTAAGATGCCATGTCGCTCTTGGCGTTGCTACCCTTGGCATTGTCGCCAATGCAGTTGTAGCCATGTCCCTGGTGCGTGTATCCATAAGGTTCATAGTAGTGGCCGCTAAAGATGATGTTGCCATCTTTAGGCAAGTGGAGAATGCTGAGGTCCGCAAATTTTGCCGCATGGTACGATTCGAACATGATCGTCTTTCCGGGGGCTGCTGCGCGGATGACGGTGTAGGCTTCGTTCATCAGGTGGTCCACAACCGTTGCCGACGGAATCGTGGGTTCGTTCAGGATTTCAAGAACGACCAGGCTGTCCGGGAAGGCGTTCATTGCGGTTGCCACTTGGGCCCACATGCCAAGGAAATGAGCCTTTTCGCTAGCGAACTTCGCTTCGTTATATTCGCACTTTTCACCGTATTCGTCGGTTCCGCCGCCACCGGCGCAATTCAGTTGCGTATAGTGGTGGAAGTTCACGACAACGGCAAGGTTGTTGGCGAGAGCGAGCTGGATGTCTTCCATGACGCCCTTAAGACGTTCCGGGTCCACCGTGTGGGTGGTATAGTCAGAGTAATTCTGCCAACGGACCGGGATACGCACGGAGTTGAACCCTGCGGCCTTGATGATAGCAAAATCCTGATCACGGATGGGGTTGCTCCAGCCGCTATCGTCGTAACCGTCAGAATCCCAGGAGTTGCCGAGGTTGATGCCACGACCAAGTCTCTGGTTCATGGCTCTGCCCAAGCTATAGTCTACCGCGGTTACTGTAGTCTTGTTGTTGGAAGCTTTCTGCGGCGCCGTGGACTGTTCGCAAGCCCAGAACACACAGCCGAAAGCCAATGCCGGAAGAAGTTGTTTAATCATGGTGACCCCCAAAAGTGTCTTGTACACAAAATACCTGTTCTCAAAATCTATATAAAAAAGCAAAAATAAAAAATTACGTAATAGAATTGTGTGTTTACGCTTGAGTCCACTGTGACGATGGTCATTTACTTTAGTTTGTAAACAAATTGAAACGCTTTGCCGCAAAAATAATCTGTTTACGCTTGAGTCCAGTGTTTAAACGGCTTGGGAAGTGGTATTCCGTTGATACACCTCGTTTTGCAAAGCCTTTTTTGCAAAGAGTCATTTCGAAATTCTCAAAAAACAAGCTATATTGTAGATGATCCGAATTTGGAGAATTGTACCTATTATGAATGGAAACTTAAAAAAAGCCATTTGGAAGTCCGCTCTAGCGGCGATGCTTCTTGCTTCATCTTCTTTTGCTGGCTACGGCTTTAGCGATTACCGCGACCGCGACCAGTCCCACTTTGTCATGAAGGAACCCAAGCCGTTCCGTCCTGATAAGGAAGTTGTCACCGTTGTCATGCGCGAGGCTATTCCTCGTGGTGGTGGTTATACCTACCAGTATCCGCGTGAAAACCCCGAACCGGTACTCACGGATAAGTATGCCATGGAAGGCGCTCTTTCCATGGAAATCGAACTTATCGCCAGCGACTACTCCGGTGTTGCCATTTGTATTGCGGGTTCCGTGGACCTCACTCCGTATTTTGAAGAAGGTGTTCTCGAATTCTGGCTCAAGGGTGCCCAGGGCGGCGAAAACGCCTTGTTCGTGCTCGTTGACGATGGCGTGAAGAGCAACGGCGAATCCCTCCAGGTAAAGCTCCGCTCCAAGAGCCTTGGTGAAATTACTACTGAATGGAAGCACTTCAGCATTCCTCTGAAGCTTTTCGGCAAGACCGGTGTTTACTGGGATGCCAAGAATACGCGCGAAGTGATGCTTCCGTTCGCATGGTCCAACTTCAAGGGTTTCCGTCTCGAAGTCCGCAAGGATGAAAACGAATCCTTCAAGGTTTGGATTGACGATATCGTGATCAAGAAGCACGGCAAGCCGTACGAAGGCCCGGCTCATTATCCGTTCCGCAACGAGATTTAAGAGGATTTTATGCGCAAAACAGTTTCTTCCCTTTTATTAGCGTCTAGCCTCGGTGCTGCATGGGCTCTTCCTCCGCAGTTGCAGCTTGATTCCCTCCACGCTTCGTTGGATACCATTTCCGGTAACATGGAATCGACTCTTCTCGGTAAGGACGATCTGCCACTGGCAGTCTCCGGTTACATGGCATTCCGTTTGAAGAATTTCCAGTATTCCGAAGAATCTCCGGCCATTCAGAGCGATAGGGCTCGTACTGCAGTCGACGCCGTTCTTAACGTGAACGTTGTCGCCATGCCGAACTCCTACATTACGTTGTTTACGAACTTGTCCTTCCCGTTTGATTTGAGTGGTATCTACTCGAACTACTTGGCCAAGCAGCCGACGAAGGCTCCGACGAACGATGAACGCGCCCTCTACGACCACTCCACCGACTACTATTCTTCGACTATTAACGAAGAAATGAACGTGGGTGTCGATATCCGTGCCGGTGTGTTCGGTGCTTACGTGACGGCAGGCGGTGTCATTTGGGCAAACGCTTCCCCGCTTTCTATGTGGGAACGTGAAACGAACCCGCGCTTCGTTTGGCAGTACGAACTGTTCGAAGACGAAAAGACCGTTTCTACTTACTATAAGGAAAAGGCATTCAAGCCGGTCAAGGAAGGTGGTCGTGCATTCTGGACGAATCGCTCCTTCGGTGGTGTCTTTGCCAACATCTATCAGCTCCCGTACGACTTGAAGGCTCAGTTCCTCGTGTCCCAGCCGGCCGATGCCGACGCAGGTACTCGTGACGGTCTCCGTATGTTGGGCGGTCAGCCGGGCGAACTCGAAATGACGGGTGGCTATGATCTTCGCGGTACAGTTCTTCATGGCCGTATCGCCAAGGAAAAGATCGCAGACAACCTTACGGTCGGCGTGAACTACATGGGCGTCATGTTCGATGATGCTATCATCTACGAAGATGAATTCCGTAACCAGTGGTTGAACTTCACTAACATTGATCCGGTTCTTCTCAATACTCACGTGATCACGGCCGATGTCAAGGGCAACGTTACCCCGAAGCTTTACTTGATGGCCGATGTCGGCGTTAGCATTACGGACTCCACGTCCTTCTACTTGCCGACTACGACAGACGAAGTGACTGGCGAAGTCAAGCCGATTCGAAACAGATACACGAATACGGATGATGCCAAGAGATCTAGCATTGCCGATCCGAAGGTCGGTATCTATGTGAAGGCTCAGAGCAAGTATGTCGAAGGCTGGCCGATGACTGCTGAACTCGTGTTCTTCCAGCCGGGCTTCTATTCTCCGTACTCTCTCTCTAACCCGTCTCGTTTCCCGGGATGGCGCAAGGACGAAACCTACCTCAACGCAGGTGCCCTCCGTTACTCCCCGAACATGGCCGGTATCAACTTCAAGTTGGAACCGAGCTTCAATCGCGGTTACTTTGACTTCCAGTATGCCCAGCATCGTCAGATCGATCCGGGTCAGGACGTGATTTCGTTCAACTACCGTTTGAACGGCCGTAACTTCTGGGAAAGCTCCAATTCTTGGACCAAGCACAAGCCGCTCTTCATTGCTGACTCTGGTAATGGCGCTCTCTCCGATCGCTATATCGCTCGCGCCGGTGTCCAGAAGGCTTCTGACGAAGGCGTCAAGATGAATCGCCAGCAGGGCGGTCTCTATGGTGGTACCTGGGAAATGTGGGAATCCTTCGTTGCTTACGAAAATGCAACTCAGCTCGAAAGAAACGAAGTCCCGACTCATGCTAAGTGGTCTTCTTACATCTCCTTCATGGGTGGTTACGATATCGGTCACTGGTTCGGTACCGACCGCAACATCATGATGACGGCATTCGTCGCTCTCTCCGGTGTTTCTACTTCCTTTGCTCCGATCGCTGTTTCCGAAAAGCAGTCTGACATGCTCATGACCAGCTTCTATGGTCAGTTCGAACCGACCATCGCCGTGACGCCGACCTTCCACATGGTGGGTATCCTCGGTCTTGAAACCTTCAGGTCCGAAAAGGCATACAGAATTTGCCCGGTGACAAATACTCTCGATAAGACTATTTCGGGGACTTCTTACTTCGAAGTTAGCCAGTACTATTACGAAAAGGCTCCCATCAACTACAAGGACTTCGCCATTGGCTTGGGCTTTGACTGGGATTTCTCTGATCGCGTAGGCCTGCACTTCCGCTACAAGTACATGACGCACTCCGACCAGATTATTTCTGAAAATAATTGGCATTCCCATTACATCGCTGCCGAAACAAAGGCTTGGTTCTAAGGGAGGTTGCTAAAAATGAATATGAAAATGAAAAGACTTTTAATCGCCCTTCTCACTGCTTCGGTTGCCTCTTCGGCATCTGCGATTGCGGATAACCAAAAGGCCTTGCAGAGCAAGGCTGATAGCGCCAACGCCAAGCGTGGTGTTGAAATTGGCGGTAGCATCCGTGCTGTTGCTCAGCGCTCCAATTTCTCGACAGACCAGGATGCCGACGGCCTCAACAAGATGCCGGATGTGGAACGCAACGAGTTTGTCAGTGCTGACTTGAGCTTCGGCTTCCGTCCGTACGAAAGTGTCCGTGCGAACGTGATCATGCGCCTCGGTGGTGGCATGCAGGAATACTTTGCCGCCGCAGCAAAGACGCTCGAAGCCAAGTGGCTCAACGTCGAAGGCAATGTTGGCAAGAACTTCTACTGGACTGTTGGTGACTTCCGTCAGGAAATTTCTCCGTTGACGATCTTTAACCCCGGTGTCGAAATCATGTACGAACCGACGGTTTTTGCTCGTAAGCGTCACATGGCCCAGAAGGAACAGCTCCTTGAAGGTAACAAGCGTAACCTCCAGGGTGTGAACCTCCAGTTCCGCCAGGAAATCGATCCGATGATCGGTGAACTTCGCGCCGAAGCTCTCCTTGCACGCGTAAACCGCGTCTCGGTCCTTGACTTTAGCGGTGCCGAAGGCAACATCCTTCCGAATGATGAAATCGAAGGCACGTCCCTCGCTTCCAACACGGACAAGTGGCTCGTTGCTGGTAACTTCGAATTGCTTCCGCTTCACAAGAATGTCTATGTCGGTGTGACCCCGATGCTCGTTTTCGATAACGAAAACACGAAGAGCTACGCCTACAAGCATCCTAAGGATGATGCCGGCAACTACGTTTTCTCTCAGTACGACCGCATGAAAATCAACCCGTACGATACTGCTTTGCAGAACACGTTCGTCTTGAGTGCCCGTGTCGGTGCTGATGTGGCCAACATCCTCCAGAACAAGAACCTCGTTCTTGACCTCGTCGCTGAATATGCGATGTCCATGGATAAGGTTGAAAAGTTGCAGGTCACTACCGATCCTGTGACGGCTCTGCCGGTCTATAGCACGAATAAGGAAACGGTCAACGGTTCTGCCGTGCTCGTGAACTTGAACATCGGTTACAAGGTCGAAAATTCTTGGAACGCAAGTCTTGCCTTGGACCTCGTCCGCAACGATTCTGCCTGGTTCAATAACTTGGCCCAGTCTCCGAGCTTCTTCGCCCAGCGTATCCTCAATTCCGATAAGGACGGCAACACGGTCAAGTATGGCGTGAACTCTCCGCTTTACTCCACGTTTGACGCTCTCTACAATTACTCTCCGAAGTTCACCCCGGTTTCTAGAGAATTGGGTACGGACGACAACGCTACCAGAGACGGTCAGACGGAAAGCTATAACATTGCTCCGTATAACAAGAACTCCTGGGGCTCCAACGTCTACTCCCGCGCTCAGCTCGCTTTGCTGAACGAAATGACGGACCCGGCTGTGCAGCTCACTTTGCCGAACGGTCTTGCTACTGCAAACCGCATGGGTGTCCGCGCTCTTATCAAGGGCGATTGGCAAGAAAAGGTTGAAGGCCAGGCTCTCGTGAGCGTCTTCAATCAGGTCAAGTCCACGAGCCCGTACGTTGACAAGGTCTCGTTCATGGAAGTCGGTGCTGGTGCTAAGGTCGATATCGCAAAGTTCATCGCTTACGACAAGACTCTTGATTTGAGCGGTTCTTTCAAGCATTCCGAAAGCACGGCGAAGTTCATTGCTGACCCGAACGTGCAGGCCTTGCTCGGCGGCACCGAAACAAAGATCAAGAGCGACTTCATCAATGCTGGTGTTTCTGCTCAGTTCTTGCCGCGCCTCGGTGTTACGGCTGGCTTCCAGATGATCAATACCGACTACGGTATCAACAGCCTTCCCAATTCCACGGTGGGTCGCGATATTCCTCTGATGAAGAGCAAGCAGATTCAGGTGATGGGTGGCTTTGACTACACGGTCGCTCCCAATGCTTGGTTGTCTATCAACGTAGGCTATGTAAAGGTCCAGAACGACTACAATACAAAGAGCTATGTTGATACTTATACCGCTGAATGCACAGCAGCCTACGAAAAGGCTTATTCTGCTGAACTTGCTAAGTATAAGTCTCCTTCTGAGGATCAGATTAATTTTGCCGTGCAAAAGGGTAAAGACGCTGTTGCTAAGGTCAAGGTTCCGAATAGAAACTTGCCGGATTACAATCAGGTCAGTGTTACGGGAGAATCGACATATTCGCATAAGTTCTCTCAGTTGATTTTTGAATCTTCCATTAATGTGGAATTTTAATGGGAGGGAACAAATATGATGTTTAATAAGAAAATTTCCGCTTTTGGTCTTACTTCTGCGATCCTGCTTTCGGCTGCGACAGCATTTGCTGCTGACAACTCCGAAGTGGTGACGCAACAGAAATCCCTGTTGGAAAAACTGGATTCTCTTAATGCGGCTGTGTTGGGACTTAAGATTAATGGTACGGCAAAGGCTGGCGTTCTTTCGTCTTTCAGTTCTTCTGACAACTATGCCGAAGAAGGTCCGACTCAGGAAAACCAGGCATTCACGGATGTGAACCTCCGCTTTACTGCCCGCCCGAGTTCCGAAACCATGATCGATGTCCAGTTGCGTTTGCACAAGGACTGGCAGAATTCCTATGACGAGAACAACAACCCGATTATCGGTCACTGGTTCTCTTATGACGGAACGATTCTGGACAAGCACGTGAACTTCAACTTGGGTTACATGCGTGTCGGTTATACTCCGCTCACCATTTTCACTCCGCAGACCGAAATTCTCCAGGAACCGGAGATCTTCTCGGAAAAGCGCCGTGAAGCCCTTGAAAAGCGTAACTTGGATACGACAAGCCGTCGCCTGTTGCAGGGTCTCAATATCGAATACAACAGCAGAAAACTTGGTGCTGTCGACAACGTGACCGCCCAGCTTACTGGTGCTCGTCTCCGCAATACGGCCAAGAAGGTCGACCAGGTGTTCTTCGACTTCGATTTCTCTGACCGCTACCTCCTCGGCGCACGTGCCGGTGTCGAAGCTTACGGTTCGAACTTGAACGTCAACTTCGTCAATGTATTTGACCGCAAGCAGAGCCGCCGTTCTAGAGCCATCGAACTTGGCGATACCGTCTATTACGAAAAGAACACGGTGTTCTCTGTGGATGCAAACCTCGATTCCAAGAAGTTGCTCCCGACGCTCCCGGTTTCTTTTGGCGTGAACGGCGAATTTGCCATGTCCAAGTGGGAAGCGGATTATGATTTCCGCAGCTCGGTCAAGAAGGCTTCTTATAACGCAACACAGGGCGTTGACAAGGACGGTAACGTGTTCGTCTATCTCAAGCCGGCAATGACGAATAACACTTCCTTCACGAACGAAGACTTGGCTAACGAAGACGGAAAGAGCTTCTATGCTAACCTCTTTGTGAAGGGTGATATCAGCGATGTCGACTTTAACGTGAGCGCCGGATACCTCAAGACGGATTCCAAATTCTGGTCCGAACTTGCTTCGTCCCCGGTTTACGAAGGTCGTTCTGTTATCACGAACTCGAACGCTCTCTATCGCAATCCTGCTGATAGTGCTCTCCTTTCTGTGTACGGCGCTTCTAGCTTGGAAAACCTCTATTTCAATGTCTACAATTCTACGACATTGCAGGCTACCAACTTGATGTCCACGAACGCTTCGAACGTTCTTTCTGAAAAGAATGCTTCCGATGTAGATAGGACGGAAAGCCAGTATCTTTACTCTCGTCTCAACAACAACTACAAGAATGGCCACTTCTACCGCAATGGTTACACGGGTAACATCGACAAGAAGCTCGAAGTGAATCCGTTGGCACTTCTTGATCCGTCCGTAAGCCTTGCCTTGCCGTTCGGTCTTGCTACTCCGAACCGTAAGGGTGTCACGGCTAAGGCCGATGTGAACTGGGCTGACAAGGTCTTCTTCAACGCCCGCTTCAACATGTTGACGGAAAGTGTGGCTGTTGGCGTCGATCCTTTGACGAATGCAGTTGTAAACGAAGACAACAAGTACACCGAAATCGCTGCTGGTCTTGGCGTGGATATCGGTGCTCTTGTTAATCTCGATCGTCAGATCCTTGTCCAGGGTTCTTTCTCCCAGGCTAAGGAAAATGCTTACTTGAAGCGTTCTGCCACTCGCATCGTTGGTGGCGTTACCGCTGATATCTGGGGCCCGATTTCCCTCCTCGCTGGCTTCCAGCAGTACGAAAAGAAGTTCGATAACGGCTTGTTCCTCTCCACCGAATCGGGTATCGATGATACCAAGATGGGTATCGCACTCTCTGTGACCAAGGCTTCTGAACGCTTGGTTATGGGCGGTCTCCGCGTGAAACTCGCTCCGTTGTCTTACCTTTCCGTCCAGTACGGCTTGCTCACGAATGACCTCGACTACATGTACTCCATCACCATGGGTGCTGAAGATACGCCGGTTGCTGCCGGAGCAAACAAACTTTCCATCAGCAAGAACGTCATTATGGCCGACGTGACGGTCAATTTCTAAGAGGTGCTGAAAATGAAAAAACTTCAACATTATTTTATGGTTCTCTTGGCCGGCGCCTTGGGTGCTTGCTCCTCTATGAGCGTTACCGACCCGATTGCTGAAGCCCTTCCGGCTGACTTTAATGTCGCAACTTACCTGGAACTGCATCCTGAATTGCATATGGTGCAGATCAAGGACTATGCTGCTGATTACAATAGCCAGCTTAAGGCTTCCGTGCCGGATTCTGTTTATAAGAAGTCTAAGTCTGACGACGAACTCCTCTATACCGCCGATACGACTAAGATGATCGCCATTTACACGCACCCGCTTTTGGGTGGCCACTCGGCTGCCGATTGGACGAACCTCTTTGTTCTGAAACCGGATACCGCGGAAACGGATATTGCAAAGCGTGATTCCTTGGCTATTGTGAAGCGTGACAAGGCCGTTAATAGTGCTATTAACGAGTTGAAGTCTACGTTCAACTTGATTGGCGTCGCAGACGATATCAGTGTCTTGCTTCAGACTCCGATCGATGAATTCGCTGTTTCTCAGCAGTTCTTGGTGTTCGGCAAGTCTCACGGTTGGGCTTACCGCCGCTGCGTTGGCGCTGAAGAAGCAAGCATTCCTCGTGATTCACTCCCAATCGTCAAGATACAGTCTAATAAGGCTGCGTCGTATTCTGAGTTTGTGGAAGACACTAACCTTTACTGCAGTGACGCAGCTGGCGTTGTTCGCCTGATTCAATAGGATGAGGTAATCAAATGAACTTTAAAGTTATTACATTGGCTCTCGCTATGGGCTGCGCTTCTATGGCCCAGGCTGCTGCTGACAAGGTGATTGGCTTCTACCCGTATTGGAGTCAGTATTCCCAGTTCTACGCAAAGGACATTCGCTACAATCTCGTGACCGATATCCATTACATGTCTATCGCTCCGGGTGCTGATGGCACTGTCGCTTTCGCAGACGAATATGATGCAGACAACTTCAAGACGCTCGTGAGCCTCTCCAAGGAAAACGGTGTCAAGCTTATCGTGTCGGTTGGCGGCATGGAAGCTGAATCGAACTTGAAGGCTATCGCTTCTTCTGACGAAACCCTCTCCACGTTCGTTTCGAACGTCAAGGACTGGATTTCTACGAACGGTGGCGATGGCGTCGAACTCGACTGGCAGAACCTCACGACGGACGATACCGAAGATTACGCCAAGATGCTGAACGCCTTGGTCGACGGTCTTTCGGGCTCCACGGTGACGGCTGTGATTTACCCGGCCGGTGGCATGGATGCTTACAATGCCGAAGCTTTGAACCGCACCGCTTATGTGGACGTGTTCATGGCCGACCTCATGAACGAAAGCGAAAGCAGCCTCGTTCCTAACCAGAGCGCAAACTCTGTGCAGGAAACGCTTGACGCTGTGGCCGCTGCCGGCGTGAACAAGGATCTCCTTGCTCCGGTAGTGTTCATGTATGGCAAGTCCTTTGCTGGTGCCAAGGGCCTCGGCTCTAGCCATCAGGGCGTGGGCAGCGGCAACGAAGGCTACCTCCCGTACGCTGAACTCATGAACCGCTTTGACACTCCGGATTACACGGTCACGTTCGATGAAGCTTCCAAGTCCGAAGTGGCTGTGAGCGAATCTGAATCCATCGTGTTCATGGGCATCCCGTCCGTGAAGGCTGTGGCTCAGCACGTCAAGAGCGAAGGCATGGCTGGCGTCGCCGTCTATGACCTCTCCCAGGATCACTACGAACCGATCGTTTCTCTCCTCGTGACTGTTGGTCTCGAACTCCGTCCGGGCATCAACTACAAGAGCGTAAAGAAGTAATCTTCGTAGAACACAAAGCTTAAAAAGTCCCGCGGTAAACCGCGGGCTTTTTTTGTACTGTCACTCCGGTTTCTTTCCGCTATGTCACCCTGGCCCTGTGCATCGTCATCCTGAGGGGTGTAACCCCCGAAGGATCCAGTCACATTTCCCCTCGCTGTCACCCCGGCCTGAGCCTGTCCTGAGCGAAGTCGAAGGATCTCGGGGTCACCTTACACGATCCCGTAACACTCCTCTCGTCTCTCGTCTGGACTCTCTCCTCTAACTAAACAC
>Ga0265298_10007530_pt1 | contig 13213 bp, 10 predicted proteins | sample AusTroGonzalo_MG_3_FD_193486 | JGI IMG/M metagenome (GOLD analysis project Ga0265298, IMG submission 193486) | Bovine rumen microbial communities from tropical cattle in Woodstock, Queensland, Australia - Gonzalo_01 | ecosystem: Host-associated > Mammals > Digestive system > Stomach > Rumen ... | reverse complement strand
CGTATCAAGCATTGCACGCACCATCGCACTGGCGACAAGTGGTGCATCTACCCGATGTACGACTTTGCTCACCCAATCAGCGACTGGATCGAAGGCATCACGCACTCCATCTGCACGCTCGAGTTCGAAGCCCACCGTCCGCTTTACGACTGGTTCCTCATTGAACTTGGTTTGCAGAACCGTCCGCAGCAGATTGAATTTGCCCGCTTGAACCTCACGTACACGATGATGAGCAAGCGCAAGCTCCTTGAACTTGTGCAGACAAAGGCTGTGCTTGGCTGGAACGACCCGCGTATGCCGACCGTTTGCGGTTTCCGCCGCCGTGGCTTTACTCCGAGCTCCATTCGCGAATTCTGCAGCCGTATCGGTGTTTCCAAGGCCGACTCCATGGTCGACGTGAACCTCCTTTACTTCTGCATCCGCGAAGAATTGAACCAGACCGCAAACCGCGTGATGGCCGTGATTGACCCGGTCAAGCTCGTGATTGACAACTGGGAAGCGGGCAAGGTCGAAATGATTGAAGTCGAGAACAACCCGAACGACCCGAACGCAGGAACCCGCAAGGTGCCGTTCAGCGGTGAACTCTACATCGAAGCCGACGACTTCATGGAAGAACCGCCGAAGAAGTACTTCCGCTTGAAGCCGGAAGGCGAAGTCCGCCTCAAGGGTGCTTACTTTGTCACTTGCAAGAGCGTCGAAAAGGATGCAGACGGCAAGGTCAAGGTTATCCACTGCGTCTATGACCCGCTTAGCAAGGGTGGCGAATCTCCGGATGGCCGCAAGGTCAAGGGCACGATCCACTGGGTCTCTGCAGCACACGCTGTGGATGCCGAAGTGCGCCTCATCGATAACTTGTTCACGCTTGAAGATCCTGCCCAGGTTCCGGAAGGCGAAGATTGGCACGATTATCTGAACCCGAACTCCATGGTCATTAAGCAGGCCAAGGTGGAACCCGCTCTCGCCGACGCGAAGCTCGAAGACCGCTTCCAGTTCATGCGTCAGGGCTACTTCTGCCTCGACAGCGAAGACAGTAAGCCGGGTCACCTCGTGTTCAACCGCACTGTTGGATTAAAGGACTCTTTCAACCCGACAAAGTAAAATTCGAATTATAACCTTCGCGATACTGCGTTGCTCAACCCCTCACGTACGCTTAGTACGCTACGGGGTCTCGCGCCTTGTCTCACTTGGTTCTAATCCGAATTTGGATTTAAGTTCCTCGGCTTAACCGCCGGGGTCTTTTGTTTTAGGATGAATTTTTTTATTTTGTTTTTCAGACTAAACTAAGAGGGAATGAGCTTATGAAAAATAAAATCCTAGTGTGGCTTTATGTGTTTGTCTCGCTTTCTTTTGCCGAAGTTGAGAACCCGCTAAAAAAGGTTATGGATCTTGTGAATGAATCCAAGACTCTTTATTCACTGAAAATTGTGGATAAAACGTTTCCTGCGCCAGATCGAAGCCAATTGATTAACTTTCCGGTCTATCGCGAGAAAAAGGGCGATAGCTATGATGTGAAGGCGATTAAGGCTACGGGCGAGGCTAAAAAGTTGCTTGACAAGGCTGAAAATTATTTTGGTTCGCATCAGTATGCTAAGGCTCGTGACGCCTACACGCTCGCTTTGCAAGAAGACCCGAAACTGTATAGCGCGATAACGTATATTGGACAGACTTACGGTATTGAACGAAATTGGGACAAGGCTGAACTTTGGTATAAAAAGGCGATTGAAGCAAATTATGTGGATTTTCTCGCTCACTGGTTGCTAGCCGATGTCTATAAAGTTAAGGGTCAAAAGGAAAAAGCTCTTGAAGAAATTTCTATCGCGAAAGTCCTGAACCGCAATAACCCGCGACTGGAAGCGTTGCGCAAGGAAATTTACGGATTAAATGGATTGAATATCAAGAACTGGACTTTTAACCCGCAGGTGCGTATCGCTCGGGACTCTGCGACTGGGAATGTGAATATGCAGTCCGATTCCATTTGGACGTATTATGCGTTTGTTCAGGCGGCATGGTTGTATGAACCCTATTATAAAGAAAAGGCGAAAAAAGTGCTGATGCCGCAAACGATGTACAGTGAATGCTTGATGGGCTTGCTGCCCTTTATGGAAAATAAATCCCTTAAGGAATCTGTGAAGTGCTTCGCCGGCTTGATAAAGCTCTCAATGCGGATAAATTGAGCGAATTCGTATTCTATGAAATTCTCCTTCTGGATTATCCGACTGCGTCTTTCCAGTTGGATAAAAAGCAAATCGAGGGCCTCAAGGATTACTTGATTTGGGCTAATCAGAAGTAGTTTTTGGATAATCTTGAAACCAAGGGGTGGTCGGCAGCATCTAATAAGATGTATTTTAAGGATAAGGAGGTTCCTATGTTTAAAAAAACGCTAAAATATGTTCTGCCGTTGGTGTTTCTTTGGGCAGGATTGGCAAATGCCCAGACGCGTTATACGCCTTCGGAACTTGATACGCTCGTTTCAACGATTGCACTTTATCCGGATCCGCTTTTGGTGCATGTCCTGGAAGCGACGACTCATGTTGAGGATCTTCCGAGAGCATCTGCGTTTGCAACTGCAAATCGCCATTTGAAGGGTGATGATTTGGCCTCTGCAATTGAACGAGCCGAACTGGATTACGAAGAGTCGGTGATTGCACTTATCCCGTTCCCAGATGTTCTTCGCAAGCTTGCTAAATATGCGACATGGTCTAATCAGCTTGGCGAAGCTGTTGAAATGCAAAAAGCCGATGTGATGGACGCCGTGCAGAGAATGCGTAAGGTTGCGCACAAGAATGGCTATTTGCAGAGCGATGACAAGATTGCAGTGTCTGTTGATGACAATGTTTCAATCCAGCCGGTTCGCGAAGAATATGTGTACGTCCCGGAATACGATCCGCGTGTTGTTTATTACGTTGTTTCGGACGGCAACATTCATCTCCGCTATGTGAATGGCGTTTGGACTGGTGCTGGCCTCGTTTATTGGGGCTGGGATCCGTTCTATTATGACTGGGTGCATCGCCGCCCGCATTATCGTCATCCGCACCGCTATGCGCCGCCTCCGCGTCATCGAGTAAGACCTAGACCTGCACCGGGTCCGCATTTTCACAATCCACCTCCTCCTCGTGGGCGTTTTAATAATCCGCCTCCACCACGTTCAAATTCATCATGGGATAGGCGACCCTCCGCTCCTGCGCCGGCTCCGTCGCGCACGTTGAACAAACGTCAAGAAATTCCATCGGACAATAGCCGTCCGGCACCTCCTCCTCCGTCGAATTACAAGCGCCCGGCTCCACCTCCGCCACAGGCATCTAGCTCAAATGACGATGAGGATAACCGCTGGAATTCTCGCCGTTCAGAAAGCCATCATGGTCCGCGTAATGCGCCACCTCCGCCACCATCGCGCAGAAGGTAAGGTCAAAGACGCTGAATATATTCTTTCGTCTCTAGTCTCTCGTCTTTCGTCTTATTGTGCTGCAAATCGGGCATTCTTCATCTTTATGTCCACGCGCTTTGCAGTAATTGCGCCCAAAATAAATGATTTGCAAATGACGCTTTTCCCATTCGCTTTCGGGAAAAGCTTTTTTTAAATCTTCTTCGGTTTTTTCAACGCTTGATCCATCGCTTAAGCCCCATCGTTCGGCAAGGCGATGAATATGCGTGTCAACCGGGAATGCTGGGAGCTTAAAGATGTGGCTCATGATGACGCTTGCCGTCTTGTGGCCGACTCCGGGCAAGCTTTCAAGTTCTTCGAACGTGTGCGGAACTTCGCCATTGAACTTTTCGACGAGCGCTTGCGAGAGCTTGAAAATATTCACGCTTTTGGTGTTAAAGAAACCGCAAGGCTTGATGATTTCGGCAATACGTTCTACGCCGAGCTTGATCATCTTGGCGGGAGTGCAAGCTTCTTTGAAGAGGACTGCGGTCACTTGGTTTACGCGGATGTCTGTGCACTGGGCGCTCAAAACGACGGCGACAAGGAGCGTGAATGGGTTTGTGAAATCCAGGGGAATGGGCGGATTTGGGTACAGCTCGTCAAGCTTATCGCCAATGAATTTGATTTTGTCGCTTTTCTTCATGCAGGAACTCTTTAAAATGGAGATCCCCGTTCGGAGACGGGGATGACAAGTGTGATTGTGTAATCCTCTCCGATTTTCTTTTTTTCTAGTAACTATAAATTAGTAACTGCGGCGAGGCTGCTAAACGTCGCGCGTGAAGTCCTGCTGCATGTTGAAGCTCGGCATTTCGTCGTGCGGGTGGCCCACCTGAACGGCTGGTACGCCTGCATACGTCGTATGCGCGGGGACGTCGTGAAGCACCACTGCACCTGCACCGATCTTTGCTCCATCGCCAATGTGGATGTTGCCAAGCAATTGTGCATGGGCGCCGAGCATAACGCCGTTACCGACTTTCGGGTGACGGTCGCCAATTTCGTTACCGGTACCGCCCAGGGTCACACCGTGCAAAAAGCTCACGTTGTTCCCGACGGTTGCTGTTTCGCCAATCACGATGTTTGTGGCGTGGTCAATTAAGAGACCGTGACCAATCTTTGCTGCCGGATGGATGTCCATGCCGAACTTGCGGCTAATGATGTTCTGGAGCATCTTTGCCGGGAAATGCCTGCGTTCTTCCCAAAGAGCATGTGCTACGCGGTATGCCTGCAATCCTTGGAAGCCCTTGAACAAGAGGAGCGGTTCCAAGTGGCTTGTGCAAGCCGGGTCGCGAAGGACGGTTGCGCGCAAGTCCTTTGTCGCGCAAATGAGCAAGTTGGGGTATTTTTCGTACATGGCGCTGAACATCTTCTCGAGTTCTGCTCGGTCGATGACTTCACCGGCGAGCTGACAGGCGAGGGTTACACCAAGCATATCCGCAAAGTTCTTGCGGTTGAGGACTTGCTCTTCGAGCATCAACTTGGAAAGCGGCTCGGTGTTGACGAGTTCTTGTGCTTCCTTGCGGAGAATAAGTTCAATTTCTTCTGGTGCCATGGTGCGCCCAAATATAGAAAATATGCAGTCGTGGCGCGTTCCTATTTGCTTTTCTTATAACTCAAGCAATGCTTTGGAGGGGATCCAGAACCAATCGGGCCTAAATTCCAGCTCGTAACACGCTTCGTAGATGGCTTTCGCCAAAATGTAGGGCTTGCATTCCTTTTCAATTTCGTCAATGGAAATTCCGGAGACTTTGGAATATCCAGTGACAAAGGCTTTTTGCGCTTCGGTCGGATCGTTCTTGGCGACAGCGCCTGCATAGGCGAAACTACGCAACATTCCGGCAATATCGACGGCGGGGGAGCGTACCGTGCGCCTGTAGTCAAGGCTGCGTGTGGGTTCCCCTTCGAAGTCGATCATCTTGAAATGCTTGGTCCCGTTAGCGCTTTGCGTAATGAGAACTTGTCCGAGATGGTAATCCCCATGGATGCGCTGCTTTTTGATGGTCTTGTCACTGAATGTCTCGCGCAGCATGTCACTATAGCGGATTCGCAGCTCCGGGAGTTTTTCTCGCAATTTCGGGGCGTATTCGGTATCCGTTGAGCTTTGAAGCATTTGTTGCAATCTGTCAAATGGAGGCTCGATGTCGCTGTACTTGGGACCGCCCAGTTTTTTAAGGCTTTCGTGCATTTGCGCGGTGGACATCCCGAGTTGAAAAGCGTCCGTGCTATTCATGTTGTGGCAGAATTCTCCCCAGGCATCTAGTGCGTTTGGGTAATGCTCTTCTAGAATGCCCCAGGTGTAGACTTCACCGCCTTTAGCCTTGTAATTGCAAACGGCGTAGAGTTTAGGGACGCGGCTGCTGTCGGCCTTGTTCATCGCCTCGAGAATTTCTGCTTCGGGGTGTAATCCCGGCTCTAGCCTGCGGTAAAGCTTGAAGAAAAATTTGCCAGGTGCGCAAAAAGCGGAATTGCTCTGTTCTTTTGAAACTGGTTTGATGCTTGAAAGTGCTGCTCTAGAGAATGGGGCCGCAATTCGGAATGAAAAAAATCCCGAGTCTCCGGAAAAAATGGACTGCTGTGAACCATCGAGAAACGCGTCTTCAAGAATTTTACCGATGGCATTTTCGTCGTCTATGAATGTGTAGACGTCGCTTTCGCCGTCTTCGAACGAAACCTTGATTAACCGGATTCGCGTGCCGCCGGCTTCAGTGCTGTCCAGTGTCTTTACGTTGGAAATGGTTCTGTTTTTCCCCATGAACCAGCGTTGTTTGCCGAGATATTTGATTAGGTTCATTGTGCGTATCTGCTCTTTTCATCAAGAATATATATTTTCTGATTAGAAAATATTTTTTTAATAGCATTTTTTCGGGAACAAATAATGTATAATATAAGACGTAGGAGATGGAAGGGTGGATTCTCCTTGGAAAAATAAAGAAAGTGCCTTCGATTTGGATTAGGAGAGGGCGCTTTCTTCTTTTTTATTCGCTTTTTTTATTTTCCCGGGTTTGTGAGCGGAGCAAAATATCCCTGAGTACGCAACGATGCGAGGACTTTGAGTTGTTGCGGTACGGGTTCGCGGGGGAGTCCTTCGATAACGAAGGGTGGAATCTGCTTGATGGGCTTAAATGCTTCTGGAACATCGCTGTAATCGCAGAGTTGCCACGCTGCAAGCAGTTTTTCTATGAATTCCGTCCAAGGAAAGTTGTCGGACGGGTGCATGGTGAATCTTGCTGGCTTGAGGTTGTCTCTTGCATCGAGCAGAAGGCTCCCGTCTTTATAACAGGAGAGAACGGCGGCCTTGCGAGGTGTGTTTTCGGTCGCCTTTTGGGCTGGAATGTTCAGAATGAGTTGCAATTCTATGCCGTGGCGAGGAGTTCGCGTTGGAGAAGGCTATACTCGTATTCCGAAATAGAGGTCATCTTTAAAATGAGTTCGCGTTTCAGTCCCGCTTTGATAAGCTCTTTTGCGTAGTCAATTTTATTTGTCGTTGCCATATTAAGCCTCTTTTTAAAAGACGTAATATAAAAATAATCTTTCTGTGACGAAATTGTCAATACAGAATGTGATGATTTTTGTGCCAAATATATAAAAATGTGAGCGCTAACACGTTGATGATCAACGAATTAGCGTTGACTCGCTGTCCATGGGACAAGAAAACCCTTGTGATTTGCTTCACTGAATGGTTTGAGACTTTGCCCTTATAACAGTTCTGGAGGGACGATTCCGTCTAGAACAGGAAACGATTTGCGGTAATCTTTTTCGGCCTCACGGTCTAGTTCGGCTGAAATGACGGCTTCGCTTTGTGTAGGAGCTTCGGCGAGGATGTCCCCTGTTGGGGCGATAATGAGCGATGTGCCTGCGAGTGGGTGGTTCTGGTTTGGTCTCTCGCTGACCGCGTTTACGGCGGCGATATAGACTTGGTTTTCGATGGCGCGTGCCTTGAGGAGCGTTTCCCAGTGGGCGCGTCTCTTGGCGGGCCACGCCGCCTGGATCGTGATCAGGTTTGCGCCTTTTTGGGTCGCTTCGCGGAAAATTTCGGGGAACCGCAAGTCGTAGCAGATAAACGAAGCTATAGTCCAATTGTTGAATTTAAATAAATTAATTTCTTCGCCGGCTTTGAAGTCTTCCTTTTCGGGAAAGAACAAATTTATTTTGTTGTACCCGCAGAATTCCTGGGGCGTGCTCGGATTGTAGATGCTTACGTGGTTGTAAAATCCGTTGCTTGCGCGAGTAATGCCAGCCCCCATGATGGTAGAGTCCGTCGTCTTTGCGACTTCGGAGAGCATGCATGCGGTTTCCCCGGCTGAACTTGTGCTAAAGTCTTCGGCGGCTGCGTCGATATCGGCGGGCACATAACCTGTTGCAAACATCTCGGGGAGCAGTACTAGGCTCCCTTTGACAGGCTTTGCGTCAAGAATCATTTTCTTCGCTCTTGCGATATTTTCGGGCTTGTCACCCTTGGTACTATCCATCTGGACTAAATAAACTTTAAGCATGAGTATAATATAGCCGTTGTTTAGGGGCGGTTGTAATTTTTCTTGCATAAATTATCTATTTTGAGAGTATGAATTTTCGCCTTTTTTTCAGTTTTGTCCTATTTATCGTAGTGGGGGTCTTTGCGGCTTCGCCTACGACGGTTATCGGTGTTGTCCTTGAAGCGGAATCTGATTTGCCGGTCAAGGATGTCTCTGTTTCATATAAGTCAGGCAAGCGCATCGGGGAGACGGATTCCCGTGGTCGTTTTGAGCTGACTGTGGATTCCAAGAATGCGTCGCTAGTGTTCAAGAAAGAAGGCTTCGACAGCGTCTTTGTGGAGTTGCAGGACTTTGCCGACTTGATGGACATGGTGATTACGCTGAGTACAAACGTCACTAATCTCGGCGCAAGTACAATTATTGGCGATGGCGAACCCATCAAGTGGGAAGTGGAGCGCACGGTGAAACTTGAAAAGCTCGAAGATGCGGCGGGCATGCGCTTCGACTTGACGGAACACTTGAGTCAGATGCCTGGTGTTTCGGGGCAAAAGGATTTTAGCAGTGCTCTTTATTACGACGGTTCTCGTGCAAGTGACGTTGCCTACCATTTGGGACGCCTCCGCATTCCGAACATGCGCCATTTGGATGTCGGTTTCCCTGGCAACTTGTCTATCGTGAACCCGCATACGTTGAGCGGCATTGAAGTTCATGACCATTACGGTCAAGGACCGCTTGGGCAAGGACTTGCAACTTCGATCCAGTACATTCCTGAGCAGACTAAAGGCGAATGGGGCTTAAGAGGCTCTGCAGGGCTTACGCTTCAGGAAGTTGTGCTTGATGCTCCGTTCTTTATCTGGGATAGTTTCCGCTTTGCATTCCGCCGTCTGGATGGCGACATGCTCAAGAACTTGGGCGAAAAGTTCTATACGGAGTTCCGTAAGCGTAATGATGATTCCGACGAGAAGGTGAAGTCTTCGGATCCGTTCGATCTTTCGGCGTTCGACATATATGCGCAGTTGAATGGTTCTGATTCCTTGGGAAATGCGACTTGGGCCTTGCGTACGTTGTATAGTTCCGATGAATACAAAATTAGTCAGGATACTTCTTCTACCTATGGCGCTATCAATTCTATCGACATTATTGAAGGAAGTCAAAAATATTTAGTATTAGGTGCTGAATACGCTTCTAAATTTGGAACGAGCTTCCATGCCGGTCTTGTTCGCGAAAGCTTGAGCGATACGCTTCGCGATACAACTGGATTCCGTTCGGGTAAGCTTACGGATGCTATGGCTAGAACGTTTATCGATGGCTATAGCCAAACGCATACGACGATTAGTGCTGGTGCCGACAAGAGCTTCAATGCGGATATTTTTGGAGCTGATTTGCGTGGTGCCGTCCTCTATGAACATCACATGGTGGAACGCAGTTATCCGATTCCTGGTGGCGAAGAAAGTAGCGATTACCAGACGGGAATCTTGTCGGGTGCAGTAACTCTTGATTGGCAAAATGATAATTCGGAACACATGCTTTCTGTGGGTGCTGTGGCTGATGCTGCCGACCACAAGGCTTTGCCGACAGCTTCTTTCGATATGGAACGCAATTTGTCTAAAACGGATACTGCATTCTGGAGGCTCTTTGGCAATGCCGCCTATCGTGCAGACTGGAAACATTATTTTGATGATGGTGATTTGACGGGGCGCCTTGAATCGGGAACGTCTCTTAAGTTGGGCGTTGGCTACCGCTCCAAGTATCTGGTGGCTCAGGTGTCCGGCTTTGGACGCTATTACTTTGATCCGCTGCTCCCGCTGCCGAAGGCCTATGCAAATTATCAGGATGTGACTCCAATTGATTATGCCTGGGTAACAGGGGCGTCGGGTTCTCTTGAATGGAAAACGTCGCATCATTTCTCAATGGCGATGAATGCAAGCTCCGTGTATGGCGAATATGAATTAAAGGGCGGTAAGTCTTTGCCGTGGGAAGCGAACTCTCGTTTGGACGTCGTCTCGCACTTTAGGTATTATCCGCGCAAGGATTCCATTGTGTCGGTCATCTTGACGCACCATGCTGCATGGCATAGACCTCTTTACTACTATGCGATCAAGCCGGCTTCTAATGGTAAGGGCGGGACTCGCGAACTCAAGGATTATCATGAATTTACGGATTTGTACAGAACAGATGTTCGCGTGAATCTTGATTTGACAAAGACGAAGGGATTCTTCAGAAACGCTAGATTCTATCTTGAATTGGACAACATTTTCTCGAAGCTTGATGTGGGTGCACTCAAGTTCCTCGGTTCGGAGAATGGGCGTGAACGTTCGTGGGTGGCGCGTGATAACGACAAGAATACTGCGAATGGTTATGACCTGGTGCCGTTTATTGCAAAGGGTATGGGACTCTACTTCCAGTTCGGCGTAGAAGTGCAATTGGGAATATAATTAGTAGGCGGTAGGAAGTAGACTGTAGGAAGTTGCGCAAGTTGTCATTGCGAGGAACGAAGTGACGAAGCAATCTGTTCTTTTGGTAATTGCGTTTTTTGCAACCTTCTTGTTTGCTCACGAAACTGATTCTTTGTTCGTGCCGCCGAAACCAGCAAAGCCTTTGCGCTATTGTACTTCGGCAAAGCAATGGGTGAATTACGCAAGTCACGATTCTAATTTAGTTGAAATTACTTATATGCGTGGGCTTCGCATGGATTTGCGCTACGCCTCGTTTAACAACGTGACGGGTCATGATATGTATTGCGGTATCCAGCGTGCTTTTATCCATAGGGATGCGCTGCCGAAGTTAAAACGTGCGCTTTCGATTATCGCCAAGGAATTGCCTGGTTACTCGCTTGTGATTTTTGATGCGGCGCGCCCGATGTACGCTCAGGCGGTTCTAAAAAGCTCTGTCGCAGGGACTCCTTATAGCAATTTCGTCTCGTCGGGCAAGACGGGCGGTCTTCATAATTATGGCTTGGCGCTAGATTTGGGACTTGCCGATAGCACCGGCAGCTTGCTTGATATGGGAGCTGACTTTGATTCGTTTGAACGATGTGCGGGAGCCGTAGGCGAGGATGATGCATTAAAGTCTGGGCGCCTTACGCCAAAGCAAATCGATAACCGCAACTTGCTTCGTAACATTATGAAGCGTGCGGGTTGGGTGATGCTCCCGAGCGAATGGTGGCACTTTAACGCCTTTACGCGAGCTTACACCAAGGAAAATTATCCGCTGTTCCCGATTTGAGTTAAGAGTTCAAAGTTACTAGTTACTGAGGTTGCTTTGTAGCTGTGTAGTGTTCTTGTTTGTCATCCGTTTGGCGGTTGACCGGTAGGAAAATCCATAATTTTTTGTGGTACAATGTATGGATTCCCATCTTCGCTACGCTCTGTCGAAAATGACTTTTTCAACAATCTCTAGTAACTATTAACTACTAACTAGTAACTTTAATCTTGTATTTACAGTAATGACTTAATGCTTGCGCGTTTCAAGCGGTCGTTGAGTGCCATGCCGACGCCAGTGTTCGGGATGGGGTCTACGAGAATTAAATCGTATTCGGATTTGTCAAGGTCGTGCATGAATGCGTAAAGCTTGGAAGTCGCTTCGACCATGTCGCCTGTAGCAGACAAGTTTACCGTGGCGGGGATGGGGCCTTCTTGAGTACCAAACGCAATGCGCACGGTATGCTCCGGGAGCGTGTAGCCGGCCGGGATTTCGCCGTAGTAAAGCGGAATTTGCGGGCGGTAATGCGTATCGCACTGGCCGGGAGCGAGCATCGGTTGGCCTGGCTTGGACGTAGATTCCTTGATTTTCACTTCACCGAGAATGGCCTTGAACATTTCGGGAGTGATGGCGCCTGGACGCATTACGGTTGGTTCGCCGACGAGCGAGATGATGGAGCTTTCGACGCCAACGGAGCAGGGACCTCCATCGACAATGCCTGCGATGCGGTCGGCGAGCTGGGCGGCAACGTGTTCTGCCGTTGTGGGGCTCACGTGTTTAAAGAGGTTTGCACTCGGAGCGGCAAGCGGGAGTCCGGATTCCTTGATGATCGCTTGTGCAATCGGATGGCTTGGAAAGCGCACGGCCACGGAGGGGAGGGCGCTTGTGCAAAGGTCGGGAATGCAATCCTTTTTGGGGAGGATAATGGTCATCGGGCCCGGCCAATAGGCTTCGGCGAGCTTGTAGGCGCTATCGGGGATGTCTTTTGCGATGTCGGTGAGCTGTGCAATGTCTGCGATATGGACAATCAGCGGGTCGAACGTCGGGCGTTCCTTGGCGGCGAAAATCTTGGCGAGAGCTTTGGGTTCGAATGCGTTACCGGCGAGCCCGTAAACCGTTTCTGTCGGGATGGCGACGACTTCGCCTTCCTTGAGGAGGCGGGCTGCTTCGCTGACACTTGTCCATGGCGGGAATTTCATGATCCCAAAAATAAAAATTTTATGGTATAAAAAAAAGAGATGCCCGCTCGGAGGCGGGCATGACAAGGTCTTGTAACTGAACTTGACAAGGTCGCGGAGACCTTCTCAAGCTGCTTAAGCTTCGGTAGTTGCTGCTGCCGGTGCTTCTTCCTTCTTTTCGTCCTTGCGGCCGAAGGCGAACACCTGGTCGCAAGCAGAATTGAAGCGCTTCCAGATCTTTTCGGAGTGTTCACGAGGAACTGCACCGACTTCCTTCCACAAGCGGCGGAAATGCTTGACCTTGTTCATCGAGGCGACGACCGTCTGGTCGTTCAAGTCGGTGAGCAAGTCTTCGGCCTGTTCGCAGAGGAGGATCTTCTTCTGGAGGTTGTTCTGGCGAGCCTGTTCCTGAATGTCGAGCTGGTCGCGACGGCGGGTGAAGAAGTCGTCGCAGACATCGCGGAATGCCTTGCGGAGTTCATCATCGTCATTACCGCAAGAACCGAGCGTGACCCATTCCTTCTGGATGTCGCGAACGGCGTCGGCGAGCTGGTTGGAACCAGCACTTTCGGCGAATTGGCGAACCTTCTCTATCATTTCCTGCTTTTTCTTTTTGACGTCGGCAATTTTTGCCTGGAGTTCCGGATCGGATTCTGCCATCTTGGCGACAATCTTATTGACGATTGCGTTGAAGCGTTCGTTGATGGATTCGACGGCGTCCTTCGGGACCATACCGATTGTCTTCCATTCGGCATCGATGGCCTTGTAAGCTTCGATGACTTCTGGAGTGATATTAGCGATGTCGAGAGCTTCGAGCTTTTCGCAGAGGGCCTGCTTCTGTTCGAGGTTCTTCTGCTTGGCGGCATCCATTTCTTCAAAGTGGCTGCGCTTCTTTTCGAAGAAGGAATCGCAAGCGGTACGGAAGCGCGTCCAAATTTCGT
>Ga0265298_10007529_pt1 | contig 13213 bp, 7 predicted proteins | sample AusTroGonzalo_MG_3_FD_193486 | JGI IMG/M metagenome (GOLD analysis project Ga0265298, IMG submission 193486) | Bovine rumen microbial communities from tropical cattle in Woodstock, Queensland, Australia - Gonzalo_01 | ecosystem: Host-associated > Mammals > Digestive system > Stomach > Rumen ... | reverse complement strand
CACCATCGACATAAGATAGTCGTGTATCCATCCGACGGCCTTCCGTATTTCGGTCAGAACGACGTCATACGAGCAGTTCTTGATCGTCAAGGGCTCGATCTCTATACCGAGCTCCTCGGAAAACACCGCGAGCATCTGGTTAACCGGAACGATCGCCGTAAGGGCGGTATGCAGTTCCTTTCTGGTGCATTCGATGGGAGGATCCACCTCGAACACCACATTGACCACTTGCGATTGGGCATAGATCATATCGCGCAAGAAATACCATTCTTTCTCCTTCACGCCATCGATATAGTCGACGCGATATTTCGTAAGACGCCAGATATCGTCGTTGAACGGATCTATCAAACGGCCCAGATTCGTCTTGTGCGAGTGTCTGCATTTCGTGCAGTATCTTGTCGCGGTCCTGTCCTTGGTCTTGAAGTAATTCTGCGTACAGTCGCATCTTTTGCCCCATAGCTTCTTTCTCGTAATGGACATCAGGTCCACCATTCTGCGTAGCTCCTCCGGGTAGGACAGGATGAACTTGTCGATGTTGACATCCTCCTTGTGCGCTATGTTGTAGATCGAGTCTATATGGCACTCGTCGATGTCGTGCACGTTGTTGACTTGATTCGCTATGCCCTCGAACAGCTTCTTGCCTATCGAGTACTGCTTGTGCTCGTCGACACCGAGGGTGATGCCGATCGACTTGAACAGCTCCGGGTTGTCTTCCGGGAACTGCGTGTGTATGACCGGTATCTTGGCGTGCTCGGCGACGTCCCATTCCTCGTTGTGCTTTCGGATATAATAGTTCTCGTATGCGTAGAGACGGATCTTGTTGTCGTCGGATTCCTCCGTCGAAACCGTTTCTATGTCGTCTACCATTCTGGCGTACTTGTTAAGATAGTCCGCACCGGCCCAATCTCCGTTTGCGATGAATTGGCCGCCAAAGTTTCCGTTTTTGGATTGAGAAGGCAGCGAAGTTTGTTTATTGGAATTCAATTGAACCGAATTGTTGTCGGAAGAAAATTTATATCTCGATACCATTCCTCCGCTGGCGGTGTTTTCAAGGACAAGCATCTCGAACGTCGACAGCTGGGATATACCGGCTATGTTTATGTTCGATGGAAATCCCGTAACACGGACAGCCGACGGGGCGGAATTTGCCCTAGCGTCCTTTACGACATATACTTCGCTGTTGCCATCGGCCTTTCCGCGTTGATAACCGTCTTTGTTTACGGTAAACCAAAGATTGTAGTCGACGTCCACGAACATGGATCCGACACAATGATGATAGGTAGGAACATCGTCGTCATATGTTTGTTCGAATAGCGTCTCAAGATTCTTTTCTCCGGTCGATTTGTCTATGGAATATCTCCAGACGAATACGGTTTCGTAGAATTTGTCTCCATTCTTCTTGGCCTTCTTCGGATATTTTTGCTGTTTCGGCGATTCTTCGCCGTCGGCGGGGGTCGGATTCGTCGATCCGGCGACATATATGTAGTCAAAACTTTCCGTCGAACGAAAAACGATATGCGACGTATCGATCCACGAGTCGTTCGGGATGTTGATGCCGCTTCCGTCGTCCGGCTGTTCTTTGTCGTAAAGGGTGAACCAGTCCGTGAAGTTCATCCCGTCGAACATGGCGACCTTCACCGAGCACGGAAGATCGTACACTTCGTCCTTCAGTTCGGTGAGCTTGGTCTGGAACAACACGGCAACGCTGTCGTATTCGTTGGTGTCGACCCCGACTATCTTCCATCCGGCGTTTAGCTCGAATCGTTCGTCGTCGACGGGTATGCCGCTGGCCTCCGCGCTCAAGACGGCGCTTACCATATCGCTATATGTCTTCGAATACGGGAAGTCGTCCTTTATAATCTGATCTGGAAACGGCCACGCGCCAAGGACTTTGCCGTCCATCCCGTCCATCTTTACGAGAATCATCTGGTCGTATGAAGTGACGTATATCTGGTTCTTCGAATCGAGCACAACGCAGTTCGGAGACACTATGGACGTTCCTTCCGTGGTTATTATCTCGTTCCAATACTTGAGTATATCGTCCGTTATCTCCTGATTCAAGAGATACATGTTTTCGTCCGTCAGGATGTCTTCTTCCGCAGTCACGAGGGCCTGCTGCAAATCCCTTGCGTCTTCCAGATATTTTCCTACGGCGCTCGTAAGATTGATGTCGTGGATGATTTCTCCCTTGATGTCTATCTTCGTGACGTGTCCGCTGTTCGAGTCGACGATCCAGCTGTTGTAAAGCGGGTCTTGCGTTACCCACGAAGCGCCGTATTCCTTCACCGTGACTCCACCGAGCTTATAATCGGTTCCGATCAAAGACCCGTCGTCGGTTATGTTGTGGTCCGGGACGGTCTGCGGATAGATTGAATTATCCTCCAGATATCTCGCAATTTCTGCGAGCATCGAATCTTCGCTTATTTTGTTTCTGTCGTCGACCAGATACAGGCCGTCGCCGTCTGTCAGAACAGAGTATTTGATCTGGTGGAACTTTATTCCCCTTCTTGCGACGTTCTGATCGAAGCTGGCGGACGCATATATCGTCCCCCATCTATCCTTGCCGGACAAATCGGGGCAATAGGTCATGCCGAACGAATATCCGCCGATCTTGTAATTGTATCCGTTGGTCTTGTCGAGGAGCTTGAAGTCCAGTTCGGCTTTGCTCTCGTCGAACGCGCTGAATTCGCACCAAGTCGTCTTTATCGGGCTGTTGCCGTCCATCGAAAGCGTGTCCACGATTCTGAGCGCGTAAGGAATGTAGTCGAATATTCTGTGTTCCTTGATGAGAGTCTCGTAGTTGTCTAGAGTAAGAACGAACAAGTCCGCCTCGTTGTAGTCGAATCCGCTCGGAAGAACGGACGAATCGTCGTAAATGACGTTTCCGTATTCTCCAATCTTTACCTTTCTCAGAAGATTGTAAGGAACAACGATTCTCGTGGTCGGCTCGATGTTGTCGAGCTCCACGGTGGCCTCCATCAGATCGTCGTACTTGCGTACAATCGTTCCGATCTGCTTTGCGAAGTCCCCGGACTGGATCTCAACCTTGTCGCCGACCATAAGGGTGATGATGTCGTTCTTGTTTATCTTTACGAAATACTTGTCTAGGTCTATGTCGTAGTATCTGGCCTGCAAATCGTTGAATGTCGGCCAGTCCATGTTCTCCATGATGTCGGAGTATACTACGACGTCGGCCTTCGGCGGCTTTGCGCTGAAATTCTGCGGTATCGGCCCGGATGTCTCTAGGACGTTTTCGGGAGGAATATACGTGGAGATGAAATCCCACATATTTCTGGTATAGTACAGATACTTGTCTATCAGCGAAGACGGACTGATCACATCGTCCACGTTGTATGATATTCCGATGTTACCCTTCAGATGCTCGGTCAGGTCTTCCGCCAGCGGGAAATTGTATACCAAATCGGACGAGAACTCGACGAGATCGTTTCTTACCTCGCTGTTTTCCCTGAATGTCGCGTAATGGTCGGAGTTCACCGTAGCTATGAACGGAATCTTCTGGTTGCTCCAGTAGATTCCGGTGGAAAGAAGATCGATGGAGTTCCTAGTGATGCTTATCTTCGTGGGAACGATCTGGTTTATCGTCGTCGTGGTGACCGCGATGACCTTCGAGTTGGCATAGGCTGGCGGTTCGTATCTCTCGGATTTCACTTCCACCACCTCGGCGTGCTTCGTGAAGTCGTCCAAGTTCAGCGTGGCCCAGATGAATATCGGCTCGTCAAGATCGGACGGCATATCGTCGACATAGTGGAACTTAACGGATCCGTGCAGACCGGTCGATGTGCGCTGGTTGGCGGTTATCGTGAGGTCGTAGATTATCTTCTTGTTTTCGTCGTAGAACTTCCAAGTCGGAACGAGATTCTTCCAATAGTTGTCCCCTTGGTCGACATACGGATTGGAGTTCGAGTTCGATGCGTACAGCTTTACGCTGAACGTCTTCGATTTTGCGCGTTCGGTGTTCGGCACATCTATCTCAAGGATGTACATGTCGTCCGGCTTGCAGAATTCGGACGTCCCGTAGACCATCGTCGGCGCGGTAAGCTTAAGCTTGTAGTTCTTGTCGACCTCTGTTCCGATTATATACATTGATTAGTACTCCGCCGTGGTTATTATGGTGTTCGAATCGTCTATTATTATGTGGTCGAGTATCAGCGAACCGCGATACAGATACGGGAACTGGAACTGCTCCAGCTGGTGGTCTTGCGTAATGATCTGCTTGTCGTTGTTGTAGATGTCGTTGAAGCGGATGAACGAAAGGTTCTCCAGCCGGGTTCCGGTCTTCGTGTTGGTCATGTAGATCTTCTCAACGCCGTCCAGCGCTAGGATCTCCGTCTGCATTTGCAGGGTCGATATCTTCTGGCCGAGCACGCAGTTCTCTTTGTCGAAATAGCTCGTTATGATATTTGCGATCTTCGATCTCGTCAGGTTGGGATTGATCTTCGATGTCTGCGAAATCTGGACGTGCAGCTGCGAATACTCGATGTCCTCTATTGTGACCTCGTTCTTGACCGCAGGGCAGCAAAGCGCGAACGCCAGATAGATCGGGTCGATGACCACCGGCTCGCAAGTGAGCACCTTCATCGTCTGTAGCGACTGTAGGATGCTGCTCTTGAGCGCTGGCGGGATGTATGCCACATAGTCCGACACGTTCGTGTTGACCTTCGGGACGCCGATTATGTACACGTTGTTGAAGTTGCACGCATCGGAGAACAGGACTTGGTTCAGAACGGCCTGCGTGGTTACGCTAGGACGAGAAAGCCCGAGTCCGTGCAGATATTTGATGTAGGTGGACAGATACTCCCAGTTGTTCATCACCTTGATATCGTGTATGAGCGTCGAGAAGTTCGTCCGTATGAAGTTTTCGAAGTCTCCGGCCGTGACAAGCCTGTATTGCGTCCTGAATATTCCGGGCGCGTTGTCCTTGATGCTGGCGACGGATTCCTTTCGGTCGAATTCGGTGGATGCCGCCGTGTTGAAGAGCGTGAATCTCTTGATGTCGTCGTATGATATGACGTTGCTTTGCAGATCGCCGCGAACATCGTTCATTATCATCTCGTATAGGTCGTTCGAATATCTGGAAAGATATCCGTTTTCGAGGGTATTGGCACCGATTTCCTTGTCCTTGCCGTCCGATTCTATGTAGAATACGACAATCTGGTCGTCCTTCGACAACTTCTTTCCGCAGATGTCGTTTCCGAACTTGAGCTCGTAGTAGTTCTTCTCGTTGAGGCGTATCTCGTACACCTCGTCGTTCGCGTTGTTGAGATAGAGAGACGGCGTTGGCTGCCAAAGCCTCCATTTTTCATTGTCGTGCTTCACATACACGTCTATCGTGAAGTGGTCGATGAAGATTCCTTCGCCTTGGTTGATGTAGAACACCTCGTTGTCCGTGCCCTCGGCTACCAGAACGTCGTTCTGCTTGACGGATCCCTGATACAGAATGTTCTTTCCGCCCATGTCGGACAGAAATCCTGCGGAATCGCGCTCATCCGGTATGAACGCAACGTCGTCATGCAGCGAATACACGAATCCGTTGGCCGTAATGTACGAATATTTCGGTATGATGATCGTGGATTTTGGATCACGTCCGTCGTTGGTCTTGTCGTACTTACCCTTGAACATCACGACCGATGTCTGTGCGCCTATCGGATTGTATCCTAGCGCCTTGACGATGCGGTTTATGTTCTCGAACGATTCCGTATCGGAGAACGATCCCTCGCTGGCCGTCTGGTTCATATAGTAGATCAGCGTGTGGAAAGTATAGGCGAAGATGTCTATCAGCTGAGATAGATACGACCCTTCGATTATCTGCTCGGTGAAGATTCCGCTCTTGTTGAGTCGCTCCTTGATGAGCGATTTCATCGTAAGCGGATCGAACGCCAAGTATCCATATTGCGGTAAGTTGAATTCTGTAGTATTGTTCGCCATCGTAAAATCCTTTTAGTCGTCCAGTAGCTGCTCGATGTTTCCGTTCGTTGAATCGAACCTGTATTTAGCGAGCGCCTTTACCGATATTTCCGGTATCTCTATGTACAGGTGGATGTCGATTTGGCTGTTGTCATGCTCTGGCGTCACCTTTATGTCCAGAACCTTGACCCTAGGTTCCCATCTTTCGATGTCGTATTGAAGAAGGGTCTTGATCGACTCGCATGCTAAATCCGTGATATGAGTTCCGATGTACTCGTATAGTCTGGTTCCGAACTCGGGAACGAGCACGCGGGCACCGATCGGCGTCTTGAACAGCTCGTACAGGGAATGCAGGATGCAGTCGGTGTCATACAGAACAACCAAGTCCTTTTGCTTGTTCGTTATGGTACCAAGAACAGAGTGTCTATCGGGTGTCAATTTGAAGTTTTGCTTCAAATCCAGCCCCAAATCGACATAAAGATGGCTTTTGTAAGGGGAAAACGAATCTTCCTCGCTTACGGTGGATTGTGTCAACCAACTTAACTTCTTGTTTACAGCCATATGAAACCTTTTGAATATTTATTTGCATTTTATCCCGAAATGAAGTGGTTTGGGTTCCATTTGATTGGATTTATGATAAATATTAACGTGACACATATAGGGTTTAACCATGTTTGAAACAAAGAAAAAATTTTTGTCCATACTAGAAGAGACAACAGCCCGCATGCAAGGAGGCGGATTCTGTGTCGGAGACTATGTGAAAATCGATCTTGCCAAGGTAAAGAAAAGCAAGTGGTATGACACGATCACCGACGAGTTCAAGGATGCCATCAAAGAGGTGGCGGACAGCGAGTACAATCTCAAGATTTCTGAGATTTGTCAGCCATTTCCGCAGTCCCACGGATGGTTTACCGGAACGGATGTTGTAGGACACCAGAGATTCGCCTATGTATTCGAGGAAATCGCTGCAAATCTTCACGGAAACATCGTGGTAGTTCCTATCACGTGCTTGGAAAGAGTCAAGCTGGAAGGAAATAACATCACCCCCGGCCACCCCAAGTACAAGGACGAAAAGATCACCGACAAGCCCGTCGAAGTGAAGAGCACGAAGGCCAACGAACCCACCGGTTCGGACAGCGGCGAACGCAGTTTGCCGAAAAAGAACACAACCCTTCCGTCAGGGGCTAGAAAAGACGGAAGAAATCAAGTCAAAAAGCCCGAAAAGAAATAAATAGTTTTAAGGAAAATATTCATGAATAAAGAACCACTTTTCAACTCCAAGCCATCCCCCAACGGGGGAATCAATGTGTTCGGTAGCGTAAAGCCCAAGAAGCCTACGGTCAAGCCGAACAACGAAAAGACCGACATCGCTGCGCCAGAAGGTTCTAACCCGGCCCTCGGGTCTGGCGAAGTGAAGCCGACGAACGATCCACTCGCAAATGCCAATGTAAAGAAGCCCGTCTGTGGCGAAAATCCCGCATCGTGCGTTGACAAGACAACGAACGAGGGGGTCACATTCAAGTTTGACCGCATTTGGCGCGAACTCACCGAAGCCGATGACATCGGCGATGAGGACGACCTCCCCATCGGCGGAGAGACAGACGCGGCGGATGCAAATCTCGACGGAGATTCATTCGATGACGACAGCGGAGATCTTGACACGGCAGACGAGGCCACGGACGACGCAACCGGGGAAGACCCAATTGACTTCCTTACCCGCATCCGTGACGAGATCGACGAGTTCCTAGCCGGATCCGGTGCTGGTGCAGCCGAGGACAACCTCCTCGACGACGACGAGACGGCGCTCGACACAGAAGGCGAGGAGCCGCTTCCTACACCCGACGAGACTGGAGCTGGCGCACCGCCTCCTCCTCCCACCCAGAACGAGTCTTGGCAGCGCAAGACGGCCCTAGGCCCGAAGATGTCTGACAAGGCCCCCGGAAAGCTCGGTAAGAAAAAGGGCGGAAAGATGGGCAAAGGCACATTGAAGAAGAACATCGTTGACGGGAAGGGCAAGAAGGTTCCTCTTTCCAAGTTCTCCCCGAAGATGTCCGACAAGGTTAGCCGCTTGAAGAAGGGCGATCTGTTCTAATCGCAGGTTTCCTCCTCCTTACTGCGATTGGTCAACCCCGAAAGCAATTTCGGGGTTGATTTTTTTTATCAACAGGGGTTGATTTTTTCGATTTTTTGGGTACCGAAGAAAAAAAGAACCCCCGGAAACCGGGGGTTCTGTTAAGTTTGTGGTTAAACTTAACCGTTGAACAACTCTTCGAAGTTCGCGTCCGTCTTCGTCGCGTGGAACGTGCACTGGATGAAGTCGATGACGCGGGTCGGCTTGATGTAGATGTCGATCACGAGTTCGTTGTTGTCTATGACTTGCGCTGTGTTGTTGCGTTCGTCGCAGAATATCGCGTAATCGTAGCATCCCTCGTTATTCTTCGCTATGTCGAAGAGCGGCGTTAGCGCGTTCACGACACGGGTTCTTGTGAATGTCGTGTTCGGCTCCGCGATGAAGTAACGAACCGCCTTGTTCGTCGCTCTCTCCAGCGTTAGGAAGAGGCGGCGCACATTGATGCGGTCAAAGGCCGATGCCTTTGTCTGGAGCGTCTTCTGGCCCCACGAGACGAATCCGTCGCCATTGAAGAAGACGAACATATTCAGACCGAGCTGATAGAGGTCGTCCTGCTGCTTCTGGGACGGGCGGATTGCGATGTCGGTGATGGACGAGAGCTTTCCGTTGTTCAGGCCGTAAGGAGCGTACCACGGATAGTAGTTCGCGTCCACGGTAGCCATGATGGAGGCTTCGAACGGCGAAGAGGGCATCCAGATGTATTCGTCGTTGAACGAATCGTAGATCTTGACCCAGTTTGCGTAGGAAGCGCCGTAGGAAGAGTTCGCGTTGCTGAAGAGATTTCTGAGAGGACGAACAACGTCCATCGAGAAGATCTTTCCATCGATGTCCATAATCTTCGTGTCGCGGCCACGGACGAATACCGCACGAATCGGGTCGAGCAGGTACATGCAGTCCTTACGGGTCTTTTCGCAGAAGGTATTGAACATAGAGCGAATCGTGTCGAACGCGGTGTAGTACACCGAACCAGCGTAGTCGTCACCGGAGCGCGTGAGCAGCTCGTATGGCGTGCCGGAGTTGTTTTCGATGTATTTGCGAGCGTTGAAGATGCAGTCGCCCGGATAGGTGACCTTGCCCTTCTCCTCGTGGCGGGAATCCTCGGACACATATGCCCAGATCGTCGTAAGACCGGCGTCAATGAGGACGTCGAGGTCGAACTCGAAGGTGTTGTCGCAGAGCGAAAGCGCCTTTTCGATCTTGTTCGGAATGCTTCCGATGTATTCTGCCGTGTTCTCCTCTTCGCAGGGAACCTCAAGTCCGAGCGAGCAGCACGTGCCGCTCTCCTGATTGCGGTTCGGGTATTCCTTTCCGCCGAACTTGACTTCCTTCGGGACGTATCTCGTGAGCTCGAACTTCTCGTTGATGACGAACTCCATATAGTCGTTAGGCAGCATCTTGGTGTCGATTCTGTTGGGAACGCGGCCCTTGGTGATGCGGTCGATGATCGTGGATCCGACATTGAACGAGCCGAGCGTGACATCCTTGAGGTCGTAGCTGAGTCTCGACGGGTCGGAGCTGGAGGCGCGGCGTCCGCAACGGACGGTCGCAACGACGATGTTGTCGAAGTTTTCCTGTTCCGAGAGATCGAGCTCGGTGGACTTTCTCATAATGTCGTCCGATAGAGACTCGTTGCCGGAAATCTCGAAGTGGTATGCGCGCTCGGGGAGAACCTCGATCGTCACGTTTCCGAGATCGTCCGGGGAGCTGACATAAGTCATCTCCTTGATTGGGTCGAGGGCCTTGGATGGATCGCCGTGGTACTTCTCGTAGAACTTGGAGTAGTCCATCATGGCCACATAGAATCCCTGATACTTGTCGTCCAGCGACGTCTGCATCTTGTTGACGATGTAGAACGCGGCCTTGCCGAGAATCGTTCTGAACGCATCGTAGCCGGTGCCTTCGCCGTCGAGGTTGTAGACCGGACGGGAGTACTTTACGGCACCTTCCTTGATGGCCTGATACTGGTACTCGGAGAGCGGAACGGCGACGGGGACCGGGTTCATAGTAAGCACGGTCTTGAAGATCGGCTCGCCATCCTCGTCGTAGCACTGCTCCTGAGCATCGATTTCCTTGATGCGATCTGTTACAATCTTGTTGTCGTAGTGGTCTATCGTATAAAGTCTGCAAAAGTCCATCGGCTTGACAGCCTCGATCTTGAACTTGCCATTATACGGAACGCGCTGCGAAAGGGCGTCCTGCATAGGAATTCCGTCGAATTCCACACCGATGACATCATCCGCATCGATCTGCGCCGAGAATGTCTCGACGAGCTTGTCGGCGATAGCCTCGGTATCGACCACGAGATTGAGCTTCCCGTCGTCTTCCACCGCACGGATGCGCTTGTCCTTACCGTAGTTGAGGTAGGTATCCGCGAGCTCGGGGTTAGGTGCGGCAATCTGCACATCGAACTCGGTACCGGAGAGCTGGCTCACGACCGTGCTCTGCCATTCGCTGAGTGCGCGACCATACGAAATCTTGTACAGAGTGATGTTTCCATCCTTGTCCGTATTCTTCGAGTAGATTTCGTTGAGTCCCTGCAACGGGTGGATGTCGGAATCCTCAAGGCGCTCTTTCTGCGTATCGTAGAGCTTGAGCGGAGCGTTTAGAACCGCTTCGATGAAGTGGTCGTTGATCTCTCCGACGTTGTTGAACTTGACCGTGGCGGTCAGCTCCTCGCCAGATGTGTTTCCGTTTTCGACGGCGACGCTGTAATACTCTTCGAGCTCGTCGTTGCTGAGCGTATCGACCGAACCGGATGTCTCCGGGGCGGGGATGAAGAGCTTTGTCACGGGAACATCGATCTGGATGCACTCGACGTCGTATCCGGGAACCTTGTATGTCTTCTTGACCTTGTTTGTCTTCGTGGAAATGCCGATTGCATAGGCATCCGGCTTCTTCTGCTCGATCCAGAACTTGTCGTTCTCAAGAGGAAACGCAGAAGCGTACTTCTCGTCGAACGGGCTTTCCTTCTCGGGGTCGAAATCCTCGTAGTTGGTCGTTACATAGTGGAGAACGGCATTGTAGAACGCGCTGGTGTCAGGGTCGTCCTCAAGAACCGTGTCCTTCGAAAACTCATAGAGGTACACCGCCGTGTGGTCTTCGGGGGTTCCGTGCTTGTTGCAGTCACCCTCGATGAAGTCGTCTTCCTTGACGTTGCGACGGCAGGCGGAAGTAACCGGCACGGAATCAATCGATCCGCCATAGGCGAGAGCGACATACTTGCCGGAGAATCCTTCTCCGCTGTCCAGACCATACGGAAGGCGAATGGTGTAGAGGTTTGCCGGGCTGTTCAAAATTTCAGCGCAGGAGTGGTAGAAGTACTGCTCCGCGTCGTTTGTCGGGCCGTTGCCTCCGAAATATACTTGGTTGAGCTCTTCTTTAGATGTAATATGGAGCAACTCGTTGGTTGGGCCCTGATGAGCAAAGCCCTGAACGAGTATGTTGGTACCGGCCTGAAGGACGGTAGACTCGGATTCATCTCTTTCGAATATCTCAACACCGGGTGAATTAATTGTTCTTGCCATGTTATTGTATCCTTAAAATCTCAAAAGACTTCAATTGTATTTATTTGAATTTGACATTTGCCGATGAATTTTGATATCATACGCCCCATGAACACCTCCATCTGGAAACTTACTGCACTTTTGCTGATAAATATCGGCATGTTTGCAACCGCTTCACAGGACTCCGAATATTCGGCGGAACAGAAGCAGAACATCATAGCCAGAACGCTTTTCATGGAAGCGCGTTCCGAGTATAGGAACGAGGGGCTGAAGGCGGTCGCTTCGGTAATCTACAACCGCGCTGGCGGAGATACCAACAGGTTTGTCGCCGTTTGCTTCGAAAAGGGACAATTTGCCGTATGGAACAAGTACAGTCCGCTGGAAAGTTCCGATTATACGGCAGAAAACTATCAGGTTCAGGTTCCTTGGCAGGCCCAGCAGAACAAAATCGAAATGAAGGCTTGGCTGGAATGTGACAAATGGGCCAAACAGATGGTTGACGGAGAATTCGAATCCAACATAGGAAATCGGAATATGTACGACACCGAGGCAACAGGGGCGTTGCGGCCTTGGTGGGAAAGAATGACCGACAAGAAAACGATCGGACCGCACACGTTCGGATATTTGCCCGAGAGGGATGGATTCAAGGCCAAAAATGGGTAAATATTATAAGATGCAATATCCATGGCCGAAACAGAAAAAATAAATTTTCACGGAGACGATCTACACCAATCTATACTGAACAAGTCAGCTCAGGACAAATTCCTGATAATACTTGATGTTCCTCCCTATCTAAAGTCGATCAACGACAGAAACGAGAGAAAAAACAGCCTGATAAATCTAGACAAGTGGCAGTTTAGCCCGTCTTCCATCTCCCTGCCGACGGTTTCAACGCCTGCGGTTCAGGTTCCATACGGCGGACAGACGATAAAGATGACTTCGCAGACAAGGCCAGCCTATACGCCTTTGAAACTGTCGTTCCAGATCGACAACAATTTCGACAACTATCATTTTCTTTGGGTATGGCAGGCGGTTATGAACGATCCGTTGAAATCCTTTATGGATCCGTATTGGGACGAACTGAAGGGGAATCCATACAAGGATACTCCGCTGTTCGAACACGGATTGGCATCCAAACAGATGAAATACAAGCACGATTTTACAGAATACAAGTCAAAAATAGTGGTTTTAGGATTGAGAGAATACAACGAACCGATCGTGAAATTCACATTCAACGAGGCGTTTCCGGTAGAGGTTTCTGGGATAGAGTACGATTACAAGAATCACGAACTCCTCAATAGCACCGCGACATTCGAATTCAATCAGATGAATGTAGAGCTGCTCGATTTCATTCCTAATGAAGTGGAAGACTTGGGAGGAAAGCATAAGCATGAGCCATAAGAAATTTCTTGAATTTTTGGCGGAAGAAAAGCTAAACGCGCCAAAGAAGACATACGACAAGACCATTTTCGGAACGGACGACAACGGAAAGACCATCCTGCGCGATACCGTCTGGAAGAATCTGGTCGCCGTCGTCGACAGATTCGACGAACTGGTGCCGATAGAGGGCGCTTATGTAATAGGCCCCATATGCACGAAAAAGTATGATGAGAAAACGCCAGTCGTTGTAGCCATACTCATAGACAGCAACGAC
>Ga0265298_10007528_pt1 | contig 13215 bp, 5 predicted proteins | sample AusTroGonzalo_MG_3_FD_193486 | JGI IMG/M metagenome (GOLD analysis project Ga0265298, IMG submission 193486) | Bovine rumen microbial communities from tropical cattle in Woodstock, Queensland, Australia - Gonzalo_01 | ecosystem: Host-associated > Mammals > Digestive system > Stomach > Rumen ... | reverse complement strand
TGCCTGCATAAACGGCACCAACACCCCACTTGTAGACACCAGCCGGGAGGTCAGCCCATTCAACGTCGATGTAGACGGTGTCGGGCACCCAGACGGAGGCCAACAGCACGGTGTTGCCTTCAGGATTGGTTTCAGGATCGTAGAGGGTGTAAGGACCATCGTTGTAGCAGTTGGTGCGATACACTCTGTAGTGATCGAGGACGCGGTAGTCGTCCATGCTCTTACCAGGTTCGCCGATAGTGATGTTATCGACATCCAGATAGAACTGGTCGCTGCAGTTGAAGTGACGGATAGCCACATAACCTTCGCCACTGTAGGAGCTCAGGTCAACAGTGTATTCATACCAAGTACCTTGAGCACGGTTGCCGCTGCGTGACTGCTTCATGCTGAAGCCGTCGGTAGCGCCGTCGAAGCTCTTGCCGCTGGCATTCTTAGCCGACATCGTCCATTCCTGGACCATGGTGAAGGCCGAAGCGCTGGTGCCGTTGGTCGTCGAAACGGCCACACCGAAGTGCTCAGCAGCGTAGCTGGCATCTTGAGCGCAAGCATAGAAGTGGATCGTGCCACCGAGTTGCACCAGAGGTGAAACGAGGTAGTTGTCGGGATAGAGAACACCAGTGCTGTTGTCGTAGCTCTTCGAGAGCACGCAGTCGGTGGAGGCGTTGTAGCCGTAGCCAGTGCCCATAGCCTCAGAGGCAAGCATCCAGCCGTTGCCGTCGCCGTCAGCGTCAATCGAAGTCCAGCCCTGCATGGTACTGTTCTCGAAGTCGTAGGTCATGCCCGGGAGAGCAGGAACTGCGGGTTCGGGTCTCTTGTAGAAGGTGACGTTATCGACATAGAAGCAGTCATCGTTGCTGTTGACGCTGCTGTCCTTGGTATATCTCCACTGGAAGGTGTGTTCACCCTCGGTGATGTCGAAGGTCTTCTCGGTCCAGCTGCCTGCACCAGTGAAGCTGCTCTTCTGGACACCGTCGATGTAGAAGTAACCATAGTCCCAGTTGTTCTCGCAGGAGATCTTGCCCCAGTAGCTCATGATACCGTCGGCAGGGATGTTGACGGTCACGGTCATGTTGCTGACAACATTGGCCACGCCGGCGCCACCGCTCTTCATGCAGTATTGGCCACCGTCAGGGCAGGTAGAAGCAGTGATGCTCCAAGGATAGTTGGTATCGAGTTGCCAATCGAACATGCTGAAGTCGCCAGTCTCGAAGGGTTCAACGATTTCTTCGCCAGGCAGGCCGCAGCCCCACGACACCTTCACGTAATCGGCAGTGCAGGTATCTTCAGGATAGTACTCAGCAATGACCGAGCAGACGGGATCGAAGTTCTCATCGAGGATGTAGTCGATCGGGCTGGTGGTATGGTTGTAAGTGATGGCAATCGGGTTGCCTTGCTCAGGAGCAACAGGACCTTGATAGCCGTTGCAAGTGGCTTGGCCGTTGTAAGAACCGGCATAGATGTGGCCGCTGTAGTAACCTTGGGCGTTGGTGGTGAAGGTGTAGGTGTGCGAAACACCGAACTCGTCAAGACCAACCATGGTCACGGTAGCACCAGCGATGCCGACCATCTGATCGTCAACAGGATAACGTTCGTAGACATGACCGTCCACGTCGCCATAGCCGCTGACCTTCACGGTCACAGTGTTCGAAGGAGCGCTTTCGCCCTCGTCGTACACGGCGGTAACATAGTAGACATAGCCTTGCATGTTGTAGGCCAGAGGACCATCGGTGTAAGTAGTGGCACCAATGTTGTTTACCTCAGTGGTAGCGATGAGTTCACCGTCACGATACACGTTGTAGAAACGATAGGTACGGTCAACAACAGCGTTCCAGTTGAGGACGATCTGTTCGTCGTTGAACACAGTCTCGTCAACAGCAGTGAGGTTCTGCGGGATGTTGAGGTGGGTGGTGAAGCCCCAGATCGGGCTGCTCACGCCGTCCGGGCAACCGTCGTTGTTGAACTCGACGTGCCAGAAGTAGTTGGTGTTGTTCCACAGGTTACGCACGGTATAGCTGTTAGCCATGTCGCGGGTGAAGCTACCATCTTCAGGATACATGATGGTTTGCGGGTGGTTCGGATCCGGGTGGTAGGTGCTACCAAACACCAGACGCCAACCAGTGGCATATTCCGGGATAGTCCAACGCAGGGTCACGCTGGCGGGTTCCACTTCGTCCTCATCGTCGGCAGGCACCGGGTTGAGGAGGGTGTTGCCTTCGGCGTCAGCAATGATCGGGCAAGGCATGTTGTCGATGTCGATGTGGACATTGTAGTTGGTCATCGTCTCGGCGGCCACCAGATAATAGGTGCCAGCGGTCAGAGGCAGGTTCTCGATAACGGGACCGGCGCTGATACCAGCCATGGCATTGCCATTACCAGGAGTGATGTCGAGCTGGATGTTGCTGCGGTAGTTGTATAAAGCCTTGCTGCCACCGTAGTTGGCCAGGTTGTACGGATCAGGATTGCTGCTGTCGCTGTAGTAACGCAGAGCCATGTTGGCCGAGTTGGGCGACGTGGTCTGACGCCAGGTGTAGCTCGTGCCAGGATAACCGCTCGTGCCGTCGTAGAAGGCCACCAGCAGGTTGCTTGTGCCGTCATACTGGAACGGGGTGTCGAGGGTGAAGGTGTACCAACCGGCACCGGTGGGGGCGATGTTGCCCGACCACACGACGTCGCTGGCTGCGAGAGGCTCGCAGTCGGAACTGCTGGCGAATTCGCTGCGCTCCACGTTCTTCATGTACATCGTCACATTGTTAGCGCTGTAAGCAGTGCCGTAGTTGTAGTAGAAGCTGATGCTGTTGATGGTACCGGCGGTGCCAATCTCATCGGCAGTGTAGATCTGCTCCGTGCAGGAGTAGTTGAAGTAGTTGTCGATGGGGAAGTAGTAGGTCGTGCCAGTGCCGGTGCCAATTTCAACGATGTCGCGGTTACGATCGCCACCTTCGCGGTTGCCGCCCTTCATGATGACATTGGCGCGGGTCGTGCTGCTGGTGGTCCAATTGTATTGTGTGGTTTCAGCGTTGTAAGCAGCATTGTCGGTGTAGATATAGCCACGAGCTTGGAAGCCCGGGTTGTGGTACTGCCATTGGATGGAGCTGGTCCAGTCGCCACAGTTGCGCTGGCAGAGGATGAGCACGTTGCTCGTGCCGTCCCAGGCGAAGCTGTCCTCGTTGAAGACGAACTCGGTCCAGCCAGTAGGCGAGTTGGCGGGCAGGCTGCCCGTGTAGACCTTGGTCATACCGCTTGCCAGAGGCGAGGTGGCAGGAACTTGGGTGTCGGTCACGTTGGCCATCCAGATGGTGATGTTGTTCTGGGCGTAGGTGATGCTGTTGTTGGCATACCAGCTCAAGCTTGTGAACGGAGCTCTGGTCACGTTGGCTTCTTGCAATTCAGAGGCAAGGAAGAGCTCAGCGCCAAGGCTATAATTATACAAGGTGTAGAAGGGGAAGTAGCCAGAGGTGCTGGTGCCTTCACCAATCTGAGCCTCAAACGGAGCAGCGGCTGCACCGCCACCATTGGCGCCGCCAAGACCGGTGTAGTTGTTGTTGGCCATGGGGCCTTCTTCACCGTTGAAGTCTTCGCTGTAGAGGACCACTTGGGGGTTCTCGGTGTCAAAACCTTCGCCACCGATATAAGCATTGATCACCACATCTTGATCCACCGTGAACTTATACACAGCGTCAAGCGGGAACTGACCTTCCTCAGTGAAGGGGAGGTCGTAGTTGTAGTGGAGGTAATCGCCACCGTTGTTAATCACGCGTTGGCCTGGGTCGTCATCAAATGTGTCGCCAGGAGCCACGGTGCCGAGGTCGTAAGCCAGTTCAACAACATCGGGGCAGTAGGGCTGGTACATATCCACCGAAACGGGGTAGATATGAGCAGCGCGGGTGCCTTCGGTGATGGCCACAAACTGACGCTCGAGGAGGCCAGGCTGAGTGGCGTTTTCAGAAGTGCTGATCGTCAGGTCGACATCGTTGTTAGGACGGACCGTGAAGGGCAGTTCCTCACCGCCGACGATGAACATACCGTCGCTGGGCGTGAAGTCCAGAACGTTGACATTGAAGGTCGGGCCATCGCTGTACATGACGAACGGCATGGGGGCCATCCAGGCGCCGATCGGGCGTTCGCCAAGATACAGAGTGTCGATGACTTCTTCTTCGGAGTACATCGCATTGACGTACTTGACATGCAGATGCTCCACATAGGTGCTGCCACCTTGGCCGCCACCTTGGCCGCCTTGACCACCAGTGTAGGTGAAGGTGGTCTTGGGCAGGAAGTCACGCTGCGTGGCGGAAACATCGCTAAGGCTGCTGTAGCTGTAGCCTTGCACGGAAGCGCCAGTAACAGTCTCACCAGCCCAACTGACGGACTTGTAGTTACCCGTGCTCGTCAAATAGAAACCAACGAGCAGGTTACCGCCATTGTAGGTGTAAGGCGAGCTGAAATTGACCGTCATAGTGCTTCCAGTACCATCAAGGGTGCCCGTGTAAACGACGGTAGCACCGCTGGTACCCGAAAAATCACTAATCGTGGCACTGCTCACTTCCTTCACGAAAACTTGGAACGTACCCGTCCAAGCCTCCGTGGCGGGAGAGGAGATACCAAATGCCAGGCTGGTGATTTCGCCACCTGACATCGTGCTCAACTCGGCGGCGGGATAGACCATCTCGCACTTCAAGTACGAGTCGGCGTAGAAGCCGTAAACTGGCACGTAAGCGTTGGTAGCAGTACCATCGTGTACGGTCAGTTCATCTGCTCTCACAAAGCCGGTAACGGCCAGCAAGAGCATCATCATCAAAGAAAATACTTTCTTTTTCATAATGAATTGAATTGGTTAATAAATAAGTGAATTGAATTAATTAGGTTGTTCGAAATAAAAGGAATGCGGAATGCGGAATGCGGAATGCGGAATTGTGGAATCTGGTATAAAACACGAATTGCCCCGATGCCGGAGGGCACGGAGACATCAGATTTCCTAAGCATATTTCGGACATTCGAATGCATAGTAAACGCGTTGTTTTTGTTGTCTAGACATTGGAAAGACTTGCAAGTGGGGATTTACCCTTAGTCTTTTTTGGGATTTTTTTTATTTTTTTTCTTTTGTTTTGCTATTTTGTTGATATTCAGATTATTGGTTATCGCCCCTTCGGAGTTCCCCAACGCTGTCGCATCAGGTTGTGGAGCCGCCCCTTCGGGGTTCCCCGACGCTGTCGCATCGGGTTGTAATAGAGTCGCCCTTTCAGGGCTACTTTAATCGGGTGCAAAGGTACAAAAAAATCCGTTCCATGGCTGTAAAATCTGGAGAAAAGCAGGGGTCGGAGAAAAATTTTCGAAAAATTTTCGCAAAAATGTTTGGCGTATTGAAAAATGTTGTATTTTTGCAGCCGCTAACGACAACAGAGGGGCATTAGCTCAGTTGGCTAGAGCGCTTGCATGGCATGCAAGAGGTCATCGGTTCGACTCCGTTATGCTCCACAAAACAAAAAACCTCACCGCAGTGAGGTTTTTTGTTTTTATCCCGTAGCTTCAATCCAAGCTAAAGCAGGTCATCAATGATCATGACGATGCATACAACAAACAGGATGAACAGCTCCAGGCCGTTGAGGCAAATGCCGACAATGCCGCAGGCCTTCCCTGCCCTGAGCATTCCCATGCCACGATACAGGCTCTGACGGCCTCGCGTCTTCCTCGTGCCACTGGCACCCAAGCTCAAGCCCACGATGCCCAAGGCCAAGCCGAATATGATACTATAAGCCCCGAAACTCGCGAATATCGAACCAAGGTGATAAGAAAACGCCGACTCGCCCAACAGATTCACCGACAACAGCACACACACAACAGACAGGATGCCGCACACCATGGAGGGAATCCCAAAAGGCGCCCAATGGCCGCCTTCCCTTTGGGTGACCATCACCGTCGGCGACTTGACCCGCATCGAAACCGTTGACGCGCCCGCGCGCGACAGCTTGTGCCAATTCAGATCTTCCACGCCCGCAAAGACAATGGAATCGCCCCTTCGCACCGAGCATGAAGCATGATGGATATACCTTCCGTTGACGAAAGTACCGTTCTTGCTATGGTCAACGAGGGTGTAACCGTCGCCATTCTCAATCATCTCGGCATGCTCGCCACTGATCTCGGGACTTGAGTACACGATATCATTCTCGAGATTACGGCCTATGGTAATCGTTCTCATGGCTTATTCGGATGATTCAAACTGTTCCAACACTTTCGTCATGCTATCCATCTGCATCTCCTGCGCATTGAGGATGCTGTCCTGCACCCTTTGCTTCTCCATCTGGATGGCTTTTTGCTGGTGCATCTGATAAAACCAGAAGCCCAACCCAATCCCGACACCAATGACGATGACGGAGACGATGATGAAAGGCCACCAGTTTCTCCTGATTTCCACGGCATCTGAACTCTCAACACCGTCCATCTCGTAGAAAAGCGGCCCGTTCTCCGCACCCATGCCTCTCAACAAGTCCTCGATGCGTGGCAAGTCCAAACGACTAGTGCCGATAACAAGCACGTCTTCCCTACTCAGCCAATACGTTCCCGACACTTCATTCCCGTTAAGGAAGGCCGTGTTGTCGGCAAGCAGTTCCACGCAAAGCATGTCATTGGAAAGATACATGACCGCGTGTTCGTCAGCCACGCCCGGCTGGTTCAGCCTGACATCGCATCCTGCCCCGTTACCAATCGTTATTTGTTGTATCATAACACTATCCTTTAGGTTTCACACTACATCGTTCACGGCACGCTATTTCGTTTCCTTCACCGTGCCATTGGGCGCATAAACCGTTCCGTGCGACATGTTTCCGTCGACGAAAGTGCCAATGTATTTGTCTCCGTTAGCCCAATAATACGTGCCTTGGCCATGTCGCTTGTTGCTTCTCCATTCCCCGTCATACCTGTCGCCGCTCCTGTAATACATGACGCCACGGCCACTAATGTTGCCTTGCGACCAGTTGCCTTTATAGGAAGAGAAGCTGCCGGAGCCATAGGTCATTTCCCCATAGCCCTCAGGCTTTCCGTTCGAGAAATTCCCACGATACACATTGCCCGTCTTGTAATGGAACTCGCCTTGACCTTGACGGACGCCATTGGTCCAGTTGCCCGAATACCATTCGCCGTTGGCGTAGGAGTACTTGCCCTGGCCGTGACGCTTGTTGTTCTTCCAGTTGCCGTCGTAGACGTCGCCCGAAGTCATCACCAACCGGCCATAGCCTTCGTATTTTCCCGTTGGCAGCATGTAGCCTGTATAGGTTCCGTTGGAGTCCTTCCTGTTGGTGACTTTCTGGGGCTTTGTGAAAAGGTCGTCATCAGGGCTGGTGTCGACGACCTCCCTTACTGGTTTCTCCGGTTTCTCGGTGACGGGCTTAGGAGCAGTATTTGTCGCAGGCTTGGTCTCCACAGGCTTGGTCTCGACAGGCTTCTTCACCTCGGGGGCAGCGGGCTTGGCGGGCTCGGGAGTCACTACTGGTTTGTTGGCTTCGGCGAGTGCCTGTTGGCTGCGTTCTATGCTGTCACGAACCCTGTTCGAGAGACTGGTTCTCGCAAAATCTGCGTTTTCGCCCTTAGGGTATTTCTTCAAGAAAGCCCTATACTCGTCGGCCGTGCGGCAATTGGCGAGCATCTCCTCTTCGGCCTTGGATTGGAAGAAGCTATAGGCAAACCACGCTGCTGGCAACAAAATCAGGAAGGGGAGCAAGATCCACAGCCAAATCAGCTTTTTCTTTTTCTTGGGCTGAAGGATGGGGTTGTCGGCGCCCTCGATGACCGTACCCATGCCGGCGGCATCTTTCAAAGGGGCACGGCCTCTGTCGCCCGCCATCGGATCGGCGGATTGGCTGGTCCACGAGGCATTGTTGTTGCCATTGTCGACAGGGGGATTGCTCCTGAAGGCGGCCACTGGAGCCCCCGCCAGGGCTGATTTGGCTACTTCGACCAGCTGAGCCGCCAACGGGCGGTCCCAAGTCTCCTTGGCGAGGCAAGCCATGATGGTATTGATGAGCGTGTCGGAGAAGGGCACGTTGGGTCTGGGCAGCTCGGCACCGTTGAGCAGCATCACGCCGCCTTGCCCGAAGAAAGGCAACTCACCTGTGGCCAACTCGAAGAGCGTGGCACCCAAGGCCCAGATGTCGGTAGCCTTAATCGACTCGGCTTGTGACGAGAACATCTCCGGTCCCATGTAGGCCATGGAGCCGCCCAAAGGAGCGCTGACGTTCATCCCACGCGCGGAGTTGCGTCGCAAGGTGCTGCGCATCTTGGTGCTGATGCCGAAATCGGAGATCACGAAATTGCCCTTTTCATCAATCAGGATGTTGTCGGGCTTGATGTCATGGTGCACGATATCCTTGCTGTGCAGATAAGCCAAGCCCGAAGCCACGTCGCGAATAAACCTCCACATCGTGGTTTCATCGGCATGGCCTACCAGCCCGACTGCCGAGCCCGGACAGAATGCCATCACCAGATAAGGACGCTGTTCACACATGGCGAAGTGATAGGCATGGAGCAGGTTGGGATGGTTGAAGCCGTAGGTGTTGCGGTATTCCGACCCGAACTCCATGAGCCCGCGTTCATCAAGGGAGATGAAGATCTTGATGGCCACATCCATGTCCAGCTGTTCATCCCTGGCGAGCCAAACCTCACCAAAGCTACCACGGCCTTTCAACTCCAAAAGACGATAACGATTGTGAAACAAACTATTGGGTGCTATTTCCATATCCAGTGTTTTTGATTATTGCTTAAACCTTTAAATCTATATTAGTTGGTAGAGCCTGACAAAGCCCAAAGGGTGACAAGTCCGGCCACCGTAGTGCCGAGTCCAACGCCCACATACGGGATCTTTTCTTCCTTGTCGATCATGACGCCACCCATGATATCCCACAAAGCGAGACCCCAGCTGGAACGCCAGCTGATACGACCACCCACGTTGCCCATCCATTTGTTGGAGCCATATTCATAGCTGCCGTACTCGGTATAGACGGTTCCTTTCGCCATGTAATAAGTGGCGCCACCCAACACTTGCAAATCGATGACGCTGCTGGTCAGACGCAAGACGAGACCACCCGAGGCGGAATTGTTGGGAGCGTAGTCCCCAAATCCATACAGGTATTGGCCAAAGAAGCCTATGTGCGAGCCGCAATAGGTGAAATGGCCGCCGATACTCTCGTCGAAACCATACACGGGATTGATGAAGACGCAGGAGAAGTCATCCTCGCGTCTCGTCAACCAGGCTTGACGCTTGATCTTTTCCATGTTCGCGCTATAATAGGTCGTCTTGTTCTCCGTGACCGTGACCTTCGTCGAGATGTCGTAATACTTGTTTCTTGACATCTGCAAGGTGTGTTCACCCACCTGGATATTGTTGAAAGTCATGGGGGCGGTGCCTCTGTAGGTGCCGTCAAGCGAGATTCTGGTGTCGCTCTTGTTGGAAGAGACACTCAGGGAGCCATACATAGGAGTCGGGGCATCAAGCGTAACGGTTGAGTTGTTCATGCCCAACGTGACATCCACCTTACGGCTAGTAGAACGATAATTGGTACGTCTGCATTCAATGTTGTGGCTACCTACCTCAAGTTCGACGGGGCAACTGCCCGTGCCCTTAAAGACGCTGTTGACATAAATGGCAGCGTTGTTGTCGTTGCAACGCAGGGTAAGATGTGCGGTTTTGATTTCCGGCGCTTTCTCCATCAACGTGCAGTTATAGGTACCGATTAGCTTACCGGTCTCGCTATACACCTCGATGGTGTAATTACCTTTCTCGAAAGCCCCGCCTGCAGCTGAGCCCCATCTGGTCAAGTTCATGTAATTCGACATACCTGACTCGACGGTGACATTCTGGCTAAAGGAATAGCCGGAGGGGGAATCGCTGAAGGTGACCATGGTCCTGTTGGGTCTGAAAATCTTGCAAAGCAGTTTGGTATACCGCGTTTCGTTTGCCATTCCGTCATAATATAGAACGGGTAACAGGTACTTGACATCCTGGGCATAGAGAATATCCCCGTCCTTAGAAATCCGTTGGCCATCCGCATTGGTATTATAGAAGCGGATACCCGTGATGTTCATATAGGCGTTAAGGGACATCTGACGCTCGTTTTCCAGAGCCTGTTCGCGTTCCCATTTCTCACGCTCTTCCTGGCGGCGGCGTTCCTCCGCCTGCTGGCGGCGTTTGTTTTCCTCTTGGTTCTTGGCATTGGACGCGCTGGCTTTCAAATTATTACATTGCTGGATTTTTGCATCCAGGTCGTTGTTTGCAGGCTTGTCAGGGCATTTCTTGGCCACCTCGAACCACTTGATGGCTTTGTCGTAGTCTTTGCTGTTCATGGCATTGATGCCATTCGTACGGTTCTTGTTGTAACACTCCTGCGCATTGGCTTGACCGATGAAGCAGAAACAAGCAATGACCATGATCAAAGCCATTCGGATACCCGTCTTGTAAATCCTGGTCGACTTTTGGTTAGCGTAATTGTTTTCCATATCGTTGTTGTTTGTTGAGTTTTATATTACTTATTCTTTTTTATCTTTTGATATTCAGGCGAATTGAATGCAGGAATCAGTTGCCTGACAATCTCAAAGTTATCCAAGGCTTGTTGCTCGTCAAGTTCAATGAATTCAAGAGCCAGTTCCTCATACTTGCGGCCAATCTCATTGCACTTGCTGTCAAGCTGGTTGTTCAGGTTGGCGTAGTGGTTGTAGGTATTGGCGTCATAGGCTTTTCCTTGGTCTTCCAGTTGCTTCACCTGATTCAGTTCCTCTCGGGCCGTCAGCAGAGGCTTATAGTTTTCGTAGGTTCCCTTGTTGATGTTCGTCTGGCACGACTCCACTAGTTTATTATAGGTAGGCACATTCTCCTTGGCCCGTTTCACTTCGGGACTCTCCTTGGGGAAGAGCACGAACACCACCACAGCAGCGACGATGAGCGCAGCGACGATGCCGATGATCACTCCCACTCCTTTTTTCTTTTTCTTGGGCGTCGGCACTTCACTCCCTTCGAGAACAGTGCCGGTGCCACTACCGTTGGAGTTGTAGCCGCCACCATTGGAGTTATAACCACCAGAGTTATAGCCACCATTGCCATTCGAGTTGTAGCCGCCGTTGCCATTCGAGTTGTAGCCTAAGCCGCCGCTGTTAAACATCACGGTCGACCTCGGCGAGCCTTGAGGCTGGCTTTGTGGTTGCGAAGGCTGAGGTGGGGTCATGCCGCCATAGTCAGGCAGGGTTTGGCCATTCATCTTGGCTTGGGCATAGTCTTTCAGCTGCGAGGCTTGCGGACGTTCCCAAGGGTCTTTGGCGAGACACATCTTCACGACTTGCTTGAAGTCATCAGAGAAGTCACCATAGATTTCGGGCATTTGGGCGCCGTTCATCTGCATGACGCCGCCTTGACCGAAGAAGGGCAACTCGCCGGTCACCATCTCGTAGAGAGTGGCACCCAAGGCCCAGATGTCGGTGGCTTTCACCGATTCGGCTTTGGCAGCGAACATTTCGGGGCCCATATAGGAGATGGAGCCGCCCAGGGCCTTGCTTTCGCTGAGGTCGCGGGCTGAGTTGCGCCGCAAGGTGCTGCGCATCTTGGTGCTGATGCCGAAGTCGGTGATGAGGAAGTTGTTGTCCACGTCCATCAGGATGTTGTCGGGCTTGATGTCGTGGTGCACGACGTCCATCTCGTGCAGATAGGCCAGACCTGCCGACACGTCACGGATAAAGCGCCACATGGTGGCTTCATCCACGTTGCCCACCAGCTTGGCTGCCGAGCCCGGGCAGAAGGGCATCACCAGATAGGGACGTTTCTCGCACAAGGCGAAATGGTTGGCGTGCAACAGGTTGGGGTGGTTGAGTCCAATGGCGTTCCTGTATTCCGTCCTGAACTCATCCACGCCACGGTCGTCCAAGGCGATATAAGCCTTGAGCGCCACGTCCAAATCGATCTGTTCATCGTGGGCAAGCCACACTTCGCCGAACGTGCCTCGTCCTTTCATCTCGATGAGGCGGTAACGGTCATCAAACAATACGTTGGGTTCTAGATTCATAGATATAATGTTTTTTATCTCTTTACCTATTTATTATTAATTAGTTCAAATATCTTGTTTTCTGCTTTCTTTCGCCAATTCTTGTCATCCTGTGACCCATACAAACTCATTTTCTTCATGTATCCGTCATGACCTTTCAAGAAAAGCTGATAATCCTCCACCGTCTTACAGGCGGCAAGTTTCTTATTGTACAACGTTCTGAAATTCTTCCTTACAGTAGAAATATATTTTGATCTATTCCCGTACTTATCAACAAAAGCACAACAATCATCCAAGGTCTTGGCATTATTTGCCGCTTCTTCCTCCGACATCACACTTTCTTTTTTATCTGTTTTTTTTGTACTTAATCCTCGATTTTCAACCCCTGGAAGAGGCCTTGATCCATCATCAATAACGGTTCTAGATTTTTCATCAGACACTGAACCCGGTGCTTCGGCAGTGTTTATTATTTTGTCACTTTTTCCGGCAGGAGTACTCAAATCGTCAGGAGTAAGTTTTGTACTTTTGTTTTTCAACTGGAAATCATCCTCAAGTTTTTCGTCACCAACACCAGGCCTTACTTCTTCGAGATTAGCCTTCACCTTAGCTTTATGTCTTTCTTCTTCTAATCTTACAGCTTCCTCCTCTGCTATTTTCTCTTTCTCTTTCAATTCTTTCTTTTTATCCTTATCAGCCTCTTTCTCCGCCTTCTTATTCTTGGACATTGCAGAATTATCAGCCAAAACCTTGTTTCCTGCGGGCTTTGCAGAGGCTTGGTTAATGCTGTCCTGCTCCCATTGTGCAATCCATGCCTGGGCTATCGCCAAGGAATCGCCCTTGGGGTATTGCTTCACATAGGCACGGTACAAGCCGATGTCGTTTTTCTTCTTACATTCGGCAAAGAACTTGGCATCGGCCTTTGGTTTGGGCACGACAATCTTCGCCACCGCCACGAAGCCAAGAACGACAAGCGCGACGAGGCTTGCCGCCACCAGCCAAGGCCAAACTCTATGTCTGCGTTTTTCGGTGTGCGGTTCCAAAGTCAAGGGGTCGGGATCGGGCTCAGGTTCGGGTTGGCTTTGCTCTTCCACGGGAGGTACGTACGGAGCAGAAGCTCCAGCACCTAAACTGTCGGTGGGCGGTTCATAGTTGACCTTGAGCGACTCGTATCCTGTCTCGGAAAGGTAAATGAGTGCCTCCC
>Ga0265298_10007527_pt1 | contig 13215 bp, 8 predicted proteins | sample AusTroGonzalo_MG_3_FD_193486 | JGI IMG/M metagenome (GOLD analysis project Ga0265298, IMG submission 193486) | Bovine rumen microbial communities from tropical cattle in Woodstock, Queensland, Australia - Gonzalo_01 | ecosystem: Host-associated > Mammals > Digestive system > Stomach > Rumen ... | reverse complement strand
GAACCAGAACCAGGTTCAGCGGGATATCATCGACCGCAAGTACGTTGTACTTGGAGTAGTCGTGTTCCTGTGCGTAAAATGGAGTCATTGTGGTTAGTTTAGTTTAAGTGCAGGTGTGCTTGTTTGTTTTAGTGGTTGTTGGTGGCCACGCGGGCCGCCCAAACCTTCGGCGTGTAGCCGGTGATGCGCTTGAACGTACTGTTGAACGAGGAAGCGCTGAGGAAGCCGCAGGCCTTGGCAATTTCTTCCTGCGTGGCATCCTTGTGTTTGCGGATGTACTGTTCTGCGTAATCTACGCGCAGAATATTGAGGACCTCCGGGAATCCCAGGTTGTAACTGCGATTCACCATCTTGGAGACATAGGTCTTGTTGGAATGCAGCCGCTCCGACACGTCCGTGAGCGTGAGACCGGGCTGCAGGAACAGCTGCTCCTCCATCATCAGGTGCTGGAAGCGGGTGAGCAGGCTTTCCTCCTCCTTGGGCATGGGATTAGGGCCCAGTACCGTGGAGGACAGTGTCGGGGTCTTGGATTTGCCGATATGGCGGCCGGGATTATCGGCCCCGGCCTGGATCTCCAGGCGGGAGAGGACGTGCGTGAGGGATTCCCCGTGCAGGTTCCCGATCATGTCCAGAATGACTTCTTCGGACACGGAGTCTGCGTTCTCCTCGTTGTAGTTGAAGCGGAAGGCCGAGCGAATCTCCGGGATGGAGATGTATTCCTTGGCGCTGAACAGGGCGAAGAAGCCGAAGAAGAAGTCAATAATGCAGATGCCCAGTACCAGCGGATGCATCCAGGCCGGGTTCTGCGACAGCAGGGGAATGTGCAGGATAATCTTCATGCACAGCGCGAAGAGGATGATCAGGGTAAAGGTAATCTGAATCTCCAGCACGCGCATGCGGCGGTTCTTGAACAGGAAATCTACCCAGTGGGACGGGCGGAAGTGGAATTTGGCCGACATCCTGATGGAATGGATGATCATGATGATGGCCTCGGCTGCCATCACCGCGCGGAAGGCGACGACGCTCCAGGCGTAGTACATGCGTTCCGCGCCGTTGGTAAACAGCGCCTCCCCGGTGTACCCGGCGTGCAGGCGCTCCAGGAATTCGTCGATGTTGGCGACGCCGTAGATGCTGGTAATGATGAGCGACGCCGTGAAGAGCACGGCTGGCAGGATAATCCAGAGGGTTTGATAGGGCCGATGCCGATAGCTCCCCGACAGGTGCGCAAAATAAATGCAGCACATGGGGATGATGGCCGGCGTCATGAGCTGTACGATGAGAATGCCGATAGCCTCTGAATGAATGAGTTGTCCCAGCACCAGATCACCGGTTGCGGTGAAGAAGATGGTGATCATCGTCCACTCCAGGATGCGGAACGTGGACGTGCGGGACGCCAGCAGGCTGTGGACGGCCGACCAGAACAGGAAGATGAGTCCCGGGATGAGATATAGCAGGTTCAGACGCATCGGGCTTCTCCTTTAGAAATCCTCGTTGTTCTCGTAGATTTTTGTTTCCCAGTCGTTTACCGTGGCGTTGAAGTCAATCTGGCGGTAAATGCTGCTCAGGTCCAGGCCGATGTGGAAGGTGTACTGCTTGCCGGGCACCATCACGTTGCCCGGAAGAAGGCCGTAGATGAGGTACTTGCGCACCTGGCCGGGCAGGGAACCGTAGTATTCCCCGGCATGCTCGAAGCCTTCGATGTCGAATTCCACCTCTACATACTGACGTCCCATGAGGATGTCGTCCGGAATGGCGTAGAAGCGGCTGCTCTCTGCCATGTGCTCCACAAGCGCGTTGTGGCCGACGAAAAGCTCCTGTGAGGAACCCACGCCCACGCGGGCGTCTCCTTCGAACACGGTGACGGTGCGGTAATAACCCTGGAAGTCCCAGTTGCCGCGGCTGTGGGCGATGTCGTTGACAAAGACGCCGGCCGAAGCCACGTTATGGGCAGTGAGTTTTCTCAGGTGAATGTGACCCTGCAGTTCTTTGGCAGGGGTGACGTCGCAAATCTTGAAGCCGATGTCGTTGGTGATATGGCCGAACTCCAGGGGTAGGGTATTCAGCTGTGCAATGCTGCGTTCCACGGTTTTGGATACCAGCGGACCGGCCTCCGTCTCTGCGGCGGCAAAGGGAATGGAGTAGGCCTGGTTGCCCTGCAGGTAGTTGATGTCCTTGACGTGCGGATAGTAGGCGCTGAAAAGAATCTGGGAGGGGATGTCCAGCAGGCCTTCTTCCAGATCCAGTGCGTAACGGCCGTCTGTTCCGCTGTTTACGGGAACGTTGTTCAGCAGGATGGAGCCGCTTTGCTGTTCAACGCCGATAAGGGAAAAAGGTTTACGGATATCCATGGTGGCCAGCAGGTCCGTTGCGTCTACCATTTCTCCCTTGGTGGAGGGGATGACACGCGGGGCGATGCGTCCTTCCGGGATGGCTTCTCCGTCCCGGGTGACGGAAATGTCGAAAAACAGCCGGGCATGCTTGAGAATGGCGTCCGGACTGGGCAGACGCTGACATCCCGCAAGCAGAGCCGCGGCGAAAATAAGCGGCCAACAATGGGTAATATGTTGTCTTTTATTCACTTATTTCGGTTTTATTCTTTAGCTATGCGTTCTTTATACATGCAAATATAATAAAATTCTCGGTTTTTACCAATTTTGACATGAAATCTTGGTCCAAATACACCATATTTTTTCTAATTCGTAAATTTTTGTAGATTGCTGAAACGGAAAAATCGTATCGGTTGATTTTGTTTCATAATCTAAATTGCTTTATATGTGTTTGGCGCGTTTTAATTGAGTATTTCGGTATTTTTGAAACGGTTTAGCAAAATTTTGTCGGAGTTCAACGCGTTCAAGAATCGTAAAAATCTTACGAAAGCGAAAATTTTTCCTTTGAATTCTGCATAAAATCTCCATATCTTTGCGTCCGGAAAAACTTCCGCAATTTTTGTAGTGTAATTTGCGTCAACTAATCAACCATATCTCTCCTCTGGCCACAGTAGTTTCCAAAGCTGCTGTGTGTTTTTTGTTGACGTTCCTTGCCACCTTTATTTCGTACGCGCAGGAGCGCGGTACGTACACGCGTATTAATGTCCTCTTCCCGCTGAACCGCTACGTGCTGCTGCGGGATTACGGCAACAACGCCGAGGCCCTTGCCATGTTGGACCGCATCCTGGACGAGACGGTTCCCGGAGACATTCACGTGGGTATCCTCTTCTCTGCCGCTTCTCCGGAAGGACCTACTGCAAATAACCAGGCGTTGTCGCAGCTGCGTGGCCAGGCCCTGCGCAGTTATATCCTTGCCCAGCGCCCGGATCTGGAAGGCAGCCTGCAGCTGCATTCCCTGGGAGAGGCCTGGTATGAGTTTACCATCCTGCACATCTCCTGGCCCCAGCTTCGTTATGCCCGTGTCGAACTGGCCCGAAAGGCGCTGCCTTCGGGAAGAATGAACGCGCCGCTGTCCTGGGGATCGGCCAGCCAGACGCTGGCGGTCCCCGCAGTAAACAGCTTTGTTCCCAGCCTCCGGCCCGTATTAGGCATCAGCACCAACCTCCCTTACGACATCACGTACATTCCCAACTACGGAGTGACTTCCATACCCAGCATCAGCCTGGAATTGTACCCTGCCCGCGGCCACTGGACCGTGGGCGGTGATTTTGAATGCCCCATGTGGCGCCACTACGACGACCACCGTTTCCTCCAGGTGTACAACCTCACCCTGTGGACGCGTCGCTACTTCAAGCCGAGGGAAGGCCGTTACCGCGGCGGTTACCTTTTCGCCAGCGCCAACGCCGCCCGTTACGGTATTGGCTGGCAGGCCAAAGGTTGGGAAGGCGAAGGCCTGGGTGCCTCGCTGGGCGCCGGTTACAAGCTGGTCTTCGGCAAGAGCCGCCTGTTCCTGGACTTCGGCGCTGCCGTGGGCGCTTTCTATTCGGCCTACGACCCTTACGTTTACGGCTTTGACGTTACAAACCGTTATTACTACGACTACGACGGCGACGTGGATCAGTTTACCGCCCGCCGCAAACGCCTGATGTGGGTTGGCCCCACCCGGCTGTATATTTCCCTGGGCATTGACCTGTTTAACCGCCACAAAAGATGAAGACCCGCCGGCTCATATCGCTGATCAGCCTGGGACTCGTCTTCCTGGCCAGCTGCACCATCGAACCGCCGCTGTTTCTGCGCCGGCCCGTGGCCACCCGCCTGGTGCTCGCCACCAAGGTGAACGTGGACGTGATGTGGCAGGTGAACTGGCAAACCCAGTGGCAGTTCAACTGGAATGTGAATGCGCTGGGCCCGCTGGGTTATTCCCAGCCCGCCAGCATGCGCCTGCACATTTACACGCAGGACCAGTACGGCGCTCCTGCCGTACACACTGTGCATAACTTCGTGGGTACCAGCTCTACAATGGACGTTTTTGTGGGCACGCACAACCTGCTTTTCCACAACAACGACTCCGAGACCCTGCTGTTCAGCTACGACAACGACCTGGCCCCGGTGCATTGCTACACCCGCGTCATCTCTTCCGGCCTGAAGACCTCGAATCCCGTGCGCACCACCGCACAGAAGATGGCCGATATCCCCACCAAGGCCGAAGAAATTGAGGAGGAACCCGTGGTCCTGATGCCCGACGGCCTCTTCACGCTCTTTGACAGAGACCGTGTAATCACCGACAACCCCGATGACTACGTCTTTGAGGATGGCCGATATGTGCTGAAAATCACCGGTGACCTCACGCCCGCCACCTACATCTACCTCATCCAGATCAAACTGCTGAACAACAACGGCAGGGTAGTGGGCAGTAACGGCGGCGCCGCCATCACCGGCATGGCCGAGGGCGTGAACCTGTGGACGAAGGAAACGCACGGGAACACGGTGAGCGTGCCGATGGATGTGCACATGGACCGCACGCAGGACATGCTGGGCATGCGCGTGCTGAGCTTCGGCCTCCCCGGCTGCAACCCTTATGATGAGGCCGATGTTGCCGCAGCCCCCGTGAAGGACCACTTCCTGGTGCTGAACGTGAGCTACTCCAACGGCAGCTGGAAGAATGTGCGTATTGACATTACCAACGAGGTGCAGGCCCTGCCCCTGGGCGGTGTGATAACCCTGGAGATTGATGTGGACGACCTTCCGCCGGGAGAACCGCCGGCGGTGCCCGATGGCGGCGGTTTCAACGCCCTGGTCTCCGAGTGGGACGAACAGACGGGCGTAACGACAATCAGTGACTAAACTTATACTAAATAATTATCAATTTTTAACTCTTAACCAAAAAAACAAAAAATGCGTATGAAAAAGATTCTTTTCATCGCCGCAGTTGCCCTGGCAGCTGCCGCTTGCAGCAAGACCTACAGCGTGGGTCCTGACTCCCAGAAAGCCATTGGCTTCTCCTCCTGGAACGACCAGATGACAAAGACCGACAAGAGCGCCTTTGCAGATGGTGACAAGTTTGAAGTGTTCGGTTACAAGCACAACGGTGCAACGGACCTCAACACGGTTTTTGATGCCGTTGAAGTAGTAAAAGGCGCTACCGGCTGGACTTATTCTCCCATCCGTTTCTGGGATGCCAATTTCTCCGACTACACTTTCTTCGCTATCTATCCTGAGGATATCCTTGCAACTGGCGACTATGCTCAGAACGGTGGATTTACCACCACTGTACTTGAGTACGATGGCGTCAATGAGGTTACCCTTGTTGCCAAGAAGAAGCACGTTGAAAAAGGTACCGGCTATCCGGCTTCTGTAGAGATGGTTTTTGTGCACGCTGCTTCCAAGGTTGACATCAAAGTGAAAAAGCACAACGAGATTAAGGACACCAAGCTCACCGTCAATTCCATCGCGCTGAACAACATCCAGGAAAAGGGTAAAATGACCGTTGTTAACTATGACGATGCCCATGAAGGTAAGCCTTCCATTAACTGGACTCCTGACAGTCCGTCTCAGGTGAACGACGCTGCCGATGCTGCCTACAAGAAAACCACGGCCACCGTACTTAATGCCGGAACCGGTAATACGACGGAAACGGCTGCCAGCCTGATCAACGGCCTTATCGCCATGCCTCAGAACTTTACCGCCGGTGTCGGTGCCCAGTCCATCACCATCAACTACACCATCACCACGGGTACGACCGGCAGTGAGGACTCCATCAACTACGAGGCTACCTTCGAGATTGGTAAGTTCGATAAGACCGATCCTAACCCCGACGACAAGGACAACACTGATCCTTTCATCGGTGCTTGGGAAGCCGGTGTCCACTACACCTACTACATCACCATCAATGCTCAGAACAAGATCACCTTTACCGCCAGCATTGAGGATTGGAGTGAGGCTGTTGACGGTCACTACTACATCATCCAGTAAGTAATCCATGATGTCTCGCATCATACGCATAGCAGTTCTGGCGACATGGTGCAGCCTGGTCATCACAGGCTGTACCATGCGGCTGGACAGCGACCTGCAGGATCAGGCCTCCATCGGCTTCCATGCGGGTTCTGCGCTGCTGCGTGACGATGCGACCAAAGGAGGCGTCATCAAAGAAGGCACCCGTTTCTCCGGAAACGACAATTTCTTTGTGTTCGGCTCCAAAACCAATCTCTCGGAAACACGCAGCACCGTCTTCGGCGGTGACAATGTGTTTCTGGAGAACGACAACTGGGACTACACTCCCCACCGTTTCTGGGACTACAGTTCGGATCACTACGATTTCCTGGCCATCTCCGGCCCCGCGGACGCCACCACCATTACCTGTGACCCTTCGGCCGCAGGAGCCCTTTCGGCACAGGTGGCCTACGATTCTGTGGCTGCGCAGTACGACCTCATGGCCGCCTGCAAGCGCCGGCTTGTTGCCAATCATTCGGCCGCTCCCGTGGACCTGCTGTTCCACCATATGCTGAGCGCCGTGAGCGTAGTGGTAATCAACGACTCTCCTACAGCCGTTCCCATTACCCTGAACAGTTACCGGTTCCAGAATCTTTGTACCCAGGCCATCGGCTCGGTGACGCAGGACGACGATACGCCCGTTTTCTCCGGCGTGTGGTCGCAGCCTGCCTACAACACCAACGCCGTACTGGGTGACGCGCCTGCATGCATCCTTGCGGGCGGCGGCACCCGCTCTTCCGGCGAGGTCGTCGACCTCATGATCCCGCAGGAATTCGGCCTGTCGCTCACCTACATCCCCCGCCTGGTTTTGGACTATTCCTACCGGGAAAGCGAGGGAGCCGAGCCTACGCGCATTGTTACCGGTGTGCGTCTGGAGGAGATTGAGGCGGTGAACGGCAGCGGGTACATTACCAAGTGGCTCCCTGGTGTGCGTTACCTGTATGAAGTGCACATCCGCCTGGGTGGCGGCCTCCGCGTCAGCGTGAGTGTCGCCCCCTGGGAGGAAGTCCACGCTGAAACGCCCGGTGTAACTATATGATGCGACTCCGCTCATATCTGCTTCTTCTTTCGTCGGCCCTCATCCTGCTGACGGCCCTTTCGTGCACCCGCGAAGCGGTGCCCGGAGTGCCCGGCAGCATCACCATCAGCGTGGAAACCGCTGAGATGGAGACCAAGGCAGGGGAGGGACAGCAGCTGCAGATTGCCGTTGTGAACGCTGGCGGCAGCGTGATTGCCCGCTATCCCGGCGACGGCAGCCTGGTGGCATCTTCCACCGTGGAGTTCCAGAACATCAACCCCGGAAACTATACGGTTTATGCCGTGCAGTCCAACGGGATTATGGCGGCCTTCGCATCGGCCAGTACAGCATCGGCCCTGGAGGGGCTCATGGCATCGGCCTCCGACGGCGACCCGTCCTACGCCGACGGCGACATTCCCATGTCGGCCGTGGGTGGCGTCCGGGTGAATACCGGCGGCACCGGCCAGGTGAACCTCTCATTACAACGCGTATGCGCGCGCGTGAGCCTTTCCTTCGTCAACGAGACGGGCGAGGCCATCGCCGTGTCCAACTGCGTGGTTACCCTGGAGCAGATGAATCCGCAGAACGGCTTCCTCTTCGGACGCACGGCCGACTACCTGACCGGTTCCACTCCCGATGACCTGGTGCTCAGCCATGCCGCCGCGGTTCCCATCGAGAACCTGGGCAGCAGCGACTTTGCCAACTTGTCGGCCCTCGTGTTCCCCAGCCGCGCACCGGCGCACCGTCCGGGTTACCGTTACCTGTGTTCCATCAGCTTCACGGTGGGCGGCACGGACTACGCGTTCACCGACCTTCCCGTGCACGACCGCCGTTCCGCCGACATTCAGGCGGTGGGCCGTAACCAGCACCTGAAGATCGAAACCCGTATCGGTAAGAAGATTGAAGACGAATACCTGGTCTCCTTCCACTTTGAGGTGGCAGACTGGGTGATTGAAAACCCCTCGTTTGTTTGGTTCCATTAGTATGAAGTTCACGCGTATCCTGTCTGTGCTGTTGTTCCTGCTGGCGCTTTCCTGCCGGCGGGAGGAGACCCCGGTGCTGGAGCGTATCCCGGACGGCGAGCCGGTTACGCTGAACATCGGCTTCGGCGCGCCGTCCATGCTGAAGGTGGACATCGGCACGAAGGCCGAGGCCAACCGGGCCGATGAAGCCTACGTGCACGACCTGTACGTGATGATTTTTGATGCCGATGGCAACCGCTTCTACGACCGCTTCTTTACATACGAACACAAGACGGCCCTCCTGACCACCCTGGAGGAGAATCCCAACGAGGGATGGTGGGTGGAAAACTGCGAGTACGATTCGGATAACCAGGTTTATACGACCACCCGCGGTGTGGTGAAAGTCTCCACCGTGTCCCGCCAGAACTGTACGCTGGTGGTGCTGGCCAATATTTCCAATTCCATTACGACTTTGAACGGACAGCAGGATGTCCTGGACTGCCTGTCCGCTGTTACCACCCTGGACCAGCTAAGCAGCGTCAAGGTGACGCTGCGACAGGAAATTGTGAACCGCACAGACCTCTTTATGATGCTGGGCATGACAGATGCCACGGTAGATACGGGCTCGTCTGTGTGGGGACACCTCTCCGGGGAAGATCCCGTCTATGACGGCACCCGGGTGCAGCTGAATACGCTGGATGCCAAGGTGAAGTTCTATGTATCCCTGGACGGGGAAGAGGGCTATCTGAATCCCGAAACCTGCGAGACCCGCCACTGGAGGGTGTGCAACGTGCCGTCCAGCGCCTATCTGGTGCCGCAGGAGTACGATCCTGCGAACGTAACCTATTTCACGTCCGATGACGCCTATTTCGAGGGGACCTGGCAGGACGAAAACGGAAAGACCTGGGAAGTCTTTACGTTCTATATGCTGGAGAACCGCCAGTCTTCCAAGAAGAACGGCAGCATCGAGGCGCTCTCTGTTCCCGATTATTACCTGCGCGAAAAGCAGGAAAAGCTTCCGGACCTGGAGCATTCCACTCCGGAAGAGACCTACGTAACCAACGGCGACTGGCTCTATGCCCCCGACCGGGCTACGTATGTGAAGTTCGACATGCTGCTGGGCTTCACGGAGAAGGGCATCGGTTCCTTCAAGATTGACGGCAAGACGGACTATGACAAGAATGCCCTGTCTGCCGAGGTGCGTTACACCATCCACCTGGGAGACTTCGTTTCCAGTAACGGTGCTACGCACGACTTTGACCAATACGATGTGGCCCGCGGCCACGCTTATTCCTATTTCATTACTGTTCAGAACGCCGGAAAAGTGTATGTGGAAGTTGCCGGCGAAGACGGAGACCCCAGCCGGATTCGTGAGGACGAACCCGGCCAGGAGGGCTCTCTGATGCTGGCCACCACCGACCTGGTGAACTGCGACGCCCACTACGAGTACCACTGCATGACGTTCAACTATGACAGGGACCTGGATCCGAGCCTGCTGTCGTGGTACGTGAAAACGCCGTTCGGCGAGGGCGCGGCCCACTATGACAGGGACCACCACGACTGGGTGGCCACCTTCAACGACGACAAGTGGGTGATGTTCCAGTTGAACGATGTGGTGAACGGCGAGTATTCGGAATTGCGCAAGGCCTATCCCGGCATCGGCGCGTATGATCCTTCCTGGACGCCCGACGTGCCCGGCCCCCGTCCGGAGCTGATGGATATCCGCCAGCTGGTGATGTACATCTTTGACCAGACGCTCAAAAAGAACGACGGGGAGAGCAACGACTTCGTGAACGACATGATCCGCGTGACGGCTTTCGTAGACGAGTACTACTACGAGAGCGACCCCATCCTGGGCACCGGAGAACCCGACCCCGACCTGTGGCGCAAGTTCGTGAACGCACAGCCCCGTGAGCTGCACATCCTGTCCAAGGCCAAGTTCAGCCAGGACCGCCAGAGCACGCTGGTGACGTCTTCCCACGCCATCATCCAGCAGTCCATCCAGTCCTTCTACAACGTCTATTCGCCCACGCTGACTTCCCTGTGGGGAACGGAGCACCGGGACGAGATGTCTTATGCCAACCGTGTGAAAAAGAACCCGGAACAGGCGAGCTCCGTCTGGCCCTGGTGGCCTTCAGGCCGCACCCTTCCCGCCGGTTCTTCCGTTACTCCGGTCAGCGAAGAGAACGGCCGCATGAACACGGCTTCGCTCTGGGGCCTGTACACCTCGCACGAACAGCACTGGACCGACGCTGACGACAACTCCTACGAGGGCTATCTGTACTACAATGTGATCAACGTGGTGCCCGAGCTGAAGGACGACAACAAATACCTGGCTTACTCCTGCCTCACCCGTAACCGTGACAATGACGGCGACGGCATCATCGACCCCGAAGAACTGCGTTGGTACACGGCCTCGGTGAACCAGCTGGTGGGCATGTGGGTAGGCGCCGAATCCCTTTCCAAGAGCGTACGCCTGTACCAGCCGCTGAACGCGGCCGACAAGACCGACGGCCTGCAGTGGCGCTCCTGGGTGGTCTCCAGTACGGCGAACTCGGTTTCTGATCCGGTTATCATCCGTGCGGAAGAAGCCGCCACGCGTTCCGACTACAGTTTCTACAACTGGGCCAACTTCTCGGCGACCGACCGCGACAAGGTGTCTTCGGTGCGCTGCCTGCGCAATGTCGGCACGTATCAGGAAGGTGGCGCCACGAAGGATGTGACCCGCGCTCCGTACGAATACATGGTGAATCAGTATTATGATTTCCCGGCAGGTACGGACGGCAACGGCAAGGTGCTGCCCAACGAGGACGGTACCTATACCATCCGCTTCACCAACCTGAACCCCAAGTCTGTTCGCGAATATACGGAGAATGACCTTCCGTTCCACGACGAGAATTCGGTGCACAACCAGGTGTACCTGGAGCTGAACATGCAGAGCACGGCCAGCCTGGTGGTGTCCGATGGCACCGGCCAGGGGGACGAAGAGGTAATCAACAAGAACATCACGCGTCTGGGCTACAATCCCTATTGCCCCGACGGATACCGCCTGCCCAGTATGACGGAGCTGCTGCTGATGCGCGCCCTGCAGCCCCGGGACTACTGGGGGAACAATACTTATTACCCCTGCCGCACTTTCTTCTCCCGTGGTAAACTGGGCGGCAACCAGACCGATTCGGAAGACGTCAAAATCGGCTGGAGTTATAACAGCAGGACAGACCGTGTGCACCTGGCGGATGCGGGTGATAACCTGAACGGCATCCGCTGCGTACGCGACCGCAACCGTACCGGTGATATCACGGGTAAGATCACCGTGGACAATTCCGAGCGCCTGGCTATCGGCAATCCGGCCACCCTTAACCTGAACTTTACCTCGGTGGGTTCGGCTATTACCGATATTGCCCTGGCGCTCGTTTATGTGTCCACGGACGGTCTGGAGTCTACCCGGCCGATCAGTGTGACGCCTGCATTGGAACTGGGCAGCACCAGCATACGCGTGCAGGAATCCTGGACGGTTCCCGATGTGCCCATCCTGGGCCGGATGTCGGTGCGCGCCACCGTGCGTAACGCCGCCGGTGTGGTCCGCGTCTTTGAGACGCCGGTAAAGCTGCAGTCCCGGGTGTTCACTTCCGTGCGTCTGCTGCACTGCGAGTACGATGATGTCCGCCGGAATCCGGATTTCCCCGTTGTCCTCACGGCTTCTTCTCCCTCGGCCGACCGCCCGCTCTCCAGCGTGAACCTGTACATCATGGATCCCGCCGGCGACTTGCAGAAGGTGGAAATTCCCGTCTCCGGCAAGCGGCAGTACCTGAGCAGTGTCTACTATTTCCGTTATGACGAGGAAACGCTGCAGTCCGGTACCTACAGCTTCCAGCTGGAGGCTGTCACCGACAACGGTTCCGGCCACGACCAGGAGGCCACCCGTTCCTCCATCGCCACGATGGAGATCCTCAAGCACGATTACTGGCCCAACCCTGCGGCGGAATGGGAAACTTCGGCCGATATCACCAACCTTTGGGATAAGCAGGAGGTGAAGGATATCAACTTCGCCGGCGGCGACTTTATCGAAGCCAATATGGATATCAGCCATTGTACCTACAAGGAGGTGCTCAAGGAAGACGGCACCCGCGATGACAACCTGACCATCGGCCGTGATATCCTGATCAGCGTCGGCCTGACGGATACGGACTATTCGCAGGGCAATATCAAGGTGCCTTACGTGTACCATATCACCTATCCGGCGCATGACGGCAACGCGACCAGCGGACAGGATTGGCTGCGGGCCAATATCTCGACTGGCGCCGGCGGCAGCAACGGCATCAACTACAAGCTGTTCGAAGGAGGCGCACACAGCGGCTTCGTGAAGCAGGGGAGTCAGTACAAGCCGGATATCCAGTCCATGCAGCACTTCCGCATGGACAATGGCGGTGTCTGGTGGAACGACCAGCTGCTGGATCCGGACAGATGGGGCAGCAATGCTGCCAACGCGAAGGCTTCTCTGGCCATGCTGCTGAATGCCTCTACCGTGTATGTGGGCGCTACGCAGGGTATTCACCGTTCCCGTGCGGGTTACATGTTCGTGCGTGCCGTGCGCAACAATGCAATGGAAAATGCCGCCGGTGGCGGCGTAGATCTGGGCGGCGGCCCTGTCAATGGAGGAAATCTGTGATGAAAAGGATGCTGCTCATATGGCTGGCCCTCGCGGCCCTGCTCTCCTGCCGGAAAGAGGCGGTGGAGCCCTCCTTCCATACCGTACCCTACAGCGTATGGGTGACGGATCAAACGCAAACCCGGGCCACGCTGGACGGGCAGGAGTACGTGTTCCAGCCGGACGACCGCGTGTATGTGGCCGGCACCG
>Ga0265298_10007526_pt1 | contig 13219 bp, 4 predicted proteins | sample AusTroGonzalo_MG_3_FD_193486 | JGI IMG/M metagenome (GOLD analysis project Ga0265298, IMG submission 193486) | Bovine rumen microbial communities from tropical cattle in Woodstock, Queensland, Australia - Gonzalo_01 | ecosystem: Host-associated > Mammals > Digestive system > Stomach > Rumen ... | reverse complement strand
AGCACAGGGCAACCCCGTTGACGAGCTCACCGGCAGTGAGCTGGTTGCAAAGCTGGGTAAAGACTGGAACGTGGTGGGATGCACAGCACAGCCCGTCTTCACCCATCCCGAGGGCAACCTCTACGGTAACCTCATCTGGGACCAGCGCGCCAAGTTGCAGCTGCGTGTCAACATGCACGGCGAGAACGGCATAGAGTCGAACATCATCGACCTTTCCAGTAATCAGGAAGTCATCAATAATCAGAAGTTCACGCAGGATCTGACTCGCAAGTGCGTAGATTATTCCTTCGATTTCATCGTGAGACGCGACAAGTCGGTGATGCCCATCGTCGGCTTAGAGGCCGACAGCTTAGTGGTGCCCGTGGTCAAGACCGATGAGGCTGCGCTACAGGACTATCGCTTCGTGAACAACGGTCACATCAGCAAGCTGACGTCGGAAACCCGCCAGAGCAGCGTGGCACTGTTCTGGGAAATGTCGACCGGCGACTATGACTTCTTCCGCGTGTTGCGCCGTAAGCATACCCTTGATGCCGGTGCAGCATGGACCGACACCATTGCCACCAACCTACAGCAGCTGTTCTACGAGGATAAAACTGTGCTCGCACAGCAGACCTACGACTACAGGGTGGAGAGCGTATACCAGTGTGAGGGTACCACCATCGACGGCAAGACTTGTACGGGTGCCTGTGCCGTGACGGGTATGATCAACGGCTATGTGCGCATGGCCGACGGTACTGCCATGGGTGGTCTCAAAGTGTTCTGCGAGCCGGACAAGGTTGTCATACCAGGTGCCAAGAGAGACTCCACCTATACCGATGAAACCGGCTACTTCGAGTTCAAAGGCCTGCCTTTCCATATCAATAGCAAGGGTGAGACCGACGGCTATTATAAGGTTTATATCGAAGGTAAGGGCGACGCCGGTTCCTTTACCGGTCCTAATGCCGACGGTACGGTGACCTTCGACGAGAACTCGAACTGGGCACAGGACTTCAACTTCTGGATGGACACCTACTTCGTATTCTCGGGCAACGTCTACTACGACGGCACGTCGATGCCTGTGCAGGGCGTCTCGTTCAAGCTCGACGGCAACGTGATGCACGATGCCAGCCAGAATGTGATTACCACCGATACGCAGGGTGCCTTTGAGCTGAGCATACCTGCCGGAGAGCACCAGGTGCAGGCTGTGAAGGACGGTCACGTCTTCCTGGAAAACGGATTCCTGGTGAACAAGAATCCTATTGACGCTGACCACCGCTACAAATACGAATTCAACAAGAACGTGTCACAGCACGTGTTCTGGGATTCTACCACCGTCATGCTGCGCGGTCGTGTGGTGGGTGGCAATATCGAGGGCGACAAGCCTTTGGGCTCGTCGCTGTCGGTGAACAACCTGGGCGACTCCCTCAAGATTGTGATGCAGCTGGAAGGCGACAACGCCTCGTGGATGGTACGCGACCAAATGGATGCCACCGTCAAGTCGCGCAGTGAAATCTATACGTTCGGTGCTACAGACAACGATACCACACGTGTAGAGACGACCCGCCATACGATGACCATCCGTCCTGACCATAAGACGGGTGAATACCAGCTGATGGTGCACCCCGCCAAGTATAAGGTGATTGAGGTGTCGGCTCAGGGCTATGCCACGCTGTTCCAGGCCGGCAAGGTGGGCGAGACGGTCGACCTGACGTTCAACGTGCTGAAGGACACCTGCGAATATAACCGCATCTATCATGCTGTGCCCGACCTGGAGGTCACACAGTATAATCCCAGATTTGAACCCTACTTCGGTACGAAGAAGACCACTGCTACCGACAATATCGGCAATAAGGCTGAGGTGGAGCTGTGGGGCTATAAGAAAATCAACGAGGGTCGCGACAGCATTGCCCAATATTCGTTCGGCTATCCCGTCTTCATGGCGAATTCGCCCTACGGCTGGATGCTGCAGGCCTGCGAGAAATACTACTGGAACAACAATCCGAAAGACAGGGTGGACATTGTCAAGCTGAACGGCGGCTCGGTGCTCCTCAAGAACTATATGGTGAGCAACGACGAGTCCAAGCTGGCCACCACCCTCGACCTGGACGACACGGGCTATGCCTCGTATGTCTTCACCCCAGCCAATACGACTAATGTGCTGGAGGACGAGATGGCTCTGCGTAGCGTTGACATCACTCTGAACTACGACGGCAACTACTACGACATCAAACCGTTTAACGGACAACTGATGCGAGGCTACGTGATGGCCACCACGCCGAAAAAGGAGGGTGTCTATACCGTGGCAGCCAACTATCCTGTGCTCATCGACGTGCTGCGTGACCCGCCTGGCGGGGGCAGTAGCGCCTATATTGAAGCCGGCTCGAAACTGAGCTATAGCTATTCGCCATCCTTCGAAGGCACGCTTGGCGTGAATTTCTCTATTAAGAACGGAACCTACACAACTGTTTATAAAGGTGCCGTAAATATTGATACCAGAACCGGTACGGGCTCTGCGACCGGTACTGTCACCGAGAGCGATGCCCACAATGTATTCTCCTTCGCTCTGGCTTCGACGTTCAACGGCAGCTGGACTACCAGTTACAGCATTGATGTCAACGAGCGCATCCAGACCAAGAGCAGTCAGATTTGGGTAGGCCCGAAGGCCGACCTCTTCATGGGTACCAACGAGAGTCTGATTGTTCAGGACGCCATTGCCGTGCGTGCCATCCCCGAGGAGCAATACCTGTTGATGAAGAACAACGAGGGCGGCACATTTATGGTGACCGACTCACTGGGCAACACGGCTAAAGTCAAAGTGACGGTGGGTGCCATGAAGGTGCTGGCCAAGGGTACGGACACCAATGGCAAACCCGTCTATCTGGTACGCGACGAGGTGATGGGCGTCGGCAATAAGGTGAACTCCACGTTCATCCACTCGCAATGCTACATCGAAGACGAGCTGCTGCCGAACCTGTCGAAACTGCGTAACAGTCTGATACACCCCATGGGCACGATTACCGACCCGCAGGCATTGGCCAACCGGACGGGTAAGAATGTCTATGTGAGTACGGTGCCTACCGACGATCTCTATTTCGGTGCAACATATAATGTTGACTGCTATGTTCCGGAAGGTAATGACACTACCCTCAACGAGGTAAAAGACTATAACAAGCAGATGAACTACTGGATATCCATGTTGGCACAGAACGAGATGGAGAAGCTGACCGTACAACCCAGCGACCTGGTCAAGAACTACGACTTCGACGGCGGTGCGGCATCAATCCAGTACAGCGAGAGTTTCAATGCCTCACGAAATAAGAGCGGATTTGTCAAGTGGCCGGGACTGAGCAATTTCACCAGTATTGCCAATATGTTCCCCGACTGGGCTTTGAAGACGATTGACAACACAGTAAAGAATGGAGCTGATGAGAAAATTACTCAATTAACGGAAGAAGGAATCGTCAATAATGCGCAAGAGGTGGAGGCTAACACCACCACTAAGGGCTTCAAATATAAGTTCACGCCGATTCTGGGCTTCAGCTTCAACGACAAGAGCAGCGAGAACACGGCGAACACCAAGAAGGTGGGCTTTACGCTCAGCATAGCCAGCAAGGCCAGCATGAACGTCGATGTCTATCGCACCAGAAGCAATAAGCTCGACATAGAAGAAGATACCCAAGACCCGATGCTGATCATGACCAAAGACGTGCTCGACGAGTTGCGCTTCGGACAGCCATATCATCCCGATTTCAGCACCGACGTCTATTCGACCTTTGTCTTCCGTACCCGCGGTGGTGTGACCTGCCAGCCCTACGAGGGTGAGCGCAAGACGAAGTGGTATCAGCCCGGCACCGTGCTCGACCCCGCCACCATCTCGATGGACAAGCTGCGTATCTGGGTCGACGAGCCCGTGAAGAGCAATGTGCCCTTCGACGAGCCGGCCCGCTATGTGCTGCACATGTCGAACGAGAGCGACTACTCGGAGCAGGCTACGCTGTCGTTCAAGTACTATCTCGACTCCAGAAGCAATCCGAAGGGCGCTACGGTATGTGTGGACGGCAAGGTCATCAACGCTACGGGTGAGAGCGTGTCGTTCTACCCCATCATCGACCCCATTACCGGTAAGCACAACGTCATTACGAAGGAGATTACCGTCTATCCCAGCACGGCCTACGACTATGAAGACCTGTCCATCTGCCTCTACGACCCCGACGACTTCGTGCGCGTCTATTCCACCAATATCTCTGCCCACTTCATTCCGTCGGCAGGCAAGGTGAAGGTCAGCGTGCCAGGCGACAAATGGGTCATCAACACCGAGAGCCCCTACGACAGCAAGCGCAAGGCATGGTATATGCCGGTGCGCATCGAGGGCTTCGACGTGAACTTCCCCAACTTCGACCATATCGAACTGCAATACAAGCTGTCGACACAGGGTGACAAGGACTGGGTGAGCGTATGCTCATACTATGCTGACGAGGAGTTGAGGGCCAAGGCCAGCGGTGTGACCGACTCGATACCGTCCAGCGGCATCATCGTGGCACCATTCTACGGCGAGGTAGACCCCATCGAGCAGTATTACGACATCCGTGCCGTGAACTACTGCCGTTATGCCGGTGGCTTCCTGACGAAGTCGTCGGAGATACTCACTGGTATCAAGGACACCCGTCCGCCACGTACGTTCGGCACGCCTGAGCCCGTCAACGGCATCCTGGGCATCGGCGACGACATCAAGATAGCCTTCTCGGAGCCTATTGCCGGCAACTACCTGCGCAGCATCAACAACTTCGAGGTGCTGGGACAGCCCGCCTCCAACAGTCTGTCGACCTCTACCAGTCTGGCCTTCGACGAATACTCGTCGTGTCTGACTGAAGAGATGAACCTGACGGGTAAGAGCTTCACCTTCGACATCATGGTGAACCCGATGAAGACCGAGAAGAGCATGCTGGTCATTGGTCACGGCGCTGCTGCCTTCGGACTGACTGCCGACCGCCGCATGGTGGCCGTCGTCAACGGTACGACCGTGACATCGAACAGCGCCGTCGACTTCAACAACGTGCTGCATCGCATTGCCTACGTGGTAGAGCAAGGCAGGGACGACATGACCGTACACTTCTATGACGGCGACAAGCACATAGGCCAAGGCACGATTGGCGGCGTCTATCAGGAGACAGGCAATGTCTACTTGGGCTACGACCTGCTGGGCCTGCTCGGTTCGGGTACAGGCTTCAAGGGCGACATGCTCGACTTCCGCATCTGGAACCGTGCGCTGACCGCCAGCGAGCTGAGCGTCTATAAGAGCAAGACGCTGACAGGCTACGAGATAGGTCTGCTGAGCTACTACCGACTGAACGAGGGTGAGGGCGACTACAGCTACGACCGTGCGCTGAGCGGCAACGACCTGCACTGCTTCTTAGCCTCATGGAAACGGCCTAAGGGCATCTCGCTGCGAGTGGACGGCCAGAAGGGCATCCGCATGAAGGCCACACCGTTTGAGCGCAGCAAGGAGCACGACTACACGCTGATGTTCTGGTTCAAGAGCGAGAATAAGAACTCGACCTTCATGTCGAACGGCGAGGCCTACAACCACGACATCGCCGGCAAGTTCAACATCGGCTACAAGGACAACGCCCTGTACTTCCGCTCGTCGGGCTACGAGGTGGCAGCCAACAATGCGCTGTCAGACTTCTCTGACTGGCACCATTACGCCATGACGGTGTCGCGCTCACGCAACGTGGCCAACATCTATCTGGACTGCAAGCTCGTAGCCTCGGTGGCTGCCGACAGCCTGTCGGGTATTGCCGGCGACGAGATGGCGCTGGGTGCTACCTACGTCGACAAGAATACCGATGCCGACGTGATGAGCGGCAACATCGACGAGGTGGCGATGTTCTCAAGCGTACTGCCGCTGAACCTCATCGAGACGTATGCCTACAACACACCGTCAGGTCGCGAGTCGGCCCTGATAGCCTATCTGCCCTTCGAGGTTTCGAAGCGTGACTACGACAACCAGATGGAGCTGGTAGTGACTGGTGAGAGCCTGAAGCGCTACATCGACAACCAGGGCAACGAGTCGATACGTCGCGATACGCTGGTAGCGGTAAGCAACCAGATGGCCGACAAGGAATTCTATGCACCGATGCGCAGCAACTCGAATCTGGAGAACCTGAAGTACAGCTTCGTGGCCAAGGACAATGAGCTGTTGGTACAGATTGACGAGCCCGACTTCCTGATAGAGAAGACCAACGTCTACGTGACGGTGAAGGAGGTGGCCGACCTGAACGGCAACCTGATGGCATCGCCCGTGACGCTGAACCTCTACGTCTATCGCAATCCGCTGCGCTGGAACGTGAAACGCATCGCCCGTGATGTGAAGTTCGGCGAGGGACTGACCTTCGAGGCCACCATCAGCAACGTGAGCGGTCAGACACAGACCTTCGAACTGATGGACCTGCCTTACTGGATGACAGCCTCGAAGACCATCGGCATCATCTCTGCCCTCGACGAGGAGACCATCACATTCACCGTGGAGCCATATATAAATATAGGTACGTATAACGAACAGGTGACGCTGCTCTGCGACAACAAGATGGCCGAGCCGTTGCCCGTCAAGATGAAGGTACGCGGCGAAGAACCCGACTGGGCCGTCAGCGACAACCTGAAGAAGCTGAACCTCACCATGCAAATGGTGGCACAGGTGAAGATTGATGCCGTCATCTCCAACTCGGAAGAGGACATCTTAGGCGTGTTCGACACCAACGGACAGGTGCTCGGCGTAGCCCATATCGACATAGACAACCAGAACAATGCCGGACAGGCACTGGCCTACGTCACCGTCTACGGCTATAAAGACCCCATCACGCTACAGATGCCGACACTCGAGTATAAGTTCTTCCAGGCCTCTACGGGCAAGATCTATATCCTGCAGCAGGCCGACGGCGGCACCACCGTCTTCGAGGAAGGCAAGACCAAGGGCACAGCTACCAACCCGCTGCTACTCGTCAATAATGAGTCGTGGAGCGGTTACAACACCATGGCCCAGACGCTTTACCTGAAGAAGGGCTGGAACTGGGTATCGTTCAACGTACATCCGAAGGAGGGTACTACCGTAGGTCAGCTGCTATATGGTGCTGCTGCCTGGGAGCCTAACGACGTCATCGAGGGTGTCAGCGGCAACAAGACCGTATCTCTGCTCTGCCGTGAGGCCAACACGACACGCGGCTATCGCTGGACCGACGACGACAAGGTGCTCGACATCAATCCTAAGATGATGTACCGCGTCTACAGCGGCAGCGACAAGATGGCCTATATCACGGGTAGGGAAGCCGGTACAGACATCACCATACAACCCGGCTGGAACCGTCTGGGCTATACCACGTCTCTCAACCTGCCCATTACACAGGCCATGAGCAACTATATCAACAATGGTGCCAAGGAGGGTGACGTGCTGAAGTCGCAGGATGCCTTTGCCATCTTGAGCCACAACACTAACGGCGACCTCATCTGGAAGGGCTCGCTCCGCTATTTGGAGACCGGCAAGGGCTATATGCTGAAGCACATTGGTAGCGATGCGGTAGACTTCCGCTACCCGTTCCTGTTCGACGGTTCCCGCTATAACGGCACAGAGGCTGCCCCGGCCATGCACAACAGCTATGCCACCTCGATGAACATCGTGGCCACTGTCAATGGCGTCGAGTTGGAAGCCGGCGACCGCCTGGTAGTCTTCCGCGGTGCTGAGCGCTGCAGTGAAGCCGTAGCCGATGGCGACGAGACCTTCTACCTGAACATCGGTGGTTCAGAGAAACAGGCCGACCAGTTGCTGTTCTGCATTGAACGCGACGACGAACTGCTGTCTGTCAGTCCCAAGCTGATGCGCTATGAGGCCGACAAGGTGTTTGGTACGCCTGAACAGCCCACCGTCATCGACTTCATCAATGCAGAGAGCATGAACGACGGCTCGTGGTACACCATCGCAGGTATCAAGATCGGCAAGAAGCCGACACAGAGCGGTGTCTATATCTACAATGGCAAAGCAGTGGTGGTGAAATAGTAGATAATTGATAGTTGATAATTCGGAATTCGTAATTCATAATTCGTAATTCGTAATTAATAAAAATGATAATGAAGAAGATATTAGCATTAGCAGCCCTCGCCCTTCTGGCGTGGGGCTGCTCCTCGGACGACGATGGAACGACAACGCCTACACCTCCGACACCCGAGGAAACGACGGTCATTGAACCTGGCACGGATGCACGTCCAGACTGGGTGGCTCCTAACGCCAACAGTTACGAACAAAACATGAATGTCTTCCTGACACTACAGGACGAGCTGCTGCCCTACATATCGGCGAACGATATGATCTGTGCCAAGATAGACAATGAGGTGAGAGGATTAGCTTTTCCCCGTCAGGACGAAGGCGACTGGCTCATCTCCATGATTGTGTTCAGCAACGGAGCTGCCCCCATCCAGCTGTCGTATTACTGCGACAAGCTGCACCGCATCTTCACCACCGACTGGACCACGTTTGATGCCGACGTGGCACCGACGGGCACAGGAGGCATCTATCAGCCCGAATTTGTGAAATAATAAACTGCATACAATATGAAAAAGCAATTACTGATGTACGCAATTCTCAGGTTCATGGTGCTCACCATGACCTTCTGCGGCATGGGATTGCTGACATCGTGTATAGCCAATGAAGATTACCCTACCGCAGAGGAACTGTTTGAGCAAGAGATGACTGCAGCACTGGCCGATGCACAAATATACGGTCCACAAACCGTTACATTTGCTAAGGAAATTGCCGAACGCTTCAACGGCTGTGTGACTGAAATCAACTACAAAACACGTGAAAGTGCCACACGAAAGTGCATCACCGACAACTGCCGTCCTTACGATCTGAAGGACCTGGCTCGCACGACCATCGTAGCAGGATGGGACAGCACTGAGATGAAGCCTGTCATCAACTACATGGTGGCCACATCGACTGAACGCGGTTTCTTCGGACGCTACAAGCATCAGACCAGTGACTATGGCTACTGGGGCGATATCGTCAACTTGCAATATGATAAGCTGATGACCGAGGTGCAGGTGAAGACTTACGGCATGTTCTATGCAGTACAGGAAGAGTCTATAGTACGAAGTGTCATTGGCGATAGCCTCTATTATTATATTCATGACAAGACTGGCGTTGAGCCGGGAATGTCGCACTACTACTATGAGATTATGCGTGCTGATACTTCCAGTGCCTCCACAGTGGAACATTACAGGCAACTGTCCATGCAGTATTACGAATGCCTCGAGCATGTAAAAGACTAAATAACAAAAATCAGGTAATATGACAAGAATGATGCAATGGGTGATGGCCGCCACCCTCGTTTGCGGCTTGAGTGTGTTCACAGCGTGTAGCCTCGACGATAACCCCACTAATCCTTCCGTGGAACCTCAGAACGGATTGGTGACCCTGCCGTCAGGTGTGGTGGGCGAGGACTATTCCATTGTGAAGGGAGAATATGTGCAGACTCCTGAAGGCCCCGTGCTGTATGTCGTCAGGGAGACCGTCAAGGTGGCTTTCGACGGCAACGATGTCTACATTGCCGGACTGTCGGGCTGGTATGAAGACGGCTTCATCAAGGGTACGATCGACGAAAGTGGCACGGCAGTCTTCCCCAGCGGACAGCTGATAGCCATAGATGGCGAGAATGAGTTCTACCTGAACGGTGTAACACGCTTGACGGAAGAGGAAAAGGACGAGGGAAAGACAGAGAGCATCATTGACATCAGGTTCTCGTACGATGCTGCGACGCGTACACTGCAGCTCTTAGACAACAATATCATCGTAGAGAGCGACGCCCCCGGCAGCATGGATCACTATGCCTTCGTCAGCTATGTCAAGTTGACGCCGGGAATCCGTCAGGAACCCAGCAAGGTGACACCGCCCGAGGGTATCGAGACGCAGCAGTGGTACGTTCGCGCTTCCAACGATGATGGCGCTGTTATTGGAACCGTCGGTGTCGTGCAGGACGGACAGGACCTCTATCTGCAGGGACTGTTCCCTCAGATGCCGTCAGCCTGGGTGAAGGGCACCATCAATGGCAACAAGGCGGTATTCCCCACCGGTCAGTTCCTGGGTATGAGTAATGACAAGGAGATATACATTCAGGGCCAACTCGAAAACGATGAAGAGGGCGATATCGAGTTCTACTATGATGCCGGGAACGACCGGTTCATAGCCATGCAGGATGTCATCCTGTCGGAAGGCATCCTTGAGTCATTTATTGACTACTATTCCAATCTGGTTATCAGCCGCGAGCCCAACAACCCCACGGCTGTCGAGCCTCCCGCGGACTTGCAGACGGAAGAGTACGATCTCAGTGCATACGACTACGACTTGGAAAACAATGCCATCGACTACGAAGGAAAGTTCTCAAATTTCCTCAAGATAGGCTTCGACGGTCAGGATGTCTATATCAAGCGGCTCTGCGAAAGCTATCGCGAGGGCTGGGTGAAAGGTACGCTCAGTGCCGACGGCAAGACCATCACCATCCCTGCCAACCAGTATGTGGGAACTATCAGGAGCAGTACGTTCACCGACGAGTATTATGTCACCGCCATCGATTCGAAGGGGGCTATGACCGACCTCGTGTTCGACTACGATGCAGTGCAAGGTGTCCTGTCCACCAACCAGGTTATATACTATAACACCCGACCCGAATTATTCAGCCCATTCCCTGATCCGATTGCCCAAGTGGTGATCAGCAAGAAAAGTGAAGTTGCCGCTACGCCGGTGGCGCCGTCTATAGACATGTCAAGGACGCAGCATGATTATCAGATGACAGCTAACATCCCACTCGTCGGTACCAATGGTGCGTGGCTGATGTCGGACAAGACATACTATATCATTTGGATAGAGAAGAACGGACAGGCACACCCATACACGTTCACAACAGCACGATATGACGACCTGACTGCCGACATGACTGAGATTCCCTATTCCTTCAATTCAGATACCACCTTCGTTGAACGTGGTAATAATATCTTTATTCACGAAACTGCAGAAGAGGTGGACACTTGGACCAAGGTCGGTGTGCAGACCATCTACCGAGGTGGCGGCGAAGAGCACAAGTCGAGTATCTCTTGGATAACGCCCAATTTTGAGATTCCCGATTTAGAGTAATAACATCATCATAACGGACTATAGATTACTAACAACAATATAATAAAAAAAAGGTATGAAGAGAATGATGCAATGGGTGATGGCCGCCACCCTCGTTTGCGGCCTGAGTGTGTTGACGGCATGCAGTGCCGATGACAACCCCGTCACGTCCGACACGACAAAGAAAGAGGTGTTGTACCAGTGGATTGCCGACTATGCGGAGCAGAGCACTGATACGCTGACAAGCGACCTGTACGACCGCGTGGTGAAGGTCTATGAGTTCTTCGACGACGGTACGGGCTACTATGAGCACTACCTGCTGAAGGACGATGAGCTGGTGTATGCCTACAACCTGCGTGGCGAGAACGGCGATTTCGAGTACACTGTTTCAAACGATAAGGTAACCATCAAACTCGCCGACATCTATGGGGAGAATGACTCAACGTGGACGGTAAGCTGTGCCAGCTACACACTGACCGACCCCGACGGCAAGACGTTCCGACACTCCACAGAGGCTGAGCGTGAGCAGGTCATGGCGTGGTACGAGTCGTGGCACGGCGGCAGCGCTGAGGGCACCATCGACCTCTCGACCGTGAAAGGCAACATCACCGTAAAGGACGGCAGCGTGCTGACTGGCAAACTCGGCCCTTATACTATAGCTATTGACAACGGTGCCACGGTGACGCTCCACAACGTAGATATCAACGGTGCCCAAGCACATAATGCACCGATTGTCACTGGGGCCATTGTCTGCAAAGGCGATGCCACCATCATCCTCAGTGGCACGAACAAGGTGTGTGGATACACTGTGGCAAATCTTATTGGCACCTCTAACGGCATAGATGTGCCCGAAAACAAGACACTCACCATCAAAGGTGACGGTGAGCTTGAAGTCAGAGGTGGTAGAAATGGCGCCGGCATCGGTTCTTCATCCACACCGTTCTCGAAATATCAGGCTGGTAACCTTGTGATTGAGGGCGGCACGATTAAAGCTTATGGCGGATTTGGTTGTCCAGGTATCGGCGGTGGCTATGCATCAGGTAGTCCTATGGGCAATATTACCATCAAAGGCGGCAACGTCTCTGCCTTTGGCGGAGAAAAGGCGGCAGGTATCGGAGGAGGTATTAAAACTCCATGCGGCAATATCACCATCAACGGCGGCAACGTCTATGCCATGGGTGGAGCATATGGCGCTGGCGTCGGTGCTGGGAATTTCAAAGGTTCATGCGGCGACATCATCATCACCGACGGTGATGTTAACGCCACCGGCGGCCAATATGGTGCCGGCATCGGCAGTGCTTGCTCTGAAAAAGAGGAAGATGGTAATATCGCGGGCCGATATAGGAGCATCACCATCACTGGCGGTAAGGTAGTGGGCACGGCCGGTGAGGATGCTGCAGGCATCGGCACAGGATATGTTTTGTCAGGCCCCCGATACGACTCGCGCACCATCACCATCACCGGTGGTTGGGTATGGGGTATTGGCAGAGGTCGCGGCGTAGGCATCGGTGCCGGTATGGATGGCGTATGCGGCACCATCAACATCAATACCAGCAGCGGTAATTATCTCAATGTCGAAGCCCAATCCGAGAAATTCAACGACATAAGCTCTATCTCCATCGGTGCCACCCTGAGCCAGTATATGGGTACGCTCAACCTCGGCACTGGCTTTAGGCTCTATTGTTTCGACGATCCGAACACCGAGTGGTCATGGATTAGGAATACCGAGAACTTCGTATCCAAGATTCGAGAGGCAAGGTACGTCATGTTAAGAACTTGCGACCACCCAGGCTACGAAAACAATCCTGCCGCCTGCATCTGGTGTAAGCATTGATATGACTAACGATAAATAGAATGGATTTCCTATGAATAGGATAACACAATGGGTGATGGCTGCCACCATCGTTTGTGGCCTGAGTGTGTTGACGGCATGCAGTGTCGATGACAACCCCGTCACGTCTGACACGACAAAGAAAGAGGTGTTGTACCAGTGGATTGCCGACTATGCGGAGCAGAGCACTGATACGCTGACAAGCGACCTGTACGACCGCGTGGTGAAGGTCTATGAGTTCTTCGACGACGGTACGG
>Ga0265298_10007525_pt1 | contig 13223 bp, 10 predicted proteins | sample AusTroGonzalo_MG_3_FD_193486 | JGI IMG/M metagenome (GOLD analysis project Ga0265298, IMG submission 193486) | Bovine rumen microbial communities from tropical cattle in Woodstock, Queensland, Australia - Gonzalo_01 | ecosystem: Host-associated > Mammals > Digestive system > Stomach > Rumen ... | reverse complement strand
CATCAATTGCTTGCGGGCCTGACTGTCAAGTACTTTGTTTCGGGGCGATGTCACTCTTATTTTTCCTGTGCAAATTTAGCGCAAGCGATATTTGGCAAGTACCTCTCTGCTGCATGGAATTTCGCGTCATTATTTCTTCAGATAATTTGCGGCAGCCTTCCGCATTTTCTTCTTAACGCGGAGCTAAACAAAATACGGTTTTCCATAAATTTTCCTTGAAATTCCTTGGCCGTTACATATCTTCTCCTTGCCAGCTTTGATAGCACCGTAAAAATTAAGTTTAACATCTAAAAAAAGTACAATTATGAAGTCAGTAAACAATTTCGCAGTGACAGGTTTCGTCGTAAACGACGCAGTTAAGAACGAGTTCAAGAACGCCCAGGTGGCCAGATTCGGCCTGTCAATCGCCCGCACCGAGGGTAAGGGTGAGAACGCAAAGCGCACCAGCGCAATCCTCAATGTAGAGATCTGGCGCGGTAACAAGAACGCCGCCGACCTCGACCTTCTGAAGAAGGGCAACCGCCTCACCGTGAAGGGTTTCTTCAAGCCCGAGGAGTACGAGAAGGACGGCAAGACCGTTCAGAAGATCGTCTTCCGAGGCACCGAGATCACCACGGGTGATGATGAGGAGGAAACTCCTGAGACCACAGAGGAGGCGTAAGCCTCCCTCTTTCTTTCATACGATGAACGCTATTCTTTCATTTTAGTTTGACACTGAAAGGGCCAGCTGGGAAGCTCGCCCTTTTATTCTTTTAACATATACGTTAATATCTCTTACACCCATCAGTGACGTTTCCCCGAAAACCTCACCTAATTCATTTTTGAGTGTAAAATTTACACTCCCAAAAAACCTCACCTTATTCATAACTATCTGGTAATCAGTCGCTCCCAAAAAACCTCACCTAATTCCCCCAAAAACCTCACCTAATTCGCCGAGGTCTTACAAATGTCCGTAACTGCCTGAAAGCCAGCCACTCCCAAAAAACCTCACCTTATTCCCCAAAAACCTCACCTTATTCCCAAAAAACCTCACCTAATTCGTCGAGGTCTTACAAATGTCCGTAACCACCTGATAGTCAGCCACTCCCAAAAAACCTCACCTTATTCCCCAAAAACCTCACCTAATTCGCCGAGGTCTTACAAATGTCCGTAACCACCTGATAGTCAGCCACTCCCAAAAAACCTCACCTTATTCCCAAAAAACCTCACCTTATTCCAAAATGTTCGATATTTTTATTTTGATGGTAAAAGTTATTTACACTCATATTTTGTATATCCCTGACTATAAGCATATTACAATACTTATATATACGAATTTATAGGAAAATGCGTTTACTTTTATTAACATTTAATGTAAATGGCTGATTTTCAGAGTATTGCGTTAAAAACTCCCCAAAACCGCAAATTTTATCGCGCACGCGCGCGCGTATATATATAGATAAATAATAGATAAATAATTTATTTTATATATATATGAACAGGGCGTTCGGAATCTCTCTGAACGACCGTTCTGGAAACCCACAAAGAGAGGAAACGGAACCCCTGGGATCACGAATGAAGATTTGGCTCACGATAGAAAGCCTTCGGCTAAACTCACGATTTTTTAAGGGACGGTCGGGTCGTGACCCTCCCTTTGCGCCATGCAGAACTACTCGCCCGTCATCGTCTGGTACATCCTGAACAGTTCAGCAACACATGTACTTTCTGTAAACTCCTTACCGACCTTGAAGCCGTAGGCCTCCATGACGGCACGGTCGTTCTCCTGATGAGCCTTTCGTAGTTCCGGTGGCATTGCTGCTTCATCGTATAAAACCGCCAGACTACTATCAGGATAAAGCGCACGGGCATCGAGGATAGCCTGTGCCGTCTGTTCTATCCTGGCCTTCTGCTGATCCGTCGGTGACGGCCAAGGGAAGTTATTATATACGATTACACTTGAATAGCTGTAATCGCTTTTCAAGCGTCCACAAACTACTCGCATCCATGCCATATGAACGTTACTCTCCAGTACTCCAAAATGATAAATCTGTGCATCGGCTATCACCTTCAATTTATTAGTACAGATTATATCAGGAGTAAGGAAGTCCATCGGTATATATTTTCTATTCTGGGAAGAAACCTCCGGAATAGCAATAAAATTCGTCTCAGGCTGATTTATTTCAGCGAACAATGTCGGATAATCGGCCAGTTTATTAGTCTGCGCTCTCGTGCTGGATTCTCTAAACTGTCTGACATTATTAACAGCCTGACGGACAGGATCAGACTTTACTATTACAGAAGGATCTGCCCCTTTTAACCAGAGACAATACCTCTTCTTCTTATGTAAAAACTCCTCAGATCCGAGAATCCTATGAAACAGTTCCTTCGTTTCAGGATGTAAAGTAATGATTTCTTCGTATTCCTCCTCAGAATAATTACTGAGATATCCCCCATCACGGGGAATACTACCGAGAATCATCTTCGGAACATCACATAAAGGTGTGAGTCTTGTCTCTATAAAAATATCATCTGAATCTATAAGATATGGATTGATATTTTTAGCTTCCATTCTTCTGTCACCGTCATATATGACAGACGGCTCTATTCCTGCGGAACAAGAAAAGCCAACTATCACACAATGAACGTGGGCTTTTACCGATGCCTCACTATCCCAGACAAAAGACCTGAAAGCAAAATCAATTCTCACACCAAACATGGTTTTAAGGGGCTTCCAGATCGAGGCGACCTGTTCGCCCTGGCAGATGGAGTTAGTAGACACAAGAGCTGCTTTAATATTAGTATGCTGCATCAGTTCTGCAGCCTTATAATACCATCCTGCTACATAGTCGATTTTTCCGGCTGCCTTAAATGGCTTTCCGTCTATATCGATAAACACATTAAGAAGATCCTCTTTCTGAGTCTTATTTTGTAAATAATATCCCACGAAAGGTGGATTGCCGATGATATAGGAAAGCCGTTCTACCGGCACAACCTCACGCCAGTCAATGCGGAGTGCATTACCCTCTGTAATGTTAGCATAGTGTTTCAGAGGCAGGAAATCGATGTCGTGCTTGATGATCGTCTCTGTCTCACGGAGCATTTGGGCCTCACTGATCCAGAGGGCAGTGGTGGCCACCGTCACGGCGAAATCGTTGATCTCTATGCCATAGAACTGTGAGATGCTGACCTTGATGGGCGAATAACCTTCCAGTCCAAGGAATGTCTGGCCGTGATATCTGGCACGGATAACCTCATTCTCCAGACGGCGCAGGCTCAGGTAGGTCTCTGTAAGGAAGTTACCGGAGCCGCAGGCTGGGTCAAAGAACACCAGACTGGCCAGCTTGTTCTGGAAGGCATCAAGCAGCCTGTTCCTGACCTTCTCTACCTTCTCTTCGAGAATGGTCTCGAACTCCTTTCTAAGGGTGTTCAGGAACAGCGCATCGATGACCTTATGGATGTTCTCGATGCTGGTATAGTGCATACCGCCTGCACGGCGGGTTTCAGGATTCAGCGTCGACTCAAACACCGCACCGAAGATAGTTGGTGATATTGCGCTCCAGTCGAAATCCAGACTGGCATTGTGCAGCAACACCAGGCGCAGCTCATCGGTGAACTGCGGTATCTCTATCTCGGTGGCGAACAGCCCGCCGTTGGTGTATGGAAAAGCCTTCAGGTCGTCCATCAGATAGCGGCTGCGCCTTTCTGTCGGTGTGTTCAGCACCTCAAAGAGCCGTATAAGCGCATTACGCATATCCTTGGCCTCGTAGCCTACGAGGTAGTCATGGAACTGGTCTCTGGTGAAGATGCCCGCATCTTCGGCATACAGGCAGAACACAATACGGACACAGAGAATATTCAGCCATCGCAGGGCTTCTGGCGAATTGTCGTCGTATTGCTTCAGCAGGGCATCGTAGATGCGTCCTACTATCTCGCCTGCCTGCATCGAGACCTCCATCTCCTTGCTGATATGCTCCGACTTATCATCCACGAGGAACTTCAGGCGGTAATACTCCTTTCCCAGGTCTTTCAAGAAGATCTGCTCCGGCTCACCGTTCGGGCGTTCCATGTCATAGACCAGGAACTCGGCAAAGTTACAGGTCACAATCCACTTGGGATGTTCCGACCGTGGCATATTGGCCACATACTGCTTTGCCTGCTGGAACGGCGTGAGCATGATACCGCTACTCTGCTTGATCGGTGCCCGAAGATCCTTATCTATGGATTTCTGTTCTATAATCACCTTCGTTGACGGGATATGACCGTCGATGAAGTTGGTACTGTCAATCATAGAGGCCACCTGTTCCTCGTACCTGATGAACTCAGGAAGATTCTCCACACCATACACGTTGGTGAGTAAGTCGGCCCAGAATAACTGTGACTCGCCTTTCTCATATCCCCTGCCTTCCCATCGTTTTGCGAACTCGGCAGCGGCAATTGCCTGTTGCTTCTCTGTATTCATACTTAGTTGGTGATTTCGGTGCAAAGATACGAAAAATATCGGAAAACATATCTCCTTAATCTTAATTATTTTCGGCTATATGTTTATATATATACTTGTATAATACTATGATTATATACATATATACATATATCTTTGTAGATAATTATAGCTATAGACAATAATATAATGAATACATGAATACATGTGTTATTGAAAATATAACAGTTTTATCAAGTACTTGATTTACAACGCTTTAGATTGTTTCTGTATTCATACATACATATATACATAAAAGTATGTATAATAATATTTCTATATACATATATACATATAGATATATATATAATCTATTTCCTCAAATCAATTATTAACACCTTTTTACATTTTCGAGCCAATTTCATAATTCGGCTCAAAATTCTTAATGGACGTTAATTAAAGGATACACTTCATTATCTACGTTCACATTCTCTTTCTTAAAGTGGTATCCTATCCGTACTTAACACCTTTTACCTTGCAAAGGTAGGGTGAAGACCGGAGCCGAAAAGCACCCTTACAGGGCCTTACAGGTTCAGGGATGAAATTATCGCAGCAGCCTTCCGCAGATTACTACATAATCTGGGCCTTCCACGAAATTTCAACCCTTCATCGCTTGTCTTGCTCCACCGCCTAACTTGCGGAAAGTCTTCCCTCCTGCCTTAAAGGCAAGTAAAAGGCTATACGGATGACGGGCTTGCCGATAAAAAAAAGATCATATGAACATAATGAAACCCAAAAAAGAAAAGTTAAGGCTTCCAGACTCAGGAAAGCCGATGGAAAAGGATGGCAAATTGGTGCCCGCATTGCCCCCATTCAAACTAATCATTGCAGGTGGGCGCGATTTTCGTGACTATAAATTGTTATGTGATAAATGTGACCGTCTGCTGGCTCACAAGCGTAACACTCATAATATCGTCATCGTGAGTGGCACCGCCAGGGGTGCTGACCAGCTTGGGGAGCGTTATGCTGTTGAAAAGGGTTTTCCCATTTTGAGGTACCCAGCAAACTGGGATAGGGATGGAAATGCTGCCGGTCCGATCAGGAACAAGCATATGACCGAATCGGCAGATGCATTGGTGGCGTTCTGGAATGGCAAATCACGTGGAACGGCAAATATGATTGCCTTGGCGCGAAAACGTAATATTCAGATTAGAATCGTGAATTATTGAGCTGGTAATAGCCATTCCCGCAAAAATTACAAAGAAAATGACTCAAAAATAAGAAATTATTTGGTCATTTCGTTAATATGTCGTACCTTTGCATCCGAACACCTGGCCGTGCCTGAGGGTGTTCGCCTCGCACTGTTTGGAGGTCGCCGCTCGTTGCTTACATAGGGGCTGGACAACGAGATATATGGCACAGTCCCGTAAATACTGACAAAGATCTTATTCGGGCCAGCTGAATGGCCTCATGTGGAGGTTGTAGTCACTCCGCAAGATGTTATTCAGGTGTGAAAGCACCACAATTGAAAACATCATACAGCGTGCGCTCGGTGGCTTACTCAAAGAAGCCGGTGTAAAAGCATCACAATTGAAAGTGTCATACGGATGACAAGAAAGTTACATACGTATAAGAATCGGGAGTGGCCATAGGCACGGCAGCCCACTCCTTACAGTCAACAAAAGTCCCCTACAGGCTGTCTGGGGTAACAAGAAAATAACCAATTTAAGTATGAAGAAGAACTTTATGTTTTTAGTTCTGGCCGTCATGGCTATGATGACGATGTGTGTATTCACTGCCTGTGGCGGTGACGACAAGGACGACGATCTGCCCGACGGCTACCAGAAGACGACGGAAGGTGTTCACCGTATGGAAGTGTCCGTCGATGGTGATCTCACCGGCTGGAACGGTAAGTTTGCCTTTGTGGCCGTCTGTGGCGACGGTACTCGTGGTTTCGTAAAACTCTACGAGAACGGCAGGCAGATTTCTGAGGACGGCACGTTCCTCGGCGAAGAATTGCGAGATTACATCATCGAGACTGATTCCAAGTGTGACCAGATGACTTTGACGGCTACGCTCAGTCATGGCACCTCTGCCTCTGTCAGTCCGTTGACCGTTACCCTGAAGAGTTATATCAACGGCCAGCCGAAGAAGGCGAAGACGGTGGAGTTCACAGACACGTACAAGACGATTGTGTTCAACGCAGAGCTTGACGCGGACAAGTATTAATTACGTCGGCTGATAGCTGAAATTTAATCTATAAAATTTTTATAGAATAAATGGGAACACTTATATCGGGCATCGGCGAGGAGCAGAAGCAGCAGCTCATGGCCACAACACTCACTAATGGCACCAATGCCTGGGAGTTCGTGCAATCCCGCCCGCAGGACGCCCAGCCGTGGGTGGCTAAGGGCATCCTGTCCTGCCTGGAGAAGGGCTACCGTCTGGATCTCCTGATGATAGGCTGGGAAACAAGAGACATAAGACGACATAACAAGAGATAATTATGGCAGAACAGAAAGACAAAGAAAAGATGCTTGAGGATATCCTGAAGGAGTTCTCGGCGCAAGGAGAGTTGGTTAATGGCTTGGGCGATGCGCTACAGAATATCGCCCTTGCAGGTCACTTTGATGAGCAAGGCCAATGGCAGGAGCCGGAGTGGAAGAAGACAGTGCTGTTTAATGTCGCTCAGGCCCGTGCGCTCATCAAGAAGCTATATTTATTAGGACAATGATATAAACAAAACCAAAGAATGAGAGAGAAAAAGTTACTTAACAGATTTCCTGAGATGCTACGTGTCTTCTTCGGAAATAAAGAACCGACGAACAGCGTACCGTTCGAGGTTATCAACGACCTGATCAATCATGTCGAGTACATGCCTGCACCGCCGTTTAACCATCCCATCATTTTTTGCGGTGAGGGTATGAATGATCCTGTCTGTGAGGTCGGTTTTGATGACGCTGGCAATGTCGTTTTTCTCATCGGCGGCAGATCAAAGTTTGTGGCTGATGAGGAAACCTGGCTTAATAACAATTTCGGTGATTTACAAAAATCACTGTTTTGTAACGGCTCTGAGAAATATTATCTTCTCGCAGGAACATACAGCGGCGAGCCGGTGATCGAGGATTAAACGATATAGATGGATGTCGTCACCAGAGATAACGTTATCGGGCGTAGAGGCACGGGGACGGTCACTTCAGCGTGAATAGTACGCTGTTGACCGGGCATCGGCCACCTTGGAAGGGGACATCCATCTTTTCAATACAATTTAGCGGACTGCACCCAATAATTTTAATGTAACATTTTTTGTTACATTAAATTTTCGCCGTCGGTAAAGGCGAATCTTGGACGCAGTGAGTCCAAAATCGAAGGTTCAAATGCTACAAAACGCCCTAAAATGCAACATTTAGGGGCGGTAGGGTCTTGAATTTGTTAAATCAAGACTTTTACTTTGAAAATTTTGGCTCCCCAAAGGGAATTTCGCAAATTTGCAACGCATACCAGTAATGGCGTGTGGGGGCTTGTAGGCCCGACGCATCCTCGCTTTAAAACTCGACCATCGGGCGGTTATGGGGAGCTGAACGGAAACGGAAATGGGAATAAGACAAGGCAGCGAAAGCAGAGCGTGGATGAAGTCTCAGAGTACGCGACCATTGACTTGCAAAAAGGTGATCTTTGACCAACTGAAGGGTGTAAATTATACCTCAGCATGACAAATACGAGATTTGAGGGACTCTTCGAGGTGTTATTTCCCGTTTGCGAGGTAAATACAGGACCATGTAGAAATCGCCAATTTCAAGTTACGATGTTGTTCACCCAAATTTGCAAGGCAAATACAGGTCATCAGGAACACTGACATCCACCGACGCGGTGTTTATCACCCTAACTTGCGAGACAAATACAGGATGTTCTCTACGTGTTGTTGTTTGCCGTAAGGTGTTACTCACCCTAATTTGTAAGCCAAATACAGGGCAGGCCGCTCTTCGACGTAACGGAAGAAGGTGTTACTCACCCTAATTTGTAAGCCAAATACAGGTTACCCCGTTAAGGGTTATAGCCTCGTTTGGTGTTACTCACCCTAATTTGTAAGCCAAATACAGGATAACTTCTCTTTCTTGCTTTTTCGCATAGGGTGTTACTCACCCTAATTTGTAAGCCAAATACAGGATATCAAAACAAAGGGTATCTTTGCTAAAAGGTGTTAATCACCCTAATTTGCAAGGCAAATACAGAAATTGTTAGAAAAAAAGATAAGATGAAGAAAAAATCAACAGAAGAAACTTTTATCATGGAACTTCCTCTAAAGGTTGAGAAGTTCCAGTCAGATGAACTTAACAAGCGTTTTGAACTGATGCGGCGTATATACAACTCCGCACAAAACAAGCTCGAAAGACAATATAAATACCTTTTGTCCTTCAAGGAATACACAGAGTGTAACACGAAAAAGGAGAAGGGAGACTTCTTAAACAATCATCCGTTTTCATTCAAGGGCGTTCTTAATAAGAACAGCGAACCTATGAAGATAACATTTTCCGAATTTGGTTTGAAGTCTTACCTGGCAGACTTTGCAAAGAAAAAGGTAGATTCGCAATATACCTATTCCGATTTCGGTATCAACACCCCTATGCTGATGGCTATGGCAATGGCAATTTGGTCAGCCTGGAAGAAAGTAATCTATGATCCAAAAGCAAAGGATATTCATTACAAGAAAAGCGGCGACCTAAAGAGTATTGCCGTTGACTGGGAGCCAAAGCACCAGTCAGGAATGTATCTCGATATCAACAAGGGATTGTTGAACCTTAATATCAATGGCCGTCGTGGACAATATGCGAAATACCTCACCTTTCCTATCAAGTTCGGAAAAAAGGAACGTCAGCTCTGGTATGAGGGCGATGCCCTCAGAGGCGGTGAAGAGAGCATTAGATGTCTGGCTATTGTCAGACGTAAGTATAATGGCCAATTTCGCTATTTCCTCCAACTGACGATCCGGAATAGCACACCCACCAAGGATCGCACCCTCGGTAAAGGCCGTGTCGCCATCGACCTTGGTATATATAAGATTGCCGTCTTTACCGGCGATCAGGTATATTTCTTCCCTCTCGCTCCCAACTGCCGTGAGATTGACGAGAAATTAGCCGTCTTACAGCGTCAGATGGAGCGCAGTAAGCGCATTTCCAATCCTCAGTTCTTTAATGCCGACGGCACCTATATAAAAGCTAAGAAGCACGAACATAGAAAATGGAACTTCACCAAGGAATACCTGAAGCTCCGTGCTATGAAGGCAGAGTTACAGCGCAAACAGGCTGCCGTTAGGAAGCAGGACCATATCGATCTCGCCAACCACCTGTTATCCTTCGGCGATGAGTTTATCATCGAAGATAACGACGTTAAGGCATGGACAGAACGAAAGAAAGAAGAGCGGAAGCGCGAGAAGGACGGCAAGAACCTCTCCAAGAAAGGTCTTGGCAAGCCTATCGGCAGCCATGCTCCCGCCGCTTTTGTCACTCTTCTGGCGAATAAGGTTAAGGCTCTTAGAGGTACATTCACCAAGGTCGCCGTTGACAACGGTGCTACCGATTATGACTTTATCAACGACACCTTTACTCCCCATGAGCTGAAGGAGCGTTATATCACCCTCTGTAACGGAGTCACCCACCAGCGTGACTCGCTGGCTGCCTTTAACCTGTATTATATAGATACCAATCCTGAGAAGTCACGCTGCTATGACCGCAAGGCCATGAAGCGAGGATATAAGAAGTTTCAGGAACTGGAGAAAGAAGCGTTGAAACAATGGAAAAATAATCATAATATAACTTCTTATTAATTATACTTTTTATACATTATAATTGCAAAGCCCTGTCGTGAGACACGGCTTTTGTTCGAACCAATGCAAATCCCCCGTCGTGAGACGAGGGATTTCTTTTTTTTACCGATGCCGGACCTTTATTGTATAAGCTGACGGTCTCTTAGTGGAGTGATTTTATATCTTATCTTTCCTTCAGGCGAATAATAATATCTCCATTTACAACCCTCATTCATACAGCTATCATTCCGGTCGATCTCTATTGAACCGTCCGGCTTATACTTTGTGTCATAATGCCTAATTCCTTTTGTGCTTCCACAACGGGCACAGATACCACGATTTAAAATTGCTATCTGATCATCTGAATCAAGTTCTTCTTGATTATTAAATTTCCGTTTGGCAATCTCAAAAGCCTGGTCATCTTTATCAACAGCTTGTGGCGGAATATCCGTCTTCGGTATATCCTTACTTTCCTCTGTAAGCGGATCGGTCATCTCTAAATCTGAAACATAGTCGGGTTCCTCTGAATCTTCATCTGGAACGCTGACTTCCTCCGGCGGCACAGGTAGAGGAGCAGGTTGAATCGGCTGGCTTACGGCAGGCTGCTGCTCAGTAACGGCTTCAGTCTTATTTTCGGCCTTAGCCTTGGCCTGCGGTTCCGTCTTTTCCTTCGCGGGCGGCACAGCCGCCTTGAACTTGACCTTCTTAGCCGATGCCGGAAGTGTCTGCAGACGGCCAAGAAACTCCTGATACTTCACGCTATAGTCATAGTCCTCAGTATCCTGCTTGCGCCATGCGGCAAGTTCATCGACAACCTGGAGGTCATTCATCAGCCGCTCTTCAAGGGTGTCGATGTGCGGCACTGCCGGGAGTGACCAAATGAACTCAAAAACCTTGGTCACTGCCTCGTAGCGGTTGCGGATGTAGCTGCGCTTCTTCTGGCCTTCCTCGGCAGCGGACTGCGGTTCATCTTCCACCCTGATATTGTAGGCATCATCCTTGACCAGTCGTTTCACGCTCAACCAATCGGTGCCGTCGTAGGCGAGGATGGCGGCAGCCACCTTTTCGGGGGTGACAACTTTTCCGCGTTGAGTGGCAAGGTACCATTCAAGATGGACGTTCTCACACCTGATGGCCGATCCCTTCTCCTGTAACACCTTCGTCACCTCATCAGTGAGGTACACGGGCTTGACAGGTTTACCGATGCGCTCGATGGTCTCACGCAGGTGCGCTATCCAAGTCTCATGGATCTGCTGCATCTTTTTAAGATCAGCACCGACCTTCGGCTCACTTGGCAGAAAGCCGGGGATCTTCTCGATGAGCTTTTCGGCCAACTCCTTGCAGTTCGTACAACGCCTGGTGACTATGCCGCCAGAGGACTTCAAACTTTGATACACCTCACCGCATCCCATATCGGCAATGCGCTTGAGATGATCTGTGTTATACTGCTTGACGACTTTACTACATCGTATGCGTCTTGGTTTACTATCTTCATTCATATTAGAATACTATTTTATCAGGCTGCAAATATACAAATAATAATTGTATAAAATGCAACTGACAAATAAAAATTCGCGCGTTTTAAGATAATATAACAATACATCTAACCAAACGGTATAAATGCAACTAAGTGCCGTTACAGACGTATTTCAGGTGTTACATGAAAATGCAACTGACAAAAATTGAAAAGTACTACCAGCACTCTTTCAAAAGTACTACAAGCATTGTTTTGAAAATGCAACTGCAATCATTTTGTAATTGCAACTATGACACAAAATCTTTGTGTCAAATACCAAATTTCGTTTAGACATTTGCAAAGCCAGAAGAGAACTACTGGCTTTGCCGACGTACCTCTGTTATCAGAGGTAGGCGAGAAGTGGCACTCGGAACACGGGAGGTAAAATTTCATTTTCCCTTACCCGCAATACCTCCTTCCATTCTCGCCGCTAACACGGGTTGATTGCCCTCCGAAAGTCGGGCACTCCTATGCTCCGCAGGATAATAATCTCTCGTCAATTCCATCGACGATGATCTTACATCTATACTTCGGACGCCAAATATTATAGCCCAGATTGTACACACAATGCGGACTATAACTATATCTATTTTCAGTCATATAAATGACCATTAAACGGCACAAATATAATCATTTTCCACTCAGTATATGCCTTTCGGGTCTTGAATTTGTTAAATCAAGAGATTGATTATAACAGATTTTGTTCGCACTCCGTAAAGGCGTAACTTTGCCGGAAAAGATTATAATATGAAACAGGATAACTATGATTTCCAAGAAACTTCAGAAGTTTCAGAGAAGAAAAGTATAAAGGGAGATGAGAACGGACATATCAATTTCCGTTGCCTCCCCGGTGAGAAAGATTACGTCATGGAGCGTGCAAAGGATGGCTTCGGGGGAGGCCGTACAACCATCACCAACCTTATGCACTATGCCATTGCCCATATGGATGATACTTCGCCCGTCAACCTCCGCGAGGCCGACAGCCTGTTAAAGGCCATCGGCGAAAATCGTCCTGTCCTCTCATCAGTCCATGCAGACATCAATGCCGTCAGCAATGAACTCTCCCGCATCGGCAACAATGTCAACCAGATCGCGCGTCAGGTGAATACTATAATGAAAGTTGCCCGTGAAGAAGGCGAGGCACCTTCCATAACCCTGAATAAAGTGTTGAATTTTGAATCAACACTTATCGGCTATCTGTCTGAAATCAGGTCGAAGATGATGGAGTTCAACACCATCATGAGAACCTCCCGCAAGCGCATCAATGATGCCCTGCTCGGCGAGGATGATATCATCACCAGATGTTTAATTCATCCGAAAGTTGGTAATAAGGCCCGTCATTATTCCACACTTCTGAGGATGATCCAGAGTTATCAGAATGAGAGGAAAGCCACCGACAGATGGACGCTGGATATCCTGAAGAACAGCCTGGAATATGATATAAGAAATGCGAATGAGGAATTTATAAAATCAAAGGAGGGTTAAGATATGGAAAGATGCGTCGTCAA
>Ga0265298_10007524_pt1 | contig 13224 bp, 11 predicted proteins | sample AusTroGonzalo_MG_3_FD_193486 | JGI IMG/M metagenome (GOLD analysis project Ga0265298, IMG submission 193486) | Bovine rumen microbial communities from tropical cattle in Woodstock, Queensland, Australia - Gonzalo_01 | ecosystem: Host-associated > Mammals > Digestive system > Stomach > Rumen ... | reverse complement strand
GGCCGGGAAGCATCTGATCGGGGAAGGTCACAGAAAACTTGCGATGATTTCGGCACAGGATGTTATCTATGCAACAGGAATGCGCCTGAAAGGATTCCGGCGCGCATGCACAGAAGCCGGGATCCCGGAGGAAAACGTTGACTTTGCGATTGTGAACACTGATGAGGAGATTACCAATCAATTGCTTCGATGGAAGGAACAGGGCATTACCGGATTGTTCTCTTTCTGCGACTCGGAAGCCTGGCGGGAGATTACCCTGATGGAGAGTACCGGCCTGCGGGTCCCGGATGATTTTTCAATTGTCGGATTTGATAATATTCAAGGTTATATCCATTCTCCAGAACCGATTTGTTCCATCGATTCGGATTTTCAGAAGGAAGCTGTGACCGCTATCGATATGCTTCGCAAGCGGATCCATGACCCGGCGCTCCCGCCTCAGCGAGTAATTCTGCCGGTATCGCTCGTCTGCCGGCAGAGCTGCAGAAAATTAATTCAGAATTCAGAATTCAGAATTCAGAATTAAATCAGGAAGCATTTGGAATTCAGAATTTAGAATTCAGATATATAGTGAACGACAAGAATTCAGAGTTGCGGGTCAGTTTATGCCGACGTTTTTTTCGCGCTCAAGGCGGAAGGCAACGGAACGCCTCAGGTATTTCAGGTAGTCCTCGTCCCGGCACATTGCCTTGCCGGGGGTATCGGAGAGCTTGGCCACGGCGCGGCCGTTGACCGTCTGCAGCTTGATGACGATATTCAGGGGTTCCACGCAGGTGTCGTTTGAGCAGAAGGTGCCGATGCCGAAGGTGACCTTGATCCGGTCTTTAAAATGATCATAGAGTTTCTGGGCACGGTCGAAGTCCAGGCTGTCGGAGAAGAGCAGCGTCTTGCCTTTGACATAGGCGCCGTATTTTTCATAATGCGCGATCATCTTCTCGCCCCACTCGAAGGGGTCGCCGCTGTCATGGCGCACGCCGGAGAAGTTGTTCACCATGGCACGGTTAAAGTCCAGCAGGAAGAGATCCGTCGTAACGGTGTCGGTCAGGGCAGTTCCGTTATCGCCGCGGTACTCATCGTACCAGTCTTCCATGGCATAGTGGTTGGTATAGGCCAGGGGGATCGAATCAATGCCCTGGTACATCTGGACGAATTCATGAGCGTAGGTGCCGATGGGAATCAGGTGATACTTCATGGCAAGATACACGTTGGAGGTACCGACGCAGCAGCCGGTTTCCTCCGCGAGGCGGCGGACGACCACATCCTGCCACTCGCGGCTGAGGCGGCGGCGGCAGCCGAACTCGGCAAACTTAAAGGTGTATTTTCCGGCCTGGAAATCCCGGATCTTCTGGTCCAGACGCTCCTCCGCAGAGCGGCGCAGTTCGGTATAGTCATACTTCATGCGGAAGTAAACTTCGTTCACGATTTCCAGAAGATAGATTTCAAACTGCATGGCGGAGAAGAGGGGACCGCTGACCACGATTTTCAGCTGCCCGTCGTCCTCCAGCTCGGTGGTGACATAGTCCCGGATCGGGTGCCAGAGGCGGAGGAATTCCACATAGTCGTCCTTGATGAAGCGGATGGAACGGAGGTAATCCAGTTCCTCTTTTTTGAAGGTGAGGGTGCAGAGATGATCGATCTGTTCATTGATTTCCTTAAACATCTCCGGGGTGAAGACGATGCCCTCGTTCCGGCAGCGGAAATAGTATTCCCCGCTCAGGTCCGTGTGCTTATGGAAGATTACCTGATCCATATTGAACTTGTACAGGTCCGTGTCCAGAAGAGAGAGGATGATGGGGTTCAGAATCATGGGGGCCTCCTTACTTATTAATTCAGAATTCAGAATTAAGAATTCAGAATTATGTTTTCAATTCAGGGTGTTTGGGGGGCGGGGGAAAACGGTTCGGGTCAGAGCATATCGATGATTTCCGGCGGGACCATACGGGCAAGGTCATCCTTCCGGCCTTCCCGCAGGGCTTCGCGGACCGCTGAAGAGGAGACGTGCTTCCAGTCGTCCGGGGTCTGGAGCACGGTGATACGGTCTTTCACACTCCGGAGGAACGGATCCTCCTCAATGATCCGGGCACAGGGATCTGTTCCGCGGGCGAGGCAGACGATGCCGAACTCCAGGATCAGGTCGGGCATATATTTCCAGCTGGAAAGCTCCGGCAGCTTATCGGAACCCAGCAGCAGGGTGGGTGAGAATCCCTCCCCCCGGAGCATGCAGAGGGTTACGTAGGTCCGGGGCTGGGACGGCTGGCACAGTTCCTGGTCGGTGACCAGCATCCAGGGGCGGGTTTCCGCCAGCTTCCGCAGCATGGCGAGCCGTTTTCCGCCGCTGAAGACACCGTCCTTCTGCTGATCGTTCCGGATATAGTCCGAGCGGGAGGGAACGAACATGACTCCTTCCCGGCCGGTCTGCCTGCAGGCAAACTCCGCCAGCCCCAGATGCGCGCGGGTCGGGGGATTGAAGGCACCGCAGAAGGCAAGGATGTTTTTCATCTGACCGCTCCTTTGGCAAAGGGATCAAGGATGACGGGCATGCGGCGCTTGTGCATATTTGCCTGCTCTTTCCGGCGGATTTTCTCATCAATTTCTGGATTGCCGCAGGAACCCTCGCGGATATAGCGATGAATGTCCGCATAGCGGATGCCGAGACGTTCCTCGTCGCTGTGACCGGAAAGGCCGTCCGTCGGCGTTTTCTGCACGAGGTCCCGGGGAATTTCCGGCATGGTCAGGCCGACCTCGACGACTTCGACGCTGGTCAGATCCAGGAGCGTCGCGAAGTCGCAGGAAGTATCTCCGTCCTTGGTACAGTAGCCCACGGTGGCTTCTGAGAGGTTGCCGGTGCCGGCCAGGCGGGCGTCAAGGGCCTGGGCGATATATCGCAGGACGGTCATCCGAAGGCGCGGGCCGACGTTGATGTCGCTTTCCCGATGCGGCGGAACGGTAAACTCATTTTCCCCGGCAACGGGGCCGAGCTGGTCCGTCGCTTCCCGGAGGGCGGTATGAATCTTCCCGATGTTCACGGTGCGGGCATGGATGCCGAGTGCCTTGCAGACACGGCGGCTGTCGGCGATATCGGCTTGCTCCCCATCGGGCAGCATGACGCCGAAGACATTCTCCGCCCCGAGGGCACGGGCGCAGAGGGCGGCGGTCACGGTTGAGTCTTTGCCGCCGGAGATGCCGATGACCACACGGCTGAAGCCCTGGGCTTCCGCCAGGTTACGGATCTCATTGATCAGGTTGTCGCGGGCCTGGGATGCGTCAAAATTATCTTTCATGGTAGTAACTCCTTCGGCCTTCATTGAATAGAATATCAACATCTATATTAAGAGTATACAGGATCTGTCAAGAAGGGAATTGCCGAGCGGACAAGGAGATGATACAATGAGATTATAAATTCAGAATTCAGAATTCGGAATTCAGAATTACAAAGTCAGAAACCATCAAAAGATAACGGAGGATTCCTATATGGCAGAGGCGGAGAAGCAGACTGTGCGTACGGCGGGAGAGGCCGGATGGCATATTTCGCGGTACAACCTGAGCGCACCTGTGCCCGGGACGGACAACCTGGCGATTGCCAACCTGTATAAAGGCACGTGCGCGGAATATTCGCCGCTGGAACTTTATCTGCTGAGCGTGCTGGAAACGCTGCGGGAGGATCACCCGATTATTGACCGGTTCGCGAAGCGCGGCATTATCACCCGGACGGACGAACGCGCGGCGCTGGAAATGATGGGGCGGGCGGCCTGCGCCATGCCCTACGGCGTCGGGCTGACCATCTGCCCGACGATGAACTGTAACTTCGACTGCCCCTACTGCTTTGAACGCCACCGTCCCGGGAAAATGACCAAAGAGGTGCAGGACGACGTGGTTGCCCTGGCGGAACGGATGATGGATGCTGCCGGCGGAAAGCACCTGAGCGTGACATGGTTCGGCGGGGAACCGCTGCTGGCCCCCGACGTGATCGAGAGCCTTTCGGAACGGCTGATGGCGCTGGCGAAGGAAAAGGGAGCCGAGTATTCAGCGGGAATCATTACCAACGGTTATCTGCTCACGCAGAAAAATGCGGATATGCTCGGACGCTGCGAAGTGAAGAACTGCCAGGTCACGATTGACGGGCTGGGCGCCACGCACGACGCCACCCGGCATCTTGTCGGCGGCGGGGCGACCTTTGACCGGATTATCGACAATCTGCGGAACGTAAAACTGCCCTTCAAGGTCAATATCCGCCAGAACGTGCAGGAGAGCAACCTGAACGAAGTGGAGAAGGTTAAGGAACTGATCGGGAAGCTGGCTGAGGAATCCGGGAATAACATCATTTATGCTCCGGCACCGGTTTCCTCCAACGATGCGACCAGGGAGCGCGGCGGAGAGGTCGGGCTGCTGTGCGGAACGGATCTGAGCGAGATCGGCCTGATGCAGGAGGCGGGGCGCTTCGCGGTCGGGCGCGGACACTATTGCGGCGCGAATATTCTGTTTTCCGCGGCAATTGACGAAGAAGGCGGCCTGTCGAAGTGCTGGGAAGCTATCGGCGATCCGACGCTGAACTACGGGAACGCGCACGACTGGGATCCGAAGGATCCGCTGAATACCGCGTCCGATCCGGACAGGCTGACGATGTACCTGAACACGGCGCTGCCTAACGGCGACGAGGAGTGCCGCGAATGCGTGTGGCTGCCGATGTGCGTCGGCGGATGCCCGCACAGGCGACTGTTCTTCGGGAAGAGCTGTGTGGCTTTCCGGGAGCAGCCGGAACGCTATGTGCTGGCGCTGCATGCGCGCATCGGGAAAGAGAAGAATAAAATTCAGAATTAAGAATTCAGAATTCAAAATTAAGAGACCAGAGACCAGAATTGAAAATGACTATCCGGGAGAAAGATGAAGTGAGTAAGGGGAAGGAACGAATCCGTGACAGCGCACTGCGGTATAAGCAGTCGCTGGGGCAGAACTTTCTGTACGACGAGGCGCTGCTTGCAGAGCTGACGGCGGCAGCCGGAGTCACGAAGGATGAAGACGTGCTGGAGATCGGCCCGGGATGCGGCAGCCTGACGAAGCATCTGTGCGACGCGGCGGGGCATGTGACCGCGATCGAACTGGATGAACGGCTGATTCCGCTGCTGCGGGCTTTCCTCGCGGAGAAGAAGAACCTGACCGTTGTGCAGGGCGATGTGATGACCCTGGATCTGAAGCAGGTGACGGCAGGGATGCGCAAGCCCTTTGCTGTGGTGGCGAATATCCCATACTATATTACGACCCCGCTGATCCGGCTGCTGCTGGAGAGCGGGCTCGAGGTCAGCCGCCTGGCGCTGATGGTTCAGCAGGAGGTGGCGGACAAGATCCTCGCGGAACCGGGGGACGACGCCTGGTGCCCGCTGTCAATCCTGTGCCAGTTTCTGTGCGAACCGCAGCTGGCGGTAAAGGTGCCGGCGGAAATGTTCACTCCCCCGCCGAAGGTGGACAGCGCATTCGTGGTGCTGCCGCTTCGGGAGAAGCCGGCGGTGGAGGTCAGGAGCCGGGAAATGTTCTTTAAGGTTGCCGCCGCGGCTTTTGCCCTGCGGCGCAAGACGATGCTGAATAATCTGTGCGCAACGTTCCGGGTGGAGCGGGCGCAGGCGCTTGCCTGGATGGAAGCGGCGGGGCTGGATGAGAAGGTGCGCGGAGAGAAGCTCACACTCGTTGAGATTGCAGCACTTGCAGATGCAATTACAACGAGTAATACATAACAGATTTCGCGTCTGCGGACGCGACCAGGGCTTTCCGATCGCCCTGGACCTTCGGCGGAGGGATATGAATTGAGCATTGCAAGATTTATGAAGGTTTCAGAAGCTCAGTATGCGGAGGCGATGGGGGACAGGGAACGGATGCCGCTGGGGGAGATCCCGCTGCCCAGGCGGGCGACGGCAGGGAGTGCCGGATACGATTTTGTGAGCCCGGTTGAGGTGACCGTGCCGGCGGGCGGGAGCGCGCTGATTCCCACAGGGATCCGGGCGGAGATGGATCCGGGCTGGGTGCTGATGCTGTTTCCCAGAAGCTCACTGGGGTTTAAGCACGCGCTGCGGCTGAGCAATACGGTCGGGGTGATCGACAGCGACTATGCCTTCGCGAAGAACGAAGGGCACATCATGGTAAAGCTTCGCAATCCCCTGGATGAGCCGGTGACGATCGGATGCGGGGAACGGTTCTGCCAGGGGGTGTTCCTGCCATACGGAACGGCGGAGGAAGACGAAACGTTTGCGGTCAGAAACGGCGGGATGGGGTCTACGGGGAAATAATTCAGAATTCAGAATTAAGAATTCAGAATTCAATTCAAGGAGAGAGGACATGGAAATTATTCAGGCTACAGCGGCAGAACTGGACGAGCTGATCTCGTTCTATCAGGTTGTTACGGACAACATGGAGGAGAATGCGCTGACCCAGTGGCACTGGGGACGCTATCCCAACGAGGATATGATCCGGGAGGATATGGAAGCCGGACGGCTGTATTACCTGCGGGAGGACGAAGAGATTGCCGCGGCGGTGGTTGTGGCGATGGGGCAGGAACCGGAATACGCGGATCTGTCCTGGACCTGCGGGATCCGTCCGGGCATGTTCCAGCGCCTGGCGATACATCCTTCCATGCAGGGCGCCGGACTCGGCGGACTGGTGCTTGACGACGTGCAGCAGCTGCTGCGGCGCAGCGGGTGCGACTGTATCCGGTGCGATACGAGCACGAAGAACAAGGCGGCCTGGCGCCTGTATGAGAAAATGGGGTTCCGCCGTTGCGACAGCATGCGATGGGAAGGCGCGCCGGATGATTTCGTCACCTTTGACAAGCCGCTGAAGCGGGAGACGCCGATCTGGCCGATCCGGATGGTACCGGCCTTCCGCGACGGGGAACTGACCCCCTGGGGCGGGCATCGGCTTGCAGAGCAATACGGAAAAGAAACAAAGGATGAGCATACGGGCGAGAGCCTGGAAGTCAGCTGTATCCCGGGACTGGAGAGCACGGACATGCAGGGCAGAAAACTGCCTGAACTGATCCGTGAGTTTGGGGAAAAGCTGATCGGCCGGTGTGTGGACGGACCTTTTCCGCTGCTGGTGAAGCTGATAGACGCGAAGGAGCAGCTGAGCGTACAGGTGCATCCGGACGATGCGTATGCCGCCGCACGGGAGAACGGAGCGGCCGGGAAGAACGAGGCCTGGCTGATCCTGGAGACGCCGGAGGAAGGCGGGGACCTGATCTACGGGATCCGCCCGGGAACAGGGAAACAGGAATTGCGCGACGCATGCCGGAAGGGCGAGCCGGAGCCGCTGCTGAATCATGTGCGGGTCAGACCGGGGGATATTTGTTATATTCCCGCGGGGACCGTGCACTCGATCGGGCCGGGAATCGTGCTGTATGAACTGGGAGACACCTCGGAGGTGACCTACCGGTTTTATGACTGGGACCGGACGGACGAGCACGGGAAGAAACGCGAGCTGCAGCTGGACAAGGCATTGGATGTGACGAACCTGAAGCAGCAACTGGCGCCGGTGCGGGTGGAAAAATCCTACGGGGTAAAGCGGGTGTTGACGGAGGACAATTTCACGCTGGACCTGCTCTGTGTCAGCGGGATCGAGACGCTGCCGGAGATCCAGACATTCGGCCTGCTGACCGTGACGGAGGGCGAACTGCTCCTGCGCTGGGCCGGGTCCTCCATGAGGCTGAAAGCGGGAGAGACCTGTCTGCTGGCGAAGAATTCACCGGAAATGGCGATTGAGGGCATCGGATCGGCGGTGCTGGCAATGCCGGTTTGATAAGGGGGCTTTCCGATCGCCCCCTTAAACCCCTTCGGCCGAACATTACTTTTTGAGTGTTAATGATTATGAAATATAATGTAAACGGAAATACGGACGGGGTCCGCGAGGCTATGCTGGCGCGGCTTGACGCTCTTTACAGCTGTGAGCTGGAGGAGGACGAATTCCTGCCCCGGGAGCTGATGAAGATTCTGGCGGAATGTTCATGCGCCATGAACCGGGAGATTGCGGTCTATATTACCCGGGACGGGGAGATCGTGAATGTGGCGATCGGGACGGACTGCGATGTGGAGCTGATCGATTACCGTCTGAGGCGGAACGCAAACCGCCTGAGCCGGGTGCGCTGCGTCCATACGCATCCCGACGGGAACGGGCAGCTGAGCGACGTTGATCTGAGCGCGCTGAAGATTTTCCGCTATGATGCGATGACCGCCGTGGGCGTGAAGGACGGGGAACCCGTGAATGTCCAGACAGCGTTTCTGACGGAAGGCGGGGAGGTCCTGCTCTCTCCGACGGAGCGGTGGTACCGGCTGCCGGAAAAAGAATGGCTGGACCAGATTCTCGAAAGCGACCGGCTGGTCGGCCGGGAAGCGGCGGAAGAAGTGGAGGACAGCCGGGAACGTGCGGTCCTAATGGGCATAGAGAGCCGGGAAAGCCTGGAAGAACTGGCGCGCCTGGCGGAAACCGCCGGAGCCGAAGTCGTCGGCAGTTTCCTGCAAAAGCGGGACAAGCCGGACGGGGCGCTGTTCATCGGGACGGGCCGGGCGGAGGAACTCGCCCGGGACTGCCAGGCCCTGGAAGCGGATGTATGTATTTTTGACGAGGAACTGACGGGCGTACAGGTACGGAACCTGGAGCAGGTTCTGCGGGTGAAGGTGATCGACCGAACCGCCCTGATTCTGGACATTTTTGCCCAGCGCGCATCCAGCGCCGAGGGCAAACTGCAGGTCGAGCTGGCTCAGCTGCAATACCGCAGCGCCAGGCTGATCGGTCAGGGGACGGCCCTGAGCCGCCTGGCCGGCGGCATCGGGACGCGGGGCCCCGGCGAAAGCCGGCTGGAGATGAACCGGCGGCGCATCAGGGAACGGATGACGGATCTGAGACGGCGGCTGGATGAGCTGGAGAAACAGCGGAGCCTGCGGCGCAAGAACCGGGAGAAGAACGAGACGCCGGTGGTTGCGCTGGTGGGTTATACCAACTCCGGGAAGTCAACCCTGCTGAACGCGCTGACCGGATCCGACGTATACGCGCAGGACCAGCTTTTCGCCACGCTGGACGCGGTGAGCCGCCGGATGGAAACCCCGGAGCATACGGAATACCTGCTGACGGATACCGTCGGGTTTATCCGGAAACTGCCCCACACGCTGGTGAGCGCCTTCCGCTCCACGCTGGAGGAAGCGGCGCTGGCGGACGTGCTGGTCATCGTGAACGACGGGTCGAGCCCGGATATGATGAAGCAGCATGATACGGTGGAAGAAGTGCTTGCGGAGCTCGGTGCATCGGAGCAGAAACGGATCGAAGTTATCAACAAGTGTGACGCGGGGGATCCGGACCCGGTGTTCCCCGGCGCGATCATGATCTCCGCAAAGACCGGGGAAGGGCTCGATGACCTGCTGGCGAAGATCGCGGAGACGCTGCAGGAGTCCCATCAGCCGGTGACCTTTGTGGTGCCGTTCAGCCGTTACGGAATCCTTGCGGAAATCCGGCCGCTGGGCAGAGTCATCTCCGAGGAGCATACGGATACCGGGACGGAGATCACGCTTTATATCGCAAAGGAAGACGCGGAGAAGATGATCCGGAAGTACGGGACGGAGATTATTAGGAATTAAGAATTAAGAATTCAGAATTACAAGAATGATAATTTCGGAATAAAAAGTTCGGAGATCAGAGATCAAAATTGAAAAAGGCGGGAAGCATTTCAGAACGGAGGGGTATATGCTGGATTTTGACGTGGTTGACGGGAAGAAGCTTCGGGTCATCATCGATTCGGATACCGCTTGCGAGGCGGATGATCCGTTTGCCATTGCTTATGCCCTGATGAGTCCGAAACTGATTGTGAAAGCGATCGTGGCGGAACATTTCGCACAGCCGGGATCCATGGGACAGAGCCGCGAGGCAGCCCTGCGCGTCACCCGGGCGATGGGTTCGGACATGCCGGTGCTATGCGGCGAGGAAGGTCCGGGAGAAACCGGAACCCCTTCGGAGGGCGTCCGCTTTATCATCGATGAAGCCCGCAGGCAGGATGAACATCCGCTATTTATTCTGTGCATGGGCGCGCTGACCAATGTGGCCCGGGCCCTTAGGGAAGCGCCGGATATTGCGGACCGACTGACCATCGTCACCATCGGCGGGCATCCGTATGACGCGGAAGAAATCCCTTTCAAAGAATTCAATTTCGGAAACGATCCGGATGCCGCCAACCAGGTGCTGCAGTCGGACGCAGCCGTCTGGCAGATTCCGTCCAACGTTTACGGCAGCATCCGGGTCGGACTGGCTGAACTGCAGGAGCAGGTCATGCCCTTCGGTGAAATCGGGCAGTATCTTTTTGACCAGATGATTGCCTACAACGCGACGCCTGCCGCCTTCTGGACCCAGGGAGAGAGCTGGTCCCTGGGGGATTCGCCCTCCGTGGCTGCGGTGCTGCATCCGGCCTGCGGGCGCACCGTGATGCAGACTGTCCGCCATGTGAATGAGGATACGAGCTATTCGCCACTTCCCGGCGCCCGGAAGATCCTCGTATACCTGGATCTGGACAGCCGGTATCTCCTCGGTGATTTTTACGCCAAGCTTCATCTGCTTTATCCGCGGAAATAAAATCAAAACAGAAAAATAAGGGGATCGTTCCGCTTCGGGAGCGATCCCTTTACTTTAGCGGAAAACAGATAAAAAACGGCGCTGTTCCGGAAAAACTGATATGATAATAGCTGCTCCGGTATCATTCGGAATTAAAGAAGCAACCATCATTCTGAATTCTTAATTCTGAATTCTGAATTAAATGAAAGGAAGCATGACCATGGCCAAAATTGAAACCCTATGCGTGCAGGGCGGCTACAGCCCGAAAAACGGCGAACCCCGCCAGATCCCGATTATCCAGTCAACCACCTTTAAATATGACACCAGCGAGGATATGGGAAAACTGTTTGACCTGGAAGCCTCGGGCTATTTCTATACCCGCCTGCAGAACCCGACCAACGATACCGTTGCGGCCCGTATCTGCGCCCTGGAGGGCGGCTCCGCCGCCATGCTCACTTCCTCCGGTCAGGCGGCAAACTTCTATGCCGTCTTCAACATCGCCAACTGCGGGGACCATGTGGTCGCCTGCTCGGCAATCTACGGGGGTACCTACAACCTCTTCGCCGTCACGATGAAGAAGATGGGGATTGATTTCACATTCGTCTCTCCAGACTGCACGGACGAGGAGCTGGACGCCGCCTTCCGGCCGAACACCAAAGCACTCTTCGGCGAAACGATTGCCAATCCGGCCCTGAGCGTGCTGGATATCGAGCAGTTCGCGAAAGCTGCCCACCATCACGGCGTTCCCCTGATCGTGGACAACACCTTCGCCACCCCGGTCAACTGCCGGCCCATCGAGTGGGGCGCGGACATTGTGACCCATTCCACCACCAAATATATGGACGGCCACGGTTCCGCCGTCGGCGGCTGTATCGTGGACAGCGGTCATTTTGACTGGGATAAATATGCGGATAAATATCCCGGCCTCACCACCCCGGATGAGAGCTATCACGGGGTCATCTACACAAAGCAGTTCGGCCTGGGAGGCGCCTTCATCACCAAGGCCACCAGCCAGCTCATGCGTGACTTCGGTTCCATCCAGAGTCCCCAGAACGCTTTCCTTCTGGGACTGGGTCTGGAAAGCCTGCACGTGCGCATGCGGCGGCACTGCGAAAATGCTCAGAAGGTTGCGGAGTTCCTGTCCGGTCATGAAAAGATCGCCTGGGTCAGCTATTGCAGCCTCCCGGGCGACAAGTATCATGAGCGGGCAAAAAAATACCTGCCGGATGGTTCCTGCGGAGTGGTCTCTTTCGGCGTGAAAGGCGGGCGTAAAGCTGCTGAAGCCTTCATGAAAAAGCTGAAGGTCGCCGCTATCGAGACGCATGTTGCCGATGCCCGCACCTGCTGCCTGCATCCCGCCTCCGCCACTCACCGCCAGATGAATGACGAAGAACTTCTGGCTGCCGGCGTTTCCCCGGATCTGGTCCGCCTCAGCGTGGGTCTTGAGTCCGCCGATGACCTGATTGAAGATCTTGCCCAGGCGCTTGCGTAATCTGTCCTGACCAACTATGAGGGAGCGGTTCGATATGAACCGCTCCCGGTTGATTATTCCGGAATCTGTGTTTTATCTGTTTTCATGGACAGTATTCTGTGCTATAATGAAAAAAACGGACAGCCCCATATTCAGGAAGGAGATTCACCTATGAAAAACAACAAATGGACTAAAGCAATTCTTGCGGCAGTGATTATGGTGATGTGCACGCTGATGATGGCGACGGCTTTTGCCGGCACGTCCACGGAGAGGAGCGGCGGAAGTTCGTCCCTGTACGACTTGCCCCCTTTCAAGTTTGAGAAGCATATGTACGGGCTCGGCTACGGCAACTGCCCCATTTATACGGCTCCGTCGGAGTCCTCCTACCGTGCCAACAACGGCAAGGCCAGCGTCGCGACCAACGGCTATGAGGTGGATGACGCCGGCTTTGTGGACGGATGGCTGCTGGTGCGCTATGAGATCAAGAGCGGCTGGCGCGTAGGCTATATTCCGCCGAAATACGTCAGGGGCTTCGTATCCAGCATGGCTCCGCACTTCGGCTGGATTCCGTGCACGGCGAACGAAACCATCTATGTGACGGACAACGTTTACAGCCATAATGATTCCTTTGCCGTGCTGGAACCCGGCGAGCAGTTCAGCGTCATCAGCCAGTATGATTATTATGCAAACAAAGGCTACGACTGGTGGTATATTGAGTGCGAAGTGGACGGGCAGATTGCCCGGGGGTTCATTGAGAAGACTGCGGATTTCTCAGTGAACTGAAAGATTGGGGGGCTTTCCGATCGCCCCCCAAGAACCCTTCGGTTTCATGTGTGATGAAAACCGGTCAGGCCCCGCGGCTTTTATGCTTTTGAATGCTGCGGGGTTTTTTTGTTTTTGGGGATATGGTATGATCTGTGGAGGAGAACCGGGCGGACGTCAGGGTGTGGCCCTGAGTTTTCCCGATCACGGCTCAGGAGGGACGGAATGCATCACAACTTTCTCTTCGATCTTGATCAGACATTGCTGGATTTTCATGCTTCCGAGTATAAAGCGCTCGGCATCGTCCTGAGAGCAAACGGCCTTTCATTTTCAGATGAGATTTACAGGGCGTTTAAGGCATACAACAAGGCGCTCTGGCTGGAACTCGAAAAAGGAACTATCTCGAGGGCTGAACTGTTTAC
>Ga0265298_10007521_pt1 | contig 13226 bp, 8 predicted proteins | sample AusTroGonzalo_MG_3_FD_193486 | JGI IMG/M metagenome (GOLD analysis project Ga0265298, IMG submission 193486) | Bovine rumen microbial communities from tropical cattle in Woodstock, Queensland, Australia - Gonzalo_01 | ecosystem: Host-associated > Mammals > Digestive system > Stomach > Rumen ... | reverse complement strand
AGACCTACGGACCGGGTGGCGTCTCGACGGCCTCGTTCCGTGGCACGACGGCCAGCCATACCTTGGTGCTTTGGAACGGCTTCCAACTCAATGCGCCGACCTTGGGTCAGGTAGATTTCAGCACCATCCCCGTCTTTCTGATTGACGACGTGAGCCTCAACTGGGGCAGCGGCACCTCCAACAACAGCGGCGGCTTGGGTGGTACGGTCAACATCGACAACACCAACCATTTCGGCGACGGCTTCCATATTGACATCAAGCGTACCTTCGGCAGCTTCCGCACCTTCGGCAGTTACTACACGGTGTGCCACTATGGGAAGAAGGTCTCGCTTCGCGTGAAGACCTACCGCAACTCCTCCGAGAACGACTTTGAATATAACAACACGGGCGTGTATCCTGCACGGCGCATGAAGCAGCGCAACGCCGACTTCGTGGACTACGGCGTGATGCCCGAGGTGAGTTTCATGCTGAAAAACAGCGTCATCAGCGCGTCGTCGTGGAACCAGTGGAATGACCGCAACCTGCCGCCCATCATGACCAACGCGGACAACAAGAACTTCGAGGAATGGACCCGCGACAACTTCTCGCGCAACTTCGTGTCGTTCAAGACCTTCTGGAATACAGGCAACCTGCAGTTGAAGTCGGCGGCCTTCGTCGAGAACCAGCATTATTTCCTTGAGGTGCGCAATCCCGAGACCAACGACTTTGTGACAGGCATCAACTCCCTCAACAAGGCCTTGGTGCTTCACCAGATTGCCAACCTCGAACAGCAACTTTACAAGACCTGGACGCTGAAGTCGAAGCTGCAATGGGACAACGAGCGCGTGCAGTCGAACAACTACGAGGGTGAGAAGCGGCGCAATGCGGTGTCGGCCTATGCTGCCCTTGACGGCGAACCGTTCAACTACGCAAAACTCAGCCTTACAGCGCGTTACGACTGGGTCGACGGCAAGCCGATGGGCCTGTTTCCGACCGCGACGTTTTCCTATCAACTGCCGTTCTACAAGCCTTTGAGCTTCACTTTGGGCTACAGCCACAACTACCGCAACCCTTCGCTGAACGACCTCTATTGGTATCCGGGCGGCAATCCCGACCTGTTGCCTGAGAACGGCCGCACGGTGGACCTGGCCCTGAAATACGGTCTGCAAAAAGGTCCCTTCATGCTCGACTTGCGCACGGGTGGCTATCTCTCGTGGGTGCGGAACTGGATCCAGTGGGTGCCGAGTTTCTACCGCTATTGGGAGCCTGAGAATGTGGCACAGGTCTTTGCGCGAGGCGTTGAGAATCACTTCAATGCGTCATTTGTGCAGGGCGACTGGAAGGTCAGTTTGTCGGGCAACTACGTCTTCACCGTCACCACCGACGAGAGTGAGAAGGCTGAAGCGCAGGGCTTCAAGGGCAAGCAGCTCATTTACATCCCGCGCCATCATGCTAACTTCTTCCTCAACACCCAATGGAAGACCTGGAACCTGAGCTACACCGTTGAAATCACGGGCAGTCGCAGCACTTCCTATTCCACCCAACACTATTCCGCCGTCCTGCCGCCCTACGTCTTGCAGCATGTCGCCATAGGCAAGCAGCAGGGGCCGTTCCGCATCGAGTTGCGCTGCAACAACATTTTCAATACGGACTACCAAAACGTAATCAGGCGCGCCATGCCGGGGCGCTCGTTTGAGGTGATGGTGGGGTATAAGTATTAGTTTGGAGTTAGGAGTTAGGAGTTAGGAGTTGGGAGTTGGGAGTTTTCAGTTGGCAGTTTTTAGTTGGGAGTTTTCAGTTGGGGGTGTTTTAATAGGCTGGGTTGCGCTGCGCTCCACTGCTGCCTTGACGTCGGGTCGCACACGTTCAGAAAGAGGCAACCACTCGGAGGAGATGCCCGAGGAAGAAGACCCTGACTTCGAATTCTCGCTCTTCAGTTCGGTGCTTATTGATTTCGACTATTTTGTGAAGCTGATGGCCAAATGTACCGACCCCCACCCCAAGAAGGAGAAGATTACCAAACAGCAGCTTTTGGATCGTCTTTCGGGCAGTGTTGAACTGATGAACGAGCGCGACTATCTGAAAGCCTTCATTGAGCAGGAACTGGAGGAAGGCAGCGGCTTGCGCGAGGATGAAATCCTTCAACGCTATAAGGCGTTCAAAGACAAAAGATTCAACCAGCAGATTGCCTCTCTTGCACAGGAGTTCGGCCTCGACGTCGCCGCCCTTGAAGACTTTGTGGCAGAAACAGCCAAATTGCGCCGTCTTGACGAGAATGCGCTGAGGGAACTGTTGGGCCACATCGACAACTGGAAAAAGCGCAAGGCTGCTAAAGAAGGATTGCTCACCCGTCTGGCACCGCTATTCGACTTGCTGTCAGGAGGAAATACTATTGAAGGACTTAACGCATACGTGAAATAGGAATTTATCCATTTGGAAAATAAGGAAGTTTGCGATGTGATTTTTGGGAAAATAAGGAACTTTATTGATTAAAATTTGGGGAGATAAGGAACTTTGTATTATCTTTGCAAAAAATTTCAAGTATGTCAGTAGAAGAAATAGTCAAGATAATAGCCGATCAGCGTGAGGAAATCATGTCCGAGGATATGAGTGCCTACTGTGAACGTTTCGAAGCCTCGCAACTGTCGCCAGACAGCAGTTTGGCACAGGTGGTCATTGGTGTGAGACGGAGCGGAAAATCCACCCTCTGCACAAAATTTCTGGTGAACAATGCCGTTGATTGCGCGTTTGTAAACTTTGATGATGAACGCTTGGCAACGATGCAAACCGACGATTTGAACCGACTGTTGGAAGCGATTTATGTTGTTTATGGCAATATCGATTGCCTGTTTTTTGATGAAATCCAGAATGTGGAAGCGTGGCCGTTGTTTGTGAACCGTCTGCTCCGGCAAAAGAAACGCATTTTCCTTACAGGCTCCAACTCCAAATTGCTGTCCAACGAACTTATGACACACCTTACTGGCCGACACAACAAAGTGGAATTGTATCCTTTTTCATTTGCCGAGTTCTGCCGCATTAACAGCATTGACACCGTTTCCATAACCACCAAGGCCATTGGGTTGAGGCAAAATGCGCTGCACAAATATCTTGCAATAGGTGGTTTTCCTGAATTACAGAAAGAGGACAATCCCAAAAACTACATCGACGGATTGTTCAACGCCATTATTCGCAACGACATTGCGCGGCGTTTCAAGATTCGCCAAGAAGAGGTGCTGAGAAAAATGGCTGCCTATTTGGCCGACAATTTCGCGCAAGAGTTTTCGGCGGCGGCTGTAGGCAAGATGTTTGGTGTTTCCAACCACACCGCCGAAAAGTATTTCGGATATTTGAAAGAGGCCTTCTTGTTTGTCGGGGTGAAGAAGTTCTCGTACAAAGCCAGTGAGCGGGTGCGCAACGAAAAATACTATGTGGTGGATGTGGCGATGGCAAGCGAGCGCAACGATACTTTTTCGCTCGAGAACTTGGGATGGCGATTGGAGAATGTGGTGTGTATTGAACTGCTACGCCGTTATCATCACCAGTATGCCGAAGTGTTCTATTACAAGGAAAAGTCTTTTGAAATAGATTTTTTGGTGGCTAAAAACGGGATGGTGCAGGAGCTGATACAGGTGAGTTACCAGATTGTTTCCGAGAAAACACGCCGGCGCGAAATCATCGGATTGGTGCAAGGTGCCAAGAAGTTCAATTGCATGAAACTCACGCTGATTACTTTCAGCACAGAAGAAGTGATTAAGAAAGACGGTGAGACCATAAACATCATCCCCGCCACCAAATGGCTGACAGCGAGAACCAACGAATAATGAGCGAAAACGGAACAAACATAGAAAACAAGAGAACCGTCAGCTCATGGAGCGGCTTATGGCGACGTCGCGCTACATCGATTCGTGCTACTACGTGTCGGATGAGGTGATGAAGGCTTGCGCGTGGGAAATCAAGCAACTGTTCGAGACCTACCTGAAGGCCATGTCCGTGAAAGACCCAGCCGCATACGGCGAGGATTACGACGTGGTGACTGCGGTCATCGCGAGGCTGAACGCCACCCGACGCAGAAGCAACTACCTCCATATCGTGGTGGATCTTGAAGACGACGAGGAAACGAAGGAAGAGCCTCAGCCTTCCGTCGACGCTTGACCTGACAAGTGCAATTAGTTTTTTCTAGTGCGGGTTAATCTGACCCCACAGCCTCCCCATGGGCCGAAAGGCTTGTGGGGAGGTTTTTCAAAAGGATGACGCCAATAAGTCGCGCAAGGATTGGAGAAATACAAAAGTCTTTCTGGTATATCGGTTGATTGTGGCGATGGAGAGGGGTGAATATACTTTGTAAAACCCAATGAGGGATTGAGAAATTGTTTATTTTTGCATCAAATTAAGGAAAGAAATCATGTTGTTACCACAAAACAAAGAATTGCCAGTACTAAGATTATCGAGAGTTTTTGATAAAACAGTTGCAACATACAAATTCTATTGGTTTGTGTCGTTGCTTGATATTGTGGTGAAAGAACGAAAGACAAAAATGTCGTTTTGGGAAATCATTGCTGGAATGGTGGCAGAATCATGGTACCCCATTCACTATTTTAAGCTTTCATTTGGGAAAGCTGATTCGTTATATGTCCAATCGTTGGCTTTACAGCAGGAATTGAACATTACGATAGATGCTGATAAAGCAAGAATCAAACGGATCCTTTTTGATAACATTGATAACAATCGTGTAAAGAGTTTGTTACGAGTATTTACGCTAAATGTGCCTTATCGGTTTTTGTCACCATGGATAACATATACAACAGATAGTGATGTAATAGCGCGTTCACAACGGTTTGAAAACAATTGTTTGTATGCTCTAAAAGGCGAAACAATTGAACTTAATCCGATATGGAGCGACTATTTGATGGAACATTATGGCATATTACGCGATTTTACATTTTGGAACTTGGCTATTTTCCTCCAGAAACGCAATCCAAATGTTCCAGATGTCCCGTCAAAACTGATAAAGCCGATTTTGCGCGATTCACTAACACGTCAGCATAAGTTTTGGGATGCATATATCGAAACTGTTGGCTCAATTCGCTGCATTTATACCGATAAACCATTGGTTGTTAGAGACTATGATTTAGACCACTTTATTCCGTGGAGTTTTGTTTCGCACAATCTATTATGGAATCTATTGCCAGCCGATTCAAGCATCAACTCATCGAAGAGCAACAACCTGCCGCCATTGGATAAGTATTTGAAACCATACGCGAATTTACATCACGAGGCTTTGAAAACCCTTTATCCAAAGAAACCTAATGACAAGATTTTTGAGGATTATCTTACAGTCTATGATTCGGTTCCCGAACTGATTCGCCTGACTGATAAGGACTTTTGTAATGTGTTTCAGAAGACTTTTTCACCAATGGTTCAGATTGCTGAAAATATGGGGTTTAATTATTGGGAAAGATGAAAACAATCAAAAACAATCCGCACTTGACGGCCAAAGAACGGACTTCGATTTCGTTTCCGACAAACTGGCTCAAACGAAACAACCTTTTGAAAGGTGAGATTTTGGATTTCGGTTGCGGATTTGGTTTTGATACGGATGAACTTCGGAAAGAAGGTTTTGATATTGTGGGGTATGACAATTATTATCGCCCCGAATACCCGACAAAGCGTTTTGATACCATTATTTGCAATTATGTTTTGAATGTGCTTGAATCCAAAGAACAGGCAGAAGTGCTGATGGAAGTTTCGGAACTGCTCAAGCCAACAGGAACAGCCTATTTTACAGTTCGTCGTGACTTAAAAAATGAGGGATTCCGTATCCATTATGTACACAAACAGCCGACATACCAATGCAATGTAGTGCTGCCATATAAAAGTGTGTTTCTCAATGAGAATTGTGAGATATACGAATACAGGCACTTTAATAGAACCGATTACAAAGAAAAGTACGAGTTATCCAGCGGCTGTCCGTTTTGTAAATTGAATTCAAAAGTCGAACTGATTTGTGAAACTGCTACGGCTGTAGCATTTTTTGATGGATACCCGGTGAGCAAAGGGCATACGCTGATAATTCCCAAGCATCATGTGGCAAACTACTTTGATTTGTCAGAAGCAGAACAGCAAGATTTGTGGCACATGGTGAACCATTGCAAAACCATTTTGGAGAAACGATTCCATCCTGACGGCTTCAATGTCGGAATCAATGTGAACGAAGCCGCAGGACAGAGCGTTTTCCATGTTCATATACATTTGATTCCTCGTTATAAAGGGGATGTTGAGAATCCGAAAGGTGGAGTAAGGGGAGTGATATCAAAGAAACAGATATATTGAGAAAACGATTGTATACATTACTTTGATCATCGGAAGAAAGGTCTATTATAATTTCAGCAGAATTAACAAGAGAGTTCTTTTTCTAAATAATAATGAATTTAAAAGATAGACATACAGGGTTTATATCGAGAAAAACAATATCTTTGCAACGATTATTCAAAATAATACTAATATGTATGTTTCCATTAAAATAAAAAACAAAGGCGAAGTGAAATTGTTTCTTCAGCCTATTGATAATGGTGAAAGTAACAAAGTTTATATCTTGATTCGTGATGAAGATGATATAGAGAATCCTTTTTTGAGACTTGAATTACAGCAAGATAGATTTGTAATCCTTGAACAACATGATGTTGTTGAGGATGAAGAAACATTAAATGGAAAATTAGATGAGTTGGCTCTAGAGGTGATAGCAGCTATTCAGCGTGGTGATGATGTTGCTGATATAAATCTGACTGTCCAGATGAAGCCATACAATCCTGATAAAATCAGAGTTGAATCTAAGAATTTCTCGCTAAAACAGATCTATGATATGATAAAATCTGGTGATCTCAATTTACATCCAGATTTTCAACGGAATCTTGTATGGGATAATTTTCGTAAATCAAGACTTATCGAATCAATTTTGTTGAGAATACCTCTTCCAATGTTCTATTTCTCTCAAGATGAGGAAGGGGTGTTGTCGGTTGTAGATGGACTTCAAAGGCTATCTGCAATATATGATTTTATGAACAACAAGTATGCTTTGAAAGATTTAGAATATCTTGACAACTGCAACAACAAAACATATAGCAATGCAAATAACAAAATAGATGACAAATATGTGAGATGGTTTAATATGACCCAAATTGTTGTCAATGTAATAGATCCGCAATCGCCGAGTAAAGTGAAATATGATATTTTTAGACGCATCAATACTGGAGGTAAACCTTTGAATGCTCAAGAATTGAGAAATTGTCTTGCAGGCGATGGTCTGCGTGAAACATTGCAGAAAATGGTTGGCTTAGATAGTTTTAAACGGGCAACAGGGAATAGCATAAAAGATACAAGGATGGATGCTCAAGAATTAGCGTTGCGTTTCATATATTTTAGCCAATTGACCCAGAGTGGTCCAGATAATATTACACTATATTCTGGTAATATTGATGAAGAATTGGATGAGTTGGTTGATAATATTGGAAAAGAAAAATTTGAGACTTTATCTAAATATGTTGATAGATTTGATCAAGCCATGCGAAACGCTTATCATTTATTTGGACGACATGCATTTAGGAGAATTCAAACAGATGCAACAGAAACCAGCTCGCGCTCGGTCATCAATAAAGCTCTATTTGCTAGCGAATCAGTTCTTTTAGCAGACTTTGAATATGATTTTGTGATTAAGAAGGAAGTGAGATGTATGCTTGCTGTTTTTGCAGATGCCATGAAAAATGATGATCAATACTCGTATTATTTATCATATGGAACCAACGGAAGACAAAACATTATTTATGCATTTAATAAAGCGAAAAAATTGTTTAATGATAATTTAAAATGAAAACTTTGCACTTATATAATTTCAAATGTTTTCAAAACATTGGAATTAAATTGAATCAACTCACCGCTTTGCTTGGAGTAAATGGCATTGGGAAAAGTAGTGTTATACAGGCACTACTATTGCTAAAGTCTTCCATTGAGAGCAAACAAGCTGAGCAAACTTTTGTTTCATTAAATGGACCTTTTGGTTTGCAACTTGGAACATCGTCTGGGATTATCAATCAAAACACAAATGATGATGCGATTAAAATAGCTCTGTGTGAAAATGATAAGTGTTTGGTAGATGTTAGATACTCTATTAATTCATTGGAAGAGAATTTAGATATAGAAATGTATTCGATTGAAATTGAACCTTCTTTTGAAGGTATGAAATATTTAAGTTTTCTATGTGCGGAACGATTAGGACCTAGAATATCACAACCACTTCAACGAATGGATTATCTAAATGTAGGAGTGCAAGGAGAAAATACAGCTCAGGTTATTAGTAGTAAAGGGGGACGTGAAAAAGTTAGACCAGAGTGTATGTTTGAGGGCTCAAAAGACCGTAATCTTCAAACCCAAGTTAATCAGTGGTTGAATTATATTCTTCCAGGAGTGGGAATAAATGCAAATACAGATTATCAGAATTTACGGGCTAGCATAAAAATCGAGAATCAGTATTCGTCTATAAGTCCGATATTATCGACTAATATAGGTTTTGGTATCAGTTATGTTCTACCTGTCATTACCTCAGGATTAATAGCTCCTAGAAATAGTATGTTGATTATAGAAAATCCAGAGGCTCATCTTCATCCTGCTGCACAATCAGCAATTGGGGAGTTTTTGTCTATGGTTGCTAGAAGTGGCGTAATGGTAGTATTAGAGACCCATAGCGACCATATCATTAGTGGAATTCAAATTGATGCTGCCAAGCATCCAGAGTTTTCTAATCAGATAACCATAAACAATTTTTCGATAGACGAACAAAAAAGTCAACCAGTTGTAGAAGACATTAATGTTGAATCTGATGGATCATTGAGCAAATGGCCGAATGGATTCCTAAATCAAGCACAATTAGATTATATTAAATTGTCTCGGATCCAATCTTGTAAACATGTTTGATTATTATCTTTTAGAAGAAGCATATGAGAAAGTTGGAATTGAAGCTTTCCAGAACAATCTTATTAGACTAAACGAGACTATTGAAATATGCAATGAGACAGTGGATACTTTCCACTATTCTCAAGAGCTTTACGATGTTTCAGTGGCTGATAATGTCAAAGTAACCGATTGTATCTATTATTTATTACCAGACAAACAATTTTGTGTTACCGTATTGCCTCGATTGTTGCAAAAACTGAAAGTGATTCAACGCATACACAATTATGGGGAATTATGTAATTTGTTGGGAGCAAATTCGGCATTTTGGGGAGAATGCTTTCAAAATAAGTTAGGGTATTGTTTATGTTGTAGTGATGATGTCTATTCCTTTCGTTTTTTAAAAGCTAAAACTGTTGTTACTGCATCTACTCTTTCTATGTATGCAAATGTGCTATTCAAAAAAATAGTCTTATGCGATTCTGCATATTCAAATTTGAACAATTATAGTCAGCAAGAGTTTAAACAGATATTGGAAAGACTATTGGCATTAGATAACTATAACCAGTCTTGGGTGTTGGGTGATTTTGCCCCCAAAAATGTTACATTAACGACCAGTCTTAATGTCTCATACGAGTCTGATAAAACTAACAATAATCCAAAACTTGCAGCAAAACGTTATTTCCAATTGCCCAATGGAAAAAGGGAATATTTTGAACCACATATAAAAAGCGGTAATTTTAGAATACATTTTTATCCTCAAAATAGCGAACATATAATATATGTTGGTTATATAGGGCCCCACCTGCCAATATAGTAAAGCAATTAAATATCATCATCCAATTATATTTTTTGGGATGCATTTTTTTCTGAATGAGAGCTATGGCTCCATAAATTGTTAGCAAGAGAGGTTAAACAAATTTTCCATATCCAACTGGTCTAAGAGACTATCAAAAGCAAGCTTTTGAGAACTTGAAAAACAACAATCAACGAAGGCTATTTCTATAACAAGAACTCGTTCTTGGACATCTTCAAGGACTTAACTCGTCCAAATCGAGACGAGGCTGAGGATGAAGACGCCCCCGAGTCGCTTGATTGATTGTCCACCTTGCCCCGTAGGGGCGGCGGTAAGCCTACTGTTCATGTGTCCCAAAACAGAACAAGAGCCAAATTCTTGTGGGACAGATGGTTTTTTTGTTCCGTTCCCTTGCGGGTTCATGGAAAAGTTGTAATTTTGCAGTGTCGTTCCGGAACGTTTAGGGCGTACAGCGTCACGGCCCTCAAGGGTAGCAGATAGCACCGGAAGACCGAAAAACTTGGCAGCGAAGGCCTAAACAGGTCGTTAGCTGCCATTTTTTGTTTTGTAGAAGGTCTTCATGGCCAGCCTTCTCCTTCCCATACGAGTGCATTCCACATAGTAGTATTCTTTCTCAAGCGTTTTGCGGTAAACCACTGTATCAGGATATTTGCCTTGTATGATCTCGTCTGCATTTGATATGACTAAAGGGATAAGGCAAAAGTCGGCTTCCGTAATGTTGGGATGCTTCTTTCGTGAGTGCTTTATTGCGGAAATATCGATCATGCGCTGGAATCCAGTCAATCAAACTGGGAATGCCTACATTCTACCGGGTAGGGCGCGCAGGCACGGCCGACATGGGGGAGGGGCATCCGCTTTGTGCGGTGGGCCATTGAAATCAAGTAGGTTGTGGAGCGCAGCGCAACGCCAGCCGAAACAAACTGAAAGCGGACCCGGCCCGCAGCCGAATCCGCTTTCTTGCTTTGCACAAACCGTGCTTAACCTATCGCATCATCGTTTCACAACCTTGTCCACCTTCACGCCATCATCCGTGCAAACCCTCAGCAGATAAAGGCCTTGGGGCAATGCCTTCGTGTCAATCACGATTCCGTTGCCGGTGATGTCGCTGTCGTAAACGATGGCTCCCGTGAGGGCAATGAGGCTGACATGGCGCAGACCCTCGCCCTGCAAGGTCAGTTGGTCGCTGACGGGGTTGGGGTAGACCACAAAAGCTTGGTCTTGGGCCGGAACCTCTTCCACGCCTACGCTGGGACCAAGATAAACGGTGTTGGAAAACTCGGTCTCGCGGCCGTCCCAGATAGCGGTGACGTTGTACCTCAGGTCTTGGGTGGTGTTGTAGCTGGCTTGCGTGGCCATGAGGGCACCATAGCCCAAATAGAGCATTTCCTCGCCGCCTTCCTCCGGACCCCAATACACGTTGTAGGTGAAGTCGTCGCTGCCCTCGACGGGGCTGGTGTAGCCGCGCAGTAGCCACGAACGGTACATGCCAAACTGGGTAGCAGGTTTCCAGGTATTTCCCTGTTTGAGCAGGCAACTGTTGTCCTCGCCCGTGTATTCGCAGCAGGGGATAGGCTCGTGGGTGCCCGAGGTGGAGACGCAAATCCACAAGGGGAGGGACGGGTCGTAGACAACAGGCTCGTCCAAGGCAAAACGGACAAACTCATGGCTGCCTTCCATGTCGCGCTGCTGCACATAGAGGGTGGAGCTGTTGTTGGCTGACTCGCCGTTGTAGATGGTGAAGGTGTAATGGCCGGTGGAACAGTCGAACAGCTCGATATGCGTGAGCGGATGGCCGTCGAAATGGGCCAGCAGTTCAGGCTCGAACTTGATGCCCCACTTGTGGCTGTTCGTCCCGATTTGGTCGATGAACTGGTCGTCGTCGTATGCCAACATGCCTTGTCCGAAGAACTCGGGGGCTTCCCAGTCAAGCTCTACATGCCCGTCGGAGTAGGCGCCTTCGAGGTGTTGCGGCGGCTCGCAATAAAAGTTTATCGTGGCGGCGGATGCGTTTTGGTCGGGATTCCACGACGAAAGGTTGTTGATGGTGCTTTCCACATGGTAGCGGTGGACGCCCGAACGCATGATGGTGTTGTCCAGATACGCATAGCTGTTTTGGACGCTTTGCAGTTTTCGGTTGTCCCTGAAGATGTTGAAATAGTGGTTCTCGGTGGGGATGGTCCAGTTCAACTGGATTTGCTGGCCATCGGAGGTGGCGGTCAGATGCTGCGACGAAATGACACCCCAAACGTCGTCGGCTACGGTGTAGTAGGCCAACACGCCCGCTTGGGGACGGTCGGTGTCGAAAAGTGAAGTCACGCCATCTTGGTTGACGCGTTTGGCCGTCACGTGGATGCCTTCGCTTTCAGGGTCGAAGCCGGGAGCCCAACTGACGTTGACTTCGGTTTGGGCAGGCACGTAGTATTCCGCTTGGGCGGTCTCGCCTTCGTAGATGGTCAGGTATTGCGGTGCCATCACGTCGCCGAACGACACTTCCAGTTCGCCGCCTTTGGTGCCGAAGGGCGAGGTGGAGGTGATGGAAAGGCGCAGGTTCTCATAGTTGCCCAAGATGATCCATTGCGATTCGGACTGTCCCGACTCGTCGCCATCCACGACGGCACTGACCCTATAGGTGTGATACCCCTTGTCGCTGTCAGAATAGGCATGGCTGTATTGCGGCTCGGAGAGGCCTTCAGCGAAACGTTCACCGTCGCGATAGACCACATAACTGTCAGCGTTGGCTGTTTCGTCCCATTTCAGCACCACCTGATGGCTCGGCGCTTCGACGTGGGCAATCAGGTTTTGGGGAACCAAGGTGTGACCGACGGGGCCGTAGGTGAAACTCATGCGGTCGCCACGGCTGCTGATGTTATAGATGCAAAAGTTCTCGTCGAATTGTCCGTTGGTGAGGAAGGGCGCAGGGTTACTCTCATGGTTGAACACTGTGCGATCGCGTTCGGCACAGAAAGAGGCTTTTGAGAGGTCGCCATCTTGGTTGGTGTAGCCGTTGGGACGGAAAATATACACCTCGTCGAAGGTGTCCGTGCCATTCCAACCGGCATTGCCGTCAAAGCGGGTGTCGATACGGTAGATGAGCAGACCCCCGTCGGGGAGTTCCGTTTCAAACAGCCGTGTGTTGTCACGGTACTCGATGACGTAATACTGGTAGGGGTCGATGCTGGCAATCCTGTAGGCATTGCGGCCATTGCCCTCCCATGAGTTGGCTTCCAGCTCGTAGGTGCCATATTCGGTGATTTCCGGAATGTCGTCAATCCAGTGGCCGTATTTGTATTTCATGTAGGCGCTCATGTGCTGCGGCGGATCGGTGTTGCCGCACATCAGGTCCCAAGCCCCCACAGGGTTGGGGCCGCCGCTTGTGTAGTGGTACAGGTCGGGTGCGCTCAAGGAATGGTTCATCTCGTGGCAGAGCGTGCTGACGTTGAAATAGCCGCCTTGCTCCAGTTGTAAGTTGAAGTCGAATACTCGCAGGTTA
>Ga0265298_10007520_pt1 | contig 13226 bp, 12 predicted proteins | sample AusTroGonzalo_MG_3_FD_193486 | JGI IMG/M metagenome (GOLD analysis project Ga0265298, IMG submission 193486) | Bovine rumen microbial communities from tropical cattle in Woodstock, Queensland, Australia - Gonzalo_01 | ecosystem: Host-associated > Mammals > Digestive system > Stomach > Rumen ... | reverse complement strand
CTCCGGAGTGTGATCACCGGTCATGAGTTTTATCGCCCTGATCGACTACGGCATGGGAAACCTGATGAGTGTTTCCCATGCTTTGGGATATGTCGGCGGGAATGTCCGGCTCGTCCGGAAACCGGACGAGGCCGAAGGTGCCGACGGGCTGATTTTGCCCGGAGTCGGCGCTTTCGGTGACGGCATGCGGCATCTGGATTCCGCCGGGTGGAGTGATTTTCTCCGTGAAAAAGCTTCCTCCGGTATTCCGTTTCTCGGGATCTGCCTGGGAATGCAGATGCTGCTGGATTCCAGTGAGGAATCACCGGGTGTGCCCGGTCTGGGGATCATCCCGGGACAGGTTTTGCGCTTCCCGGAAGCCGGATTGAAAGTCCCCCAGATCGGCTGGAATTCCATTGTTCCGGCTGAAAACATCCCCTGTTTCAAGGGGATCAGAAAGAATGCTTTCTTCTATTTTGTGCATTCCTATTACGTCCGGCCGGATGATCCGGCGGACAGCGCCGCGGTCTGCCATTACATGATCGATTTCACGGCGGCAGTCAGACGCGGCAATATTTTTGCGGTGCAGTTTCATCCGGAAAAAAGTCAGGAATGCGGCCTGACGGTTTTGCGGAATTTTGTTGAAATATGCGGAAAAGGGAAAGGTGCTTCATGCTGATTTTTCCGGCAATAGATATGAGGAACGGCCATTGTGTAAGGCTGTTCCGGGGCGATTACAATCAGGAAACGGTTTACGGCGATTCGCCCGCGGACCAGGCGGCTGTCTGGGAAAAAGAGGGCGCTCCGCTGATCCATCTGGTGGACCTGGACGGAGCCAAAGCCGGCGCGCCGGTCAATGTGGAATCGATCAGGAAGATCTGTGAAACGGTTTCGATCCCGTGTGAGCTGGGCGGGGGCATCCGCAGCGAAAAAGACGCGGAAACGGTTTTTGCGCTCGGCATTTCCCGGGTGATCCTGGGAACCGCCGCTTGTGAAAATATGGATCTGGTCCGCAGTTTTCTCCGGAATTTCGGTCCGGAAAAAGTCGTGGTCGGAATCGATGCACGGGATGGTCTGGTCGCATTGCGCGGCTGGCTGGAGACCAGTGCGGTCAAAGCGCTGGACCTGGCCGTGAGGATGGTCGATCTGGGCGTCCGCCGCATCATTTTCACCGATATCGCCACGGACGGCGCGTTTACCGGTCCGAGCATCGGGCCGACACTGAAACTCTGCCAGGCCGTTCCGCAATGCCGGATCATTGCCTCCGGCGGCGTCTCCTCGGATGCGGACGCCGGAAAACTGGCGGCATTGAAACAGGACAACCTCGAAGGCGTCATCGTCGGGAAAGCATTATATGACGGACGCGTCACATATCAGGCCCTGGTGTCTGCCGCGGGAGGGAAATAATGCTTTTTCCGACGCCATTCAGCGAAGATTCCTACGACACCCCGGAAGATTTCCCGCGGAGTGCGTGGGATTATATTCTGCTGGGATCGCGTTTTTCGTTTTATCTGCGCAACTTTGCCGTTTTCGCGAAAGTGGGCAGTCTGGCCAAGGCAGGCATCCTGACCGCGGAACTGCAGGCGGGTTATTCGGTGAAAAATCTGCGGATCACGGAAAGCTGCGGCGGCAAAGTGCATCTGCGCGGACTGAATCATCTGGATTCGTTTTCCGAACCGGCGGTGATCATCAGCAACCACATGAGTCTGCTGGAAACCGCCGTCATGCATGCGTTTGTGCGGCCGCGGCGCGATTTCTGCTTCGTGATCAAGCGTTCGCTGCTGGACGTGCCGTATTTCGGCCATATCATGCGTTTTCTGCGCTGCATCCCGGTGGACCGGGTCAATCCGCGGGACGATTTCAAAGTGGTCCTGGAAGAAGGGACCAAACGCCTGAAAGAAGGCAAAAGCGTGGTCATCTTCCCGCAGTCGACGCGGTCCGAGGTGTTCGATCCGTCTCAGTTCAATACGATCGGGATCAAGCTGGCCAAACATGCCGGAGTTCCGGTGATCCCGCTGGCGCTGCGGACGGATTTCCTGACCAACGGCAGGCTCGTCAAAGACCTGGGGCCGATCCGGCGGGACCGGCCGGTCTGGTTTGAATTCGGCGAGCCCATCGGCCACATCCAGGGTTCGGGCAAAGAGGAACATGCGGAGATCGTCCGTTTTATCCGGGAAAAAGTGAAAAGCTGGGGCGGTAAGGTCAAGGAGGAAATATGAGCGGGACAGCAAGACAGATCCAGGTGGAACTGGGGTCGCGCTCCTATCCGATCCGGGTGGGGGAAAATGCTTCGCCGGAATTCCTTTTTCCATTTCTCCGGGCGAAAAAAGTCCTGCTGGTGGCGGATACCCACACGGCCGAACTTTACGGGGAACGTTATCTGGAAGCCATGAAACAGGCTCCGGCAGAAGTGACATTGTCGGTCTTTGAGGCCGGGGAACAGTCGAAAAACCTGGTTACCATCGAAAAAATCTGCCGGGATGCGGTGAAAGCCGGACTGGACCGCACTTCGGTTTTTGCGGCGCTGGGCGGCGGCGTCTGCGGCGACATGACCGGACTGGCGGCGGCACTTTATATGCGCGGCACCCGTTTTGTCCAGATCCCGACGACCCTGCTGGCCATGGTGGATTCTTCGGTCGGCGGCAAAACCGGCGTCGACCTGCCGGAAGGCAAAAATCTGATCGGCGCCTTTTTCCAGCCGCAGGCGGTGCTGATCGATCCGCTGATTCTTCATTCGCTGCCGCCGAGACAGCTTTCCAACGGTTTTGCGGAAATGGTCAAGACCGCCATGATCCTGGACGGTGCGCTGTTCGAACAGCTGGAATCTGCGGCGGACGGGCTGTATACGCTTTCCGATGCGGCCGCGGTCACAGAAGCGATCGCCCGCTGCTGCGAACTAAAAGCCGAGGTGGTGGCCTCCGATGAAAAGGAATCGGGCCGGCGCGCCATCCTGAATTATGGACATACTTTCGGCCACGCCCTGGAAGCGGTGACCGGTTACAGTGCTTTCGAACATGGTGAAGCCGTAGCGGTCGGTATGTGTATGGCCGCCGATCTGGCCGTGTCGGAAAAACTGATCTCCAACGAAGAGGCGGAACGGCAGGAACAGCTGCTGAAAGCGTTCCATCTGCCGGTCAATGCCGCGGGACGGGGTCTTGCATCGGAAAAACTGCTTCAGGCCATGATGCATGACAAGAAAACCTCATCCGGCAAGATCAAAGTCGTCCTGCCGGTCCGGATCGGACATGCGGAAGTGTTCCGGGATCTTCCGGCAGACCGGCTGGAGGAGGCGCTCTGCGGCCGGATATGACCAATCAGGAAGCCTGTATCGTTCTGAACATGCTGCCCGGCATCGGGCCGGCGCGATTGAATGCGCTGCTGGCCTTCTGCGGCGAACCGCAGGAGATTTTCAGCACCCCGCAGACAGCGCTGGCCTCCGTTCAGGGCATCAGCGAAAGCATGGCGGAAAAAATCGTCAACTGGGAAAAATACATTGACCTGAATCATGAACTGGAACTGGCCAGACGCGGCGGAGTCGAGATCATCACCCGGGAAGACGAAGAATATCCCGAACTGCTGAGCCAGATCCATGATCCGCCGATCTGCCTGTATATCCGTGGAAAACTGCCGGATGAACTGTCCAGCCGCACGCTGGCGGTGGTCGGCACCCGCAATGTGACCACTTACGGACAGCGTATGGCGAAACACCTGTCCGAAGCCGCAGCCTATTCTTCTTTCGTGGTGGTTTCCGGATTGGCGTTCGGAGTGGATGCGATCGCCCACCGGGCCGCCCTGGATGCGGGCGGGGAAACGGTCAGCGTGCTCGGCGGCGGGCTGGCGCGGATCCAGCCGCAGGAACATATTCCGCTGGCACGGGAGATCGCCCAGCACGGCGCGGTCATCAGCGAGTTCCCGATGGAGACCAATCCGACCCGCCACACCTTTCCCATGCGGAACCGGATCATTTCCGGACTCAGCCGCGGCACGCTCGTGATCGAAGCCGGACTGAGCAGCGGTTCGCTGATCACGGCGTCTTTTGCGCTGGAACAGGGCCGGACGGTGTTTGCGGTCCCAGGCCAGGCGGACAATCCCCAGGCGGCCGGATGCAACCGGCTGATCCGGCAGAATGCCGTCCTAACCGAAACTTTCGACGACATTCTGGAGGAATTCGATTTCCTGCCCGGTCTCGGACGGCATGAAAACATGCTTCGGGAAGACGAAGCCTCCGCCTCCCTCCTGGACGGTGAAGACGGCTCCATCAGTTCCGAGGCGGCCAGAATCCTCGACCTGCTGCAGAAGGAAGATGCGTCGGTCGATGAACTTTCCGCGGCCCTGGATTGTCCCGCGGCTGAGATATCCGCCTCGCTGATCGGTCTGGAACTGCTCAGACGCGTCAGGAAAGAAGGCCTGAAATATCATCGGATCCGGTAACCGCCGATGCCCGGGAGATAAAATGAATCATGACAATTACATACTGATCGCGGACAGTCATCTGAGACAGGGCGAAGAAGGCCCCTTTTTCGAGATGCTGGACCGCATCCTGCAATATCGCCCGGCCGGGGTTCTTTTCCTCGGGGACATCTTTGAACTCTGGATCGCTCTGGACGGTTATGAATCCGATATCCATTCCCGTTTCCTGAAATGGTGCAGGGAAGCGAAAAAACAGTTCGAAGTCGGCTTTATTGTAGGCAATCATGAATTTTATATAATCCGCCGCTATGCCGATGCTTTCACCTGGATCACCGAACAGCAGCACATCCTGGAAAACCCCTCTGTCCTGCTGCTGCACGGCGATCTGCTCAACCTGGCGGATAAAGGATACTTTGTCCTCCGGAGATTCCTCCGCCATCCAGTCACCCGTTTCCTGCTGAAAATCACCGGCCACTCCATCGGTCCGAAAGTCGCCAATTATGTTCTGATGTCGCTGAAACCGAAAAATCTGCAGTTCAAACGCTCCCTGCCGATGCCCTATCTGGAACAATTTTCAAAACAATCCGTCGGGAAAAAGTTCAAAAAAATCTTCGCGGGCCATTTCCACCATCATCATAAACTGGATTTTACCGGCGGCGTTCCATGTGAGATCCTTCCCGCCTGGGGAACTACGGGCGAGATCGTTCTCCTGCAGCCGGATCTGAAGTCGGAATGCGGCCCCTGGCAGGAACTGCTGAAATGAATTTTTCCGTAATAAAACCAAAAGCAACAGGAGGAGAAGAGAGATGCTGACTCAATACTACATTGCGGCAAACGCGCAGACCGAACGCGGCGGGATCTATGGTTACAGTGCGGATTCGGTCCAGACTTTTTTCGAACCTGTCCAAGGCGTGAATTATCTGGTCTTTTCGCCGGACCGGAAACTGCTTTACACGACCTCGAAAGGCGACCAGTGCTACGTCAGCATTTACCGCATCCGGGAAGATTTTTCGCTGGAATATCTGGACCGTCGGCCCACCCACGGGGAATCCAGCTGCCACCTCACCACCGACCCGGCCGGCGAATTCCTTTACTGCGCCAACTACCGCTCCGGTTCCTTCAATGAATTCCGTCTGAAAGACGGTCTGTTCCAGGACGCCGATTGCAAACAGTATATCGAAATGCAGGGCAAACTCGGACCCAACCCGCAGCGTCAGGAACATGCCCATGCGCACTGCACGGTATTCACGCCGGACGGCAAATATCTCTGCATAGTCGACCTGGGGCTGGATGAAGTCCAGCTCTTCGCCTTCACGCCGGGAAAAGGGATCGATCCGGAGCCCGCATTCCATTATCACAGCGTCAATCCGGGCGCGGGTCCGCGGCATCTGCTCTTTTCACCCGACGGCAAAACCGCCTGGCTCGCCAATGAAGTGGACAACACGGTTTCCGTGCTCACCTACCGGGACGGCACGCTGACCCACCGGAACACCTTGTCCACCCTGCCGCCTGATTTCAAGGATTCCAGCAAGGCATCCGCGATCCGACTTTCTCCGGACGGGAAATTCCTGTGCGTAAGCAACCGCGGCTACGATTCGTTCGCCTGTTTCGAGGTCGATGGGGCCGGCGATCTGAAACTGCATTGCATCGTCCCTTCGAACGGAGTCAGTCCGCGGGATGTTAATTTCCTGCCGGGAAGCGCGGAATTCGTCTGCTGCAATGAAACGCCGGGATCGGTCACTTATTTCCGGTATTGCGAAGGAAATTTCACGCTGGAAGAGCGGCAGTATGATCTGCCCGGCGCACTCTGCTGTCTGCCGAACTGAAATTCAGCTCCGTCGAGGGTTTCATTGGGAAATTTTGTGCTGCACGGATATCGCGAGACGTGGAGCAGCTGATTGCGCATGAACAGATGCGTCATTGGCTCCGGTTTGCGCATGAACAGATGCGTCATTGGCACCTGATTGCGCATGAGCAGATGCGTCATTGGCTCCGGTTTTACGAAACGCTCTGTTTCCAATGCAGGTTGATAAAACTTCCGAATTTCCGGATAACTTTCATGTTTCACATCCAGATTTCCTTGACTTTTTCCTGTTTTAAGGTTATATTACCATGATGCCGGTAATTAAGCCACGAATTACCGGCATCATGAAAAAATCAGATCCGAACTTGACTGGCCGCAGAAAAACAAGATGGGCGGGATTTCGATGAGCTGGAAATGCTTGGGACAAATCGATTCGTCAACCATTAACTGAAAAAGAATCTTGCGAAAAAAGTTTCTTTTTTGCTTCTGGAGCTTGTTTTTAATTTAACTTATGCTATAGTTATACCATTATAAACAGGACAAGACAGGAATATGAAAGACTGCAGCGGACAACCGAAATATCAGCAGATGAAAATCGAATTGCTGAAAAAAATCCGGATAGGAGCCTATCTGCCCGGCATGTTCCTGCCCTCGGAATCGGAACTGATGGAATGTTATAAAGTCGGCCGCAATACGGTGCGGGCCGCACTGGGGGAACTTGCCGCGGAAGGATATGTGGAAAAACATCGGGGCCAGGCCAGCCGGGTCTGCGCGCCCCGGGCTGCCAGGAAAGGAAAGAAAGCAAACCGGATCGCCTGGCTGGATCTGGACCGGATCGTCAACCCGCTCTATTTTGAAGTGTTCAAGGAAGTCTCCTCGTATGCAATCGAACTGGGATATACGGTTGACTACATTTCGGTGATGAACAGTGTGGTGCTGGAGCATTTTCTGAAAGAACAGGACAGCTATCTGGGTTCGCTGTATTCGAATGTGCCGGATATCCATTTGCCGAAATCCCGTATGCAGCAGCTCTACGAACTGCCGAATCTGATCGGAATCGACCAGAACAGTACCATGCTGAGCGATTCCTATGTTCTCACGGACAATGCGGCGGGCGCCTCGATGGCGGTGGAATATCTGCTGGAACAGGGACACCGGAAAATCCTGTATTTCGCCAGTCTGTCTTCCACCAATACCTATCCGCCGTTTCTGACCCGTCAGCTGGCGATCCGTGAAACCCTGCAGAAAAACGGCATCGAATACGATCCGGCATATGAACTGGTCCTTTCGGAGAAAGATGCCAAACTCAATATCCGGAACATCATGAAGAAGGTATTGTCCAGTCAGAAGGTGGATGCCATTATCACCAATTCCGACTCCTGGGCGATCACGACGCTCTTTGCGCTCCGCTCCATCGGAGTCAAGGTGCCCAATGATATTTCCCTGATTGGATTTGACGGCTGGTGGGCGAGCGGACAGACGATCCCTTCCTTGACCACGATCCGTCAGCCGGCGGAAAAAATCGCCCGCAGCGCGCTCGACCTGCTGCTGCGCCGGGCCGGGAGAAAGAATCCCTTCCCGGAGCAGATCCTGATCAAGCCGGAACTGATCATCCGCGATTCGGTAAAATTAAAACTCAAATCGGAAAAATGATGAAAAAAAGCGATTCGATATGTTACAATATGTTGTTCCAGAAAAGTTCAATATAATAAAAACCATGAAGGAGAAAGGAAAAAACATGAAAACGAACTCAAATCCGTACCGTGCAGCAATGGATGTCTGGCAGACTTGGTTCACCCTTATTGAACTCCTTGTCGTGATCGCGATCATTGCGATTCTGGCGGGGTTGCTGCTGCCCGCGCTGAACCAGGTCCGGACACGTTCCCAGAATACCTTGTGCGTCAACAACTTGAAGCAGCTCGGCTACAGCTTCTCAATGTATCAGGATGACAACAAGCGTCTCCCCAACGGGACCAACACCGATTTGAATGTGGAACCCTCCACTTGGGATTACACCCTGCTCACCAATAAATATACCAACCAGCCGAAGGGTTTCTCCTGCCCCTCGGATAATAAAAAACGAACCTTCACTACCGCCTTTGCCGAGATTCCTTCGGCACGGTATGTGAAACGGAGTTACTGGTGCAACCTTTACATGATGAGCGCCCCGGCAAAAGATACCGCCACATGGTATTTCGGCGGGAAAACCAGAAATTCCCTGAAACTGAAACCATCGGAAATCATTCTTTTGGAAGACAAATTTGCAAATTCGGTCGTGGGACAGAAGAATCTGTATGGAGGCAACGGACAGGAACGGACCGCCGCCTCATTTGAAACTCTTTTCCACCACAGGGGGAGCAACCGCTGGAACAATTACCTCTGGTGCGACATGTCGGTGAGTCCGATCAACTATGTTCTGGTATCGACCAAATATTGGCAAAAACACTGGGCAAATTTATAAAAGGAGGCACACCATGTATAAAACGCTGATTTTGACATTCATCGGGTTATTGCTGCTGACCGGAGCAGTCGGGGTCGGGGACGATTTCAAAGATGATTTTTCCAAACGCCCGAATCTGTACGGCGAAAAGAAAGGCTATGCCATCTGGGGCAGCGGGGCACAAATCCTGAAAGCCGCGGGATATGACCCGGAAACCGGCTGTCAGACGCCGGGTTCCCTGAAAATCGACGGGAGCAAAATGCCGCAGAAAGGAAGCAACAGCGCACTGTTTGTCAAGTCGCTGCCGGTCGATCCGGGATGCAAATACAATCTGATGCTGAAAGTATTGAAAAAGAAACTGGCCGGAACTCCGATGATCACAGGACGGATCATAATAACCGGAGAAAAAAACAGCCGGAAAGTACCGATGCGGCAGGTTCGGCTGGACCCGCAATCCTTCGAAGACGGGACCTGGACTCGGATGCTGGTTGCGATTGAGATCCCGAGTCAGGAAAAACTGGCCGAAACACCGCGGGTCACCATTCAGTTCGGCGTGCAGAATCTGAAAGGCGGAACCGTCTGGTTCGATGATGTGGAATTTTTCAAGGAAGAAAATTGATGATGAAACTGGTCTGGCTGATATTGCTGCTGATGGCAATCACGGTCTCCGGCGCGGAGGACAAATACATCCGGCGCGATACGGCGGAGAAATTGAAAACAAAAGACCTGACCTTTGCCGTAACCTTCGACCGGCATTCCGTCAATGCCGATCTGGCGAAAGGAAACGGGGAATGTCTGACGGGGAAGAACACGAATCTTGCCTTGCGCGGAACGATGGGATTTGATCGTGCGCAGGGCTTTGCCCCGGTTCCGGGCGAGGAACTGAAATATCAGGCGCCGGAAAATGTCTCGGCACACAACGGGACGATCACGTTCTGGCTGAACGCGCGCGATTTCAAACCGGCGGAAGATACCGGGCGCGGGAACATCGCCATTGTCCGGCTGCACTTTACGGACAGCGAAAAAAGATGGATCGACTACACGTTCTATGAATACAAGGGAACGCTCTGGGTGGACTGGCGGACCTCGCAACCGCCGCACAACTGGGGCGACACCTGCACGCTCTCCATCCCGGCGAAAATGTGGAATTTGAAGCAGAACGAATATTTCCAGATCGCCTACACCTGGAAAAACGCCAACGAAGTCGCGCTGTACTGCAACGGCAAACAGGTCATGACCAAAATGCTGCCGGCAAAATGGGTGAAGACCAAAGACCTCAAAGCGGACGGGAAGTCATACCTCACCATCCGCCCGAACATTTTGAAGGACCGGAAACAATTTACGCTGGAAATCGACGATGTGATGATCTATTCGCGGGCGATGACGCCGCTGGAAATCGCCAACCAGTACCGGTCGCTGCTGAAAAACCCCTCGCAGCAGGAACGGCAGCAGGCGTTCACGGTGAAACTGAACGGAGTCGACCGCGGCAAAGGCGCGGGCAACGAGATTCTGGAAGCGGAATTCGACCTGGCCGGCATCCCGGAACAGGAACAGTCAAAAGGGGTCCGGATGGAATACAAGCTGACCGGCCCCAACGGATTCCGGAAATCCGGGCAGTGGGAATTCCGGAATGGCGAAACCTGTAAATACGTGGAAGGAGTCCGGGAGCCGGGGAAATATACGCTGTCGGTCCGATACGGGAAAGAGGAAAACACCGTTTCAATCGATCGTCCGGACATGAGTTTTCTGGGCAATACGTTGGGCAAGGAAGGGATTCCCGCCTTGTGGAAGGATTTTCGGGTCGAAGGCAGGACGGTGACGCTGTGGAACCGGAAATATTGTTTTGGAAACGGACCGTTCCCGATTTCGATCACAGTAGCCGGAGAACAGCTGCTGAAACAGGTGCCGACGCTGCTGATCAACGGAAAGGAAGTAACCGACTGGCAGGCAGGGAAAACCGAACGGAAAGAACGCTCCGTGATTTTCCGCGGCACGGGAAAATTCCCGGGCGGCACACTGGAATATCATACGGAAGCGGCGTTCGATGGACTGATGGACTGCCGGTTCTGCATCAACGGGCAGCCGACGGTGGACGACATGCGGCTGGAATGGCAGGTGGCAAAACCCTTCACCGAATTTCTGATGACGCCGACCCTGTATGAAAAAGTGGCCAATCCGGCACAGTTCAGCCTGGGCGGGGAACTCTGGTTCGTCACGGCGAAAAAAGGCGGATTCTGCTGGTCCTTCGAACACGACGCCAACTGGATCTATCAGCCCGGGGAGAAGATTCTGACGGCGGACATCAAGACGGGGAAATGCTCGGTCCGGATGATCGGCGGAAAGAAAGTGGTCATTCCGGCGGGCGCGGATTACCATGCGCTGTTCATCGCCACGCCGGTGCGTCCGCTGCCGAAACGCATCCGGGGTCTCTACTGGGGCAGCGGCAACGACATGGATCTGCTGCACGGGCTGTCCGGAGTCCTGACCGGACCAACCAACTTCGATCCGCATCCGACCGAATTCGCCCGTCAGATGAAGCGTTACAAGCCCGGCAGATTTGCCATCAACGGACTGGCAAATTGCCTGACCGCCGCCGATCCGATCGCAGTTTATTTTGAAAAATACTGCGAATCTCCCGGTGCCTCCAATTACAACATCCCGTTCCGGGAACTGATCGACGGAAAGCTGGTCCTCAAACATTACCGGACCATCTCCACCTGCAATCAGTCGTTCGTCAACGACTATTTCCTATGGAACATCAGGAAGCTGTTGGACCATCCGATGGGGAACCGGGTCGCCATGATCTACTACGATCTGTGCGGAAACGGGTTATGTCGGAATCCTCTCCACGGCTGCAGCTTCAAGGACAAGTTCGGACGGACGGTTTCCAAATATGCGATTTTGAACCGGCGGGATCTGGTGATCCGGACCGTTGCCTACGCTCATTCACGAGGACGGCAGGTGTTCCTGCATGCGCAACGCAATTTTTATCCCATGATCCAGGGAACGGCCGATTACTGGTTCCCCGGCGAAGAACACGTGGCGCTGCTGATGCGGAACAAGTTCGGTTATACCGATGAAATTTCCGACCGGATCTACCGGAGTGAATACAACCGGGATGTCCGCGGGGTCGGCTGCATCGTTCTGCCGGCGGTTACGACGGATGCAAAGAAAATGCGGAACGTCTCCACGCAGAAGCCGACGGAAGCCTTTGCAGGCATGTGCTTGCTTCATGATGTGGAATTCTGGAAATATCAGGGTAATTCAGCCGTTTTCAAAAAAATCTTCGACATCAAAAGGAAGTACCGTTTTGAAGATGCCGAAGCATTCCCCTATTACACGAAAAACGGTGTGGTTTCGGACAATCCGGATCTGCGGGTGACCCGCTATCTCTGTCCGGACAGCGTCAATCTGCTGGTCGTCATGAACAAAGAACCCCGAAAACGGACCGGAACGCTGGATTGTTCGGAGATTTCACGTTACAGCGGTCCGCTGACCGAAGAATATACGGGAGAAAAGCTCCAGGCGAAGGAAGGACGGCTGAAAATCACCGTTCCGGCCCGTTCGTTCCGGCTGATCCCATTACAACAGTAGGAAGATTCATGGATATGTTTCACATCGAAGAAGCCCTGCCGGTCTGGGGCGGTGATATTTCCGCCGATTCCTATCGGATTTTCCGGCATGATTTTCATTGGAACGGGGCGGAGAAAGCCGCGCTGGAGATCAGTGCGGACTCCACTTTCGAAATCGCCGTCAACGGTCACCCCCTGCCGATCCAGCAGACAGCGGATTATCCAGACGAACGCACTTTTTCAACCGCGGAAATTACCGCCCTGCTCCGCCGGGGGGAAAACAGCATCACGGTCATGGTCCATTACATTGGGGATGATTTCCTGACATACCAGCGAGGGATTCCTTATCTGCAGGCTGTCATTTACGCAGGGAAAGACCTGCTTTCCGCCACCGGACCGGACTGGCAGTTCAGTTCGGAAACGCCTTATCATTCCGGATCGTGCTGCAAGCTGACAGTCCAGCTGGGTTTTGTGTTCGAATATGATGCCGCGGTCAGACCGGCAGAATGGAAACCGGTTCAAGTTGTTCATCCCGCCGGTTCTCTGAAACCGCGCAAGGTTCCGCAGCTGAACGAGCTGCCCCGCAGGAACAGCACGATCCGGCAATGCGGCGTGCTGAAGCGGGAAGCCGAACTGGAAAGTTTCGCGGAAACCTGCTCCGAAGATTATCTGAAAGCTCTTCCGGTCAAGCGGATTTTTGCCCGGCCCGATCTCAGCGGACTGTGCTACACCGAAAAGAAATTTCAACTTGACGGCCAGCCTTTTACTTTCCGGGAACTTTCCTCGTTTCATGCCGCTGACGGTTTTTATGTGATCTGCGATCTGGGAAAGGAAACGGTCGGATATCTGACTTTTCGCCTGGAGGCTCAGGAAGGAACCATTGTGGACATCGTTCACGGCGAGCATCTGGACGACGGCCGGGTGCGGGGAAGAATCGGCAGCCGCAATTTTGCCGACCGTTTTCATTGCCGGGCCGGCATGAATGAATTCACCTGCCGGCACCGCCGGCTCGGAGCACGCT
>Ga0265298_10007519_pt1 | contig 13226 bp, 31 predicted proteins | sample AusTroGonzalo_MG_3_FD_193486 | JGI IMG/M metagenome (GOLD analysis project Ga0265298, IMG submission 193486) | Bovine rumen microbial communities from tropical cattle in Woodstock, Queensland, Australia - Gonzalo_01 | ecosystem: Host-associated > Mammals > Digestive system > Stomach > Rumen ... | reverse complement strand
ATAGGATTGCAATAGTCAGATGTTACAAAGATCCCGGCTTTCGGGAAGAAAAGTTTGTGCAGTTTGCCCATTGACAGCCTGGAAAAAATGTGGTATACTGGTATTTATTGCGAATCCTGGCCGAGCACGTCCGCGCTCGGCCAGCTGAGAAGAAAAGAGGGGGTGATGCCCCCTCTTTCTTATTTCTGCCAGGTTTCATTCAAATGCTGTTGGTAAATCTTTCTAAAATTTTCGGCTTCCTCGCCGGGGGAGCTATTATTGACGCCCCTGTATTGGATAATTCGACCATCTTGTATTTCGCAAGTCACATAGGATTTTTCAGGGTTATCTTTGCGCCGGATGAAAACAACAAGGGTCTTTCCGTTGAGTACATCTTCAAAATAATAGGTATAAACACAGTTGTTTTGCTGTCTTGCTTCATCCTGAAAGGCTTCCCTAGTGCGGGGGAGGATGACGGTAAAATTTTCGTTCTCGAAAGCAAGTTCAGGATGCTTAGCAAAATGGTTTGTCAGGGTTTCTGTGTCAAAGCGGATTTTGTTTGTTTCGTACAGCCGCCGCACATTGATATAGCTTTGGAAGAAATTTTCCTTTTCGGGTTTGGTGTTTGTTTTTTGGCAATAGTCAAAATAGCGTTTGATAGAATAAAACATTTGGCTGGCACCATCATTATTTGAGTAGCGGCCTGTTTTGGGTTCCACTTCATAAAACTCATACAGCCCACGGGAAAGATAATACGCAACATGAGAAGTATATTCCGCCGGATAACATGCTCTGCTTTCCCACATTCTGTCAACCATGTCTTGAGTCAAATGGGCATTGAGGACAAGGTGGTTTTCTGCCATCCAAATATTTTTAGCGTTTTCTCGCATGAAGTTATAAATGCTAGGACGTTCAGTTTCTTTGATGTATCTTGCAAAAACTTTGAAATATTTATTGATATATTCAAGAGAATAAGGGTCTGTGTCATCTTGATTCTGCATAGCATAACCTATGGATTGCAGTTTGTCAGCGATGCGAAACAGGGTGGAAAGAGTTGCCATTTCTTCCAGTGTAGGCTTGTCATAGTGGAATCTGATATATGCAGAGGTATTCTTGCGGATATTACGCATCAGGTAGACCACATTGGAGCCGATTTCCGGCCCGGCAATTTCTACCCACTTGCCTAAGCCCGTAGGCCACTGCTTGATTGGTTTTCCGCTCGTGCCGTAGAAAATGGCGGTATTGATATCAAAGGTATAGGGCGCGGCCTTATTCTCCGCCTGGAAGGAAATGATGTTCTTGTCCCGCGACATAGTGTAATTCATGCTTGGCACTCCTTTCCGTTCTCTTGCCTTGATTATACGCGCATTATAGGAAAAAGTCAAGTATACATTTTACACAAAGTTTGCGGAGAATTTTGTGCAATGTGCCTAATAATCGTAAATCCTGGCCGGTTGCGCACGCAGCCGGCCAGCCGAGAAAAAGCCCGCTGGGAGTTCCCCAGCGGGTGCCGCAGTTATTCAAGAGTGAGATAGGCGTTGTGCCAGGGAATTACGGGTTCATAGTCTTGGAAAAAGAAGGTATTTCCGGTTTCCAAATCAACAGCGTTGCTGTCGTTCTGTTCTTCCATTTTCAGGAAAGGGCCAGGGTATTGGTCATCGGGGCTGGTAAAAACCGTTCCCAGTGCCAAATCTTCAAAGTTGATTGTGGCCCTCTGCGCGGGTGTTGCGATTCTCATTCCTCTACCTCCTCCCTTTTCATCTTCTGGCGGTTGTAGCTTCCCTTGCCTTTCTTCAAGGGAGACTTGCCGCCGCGTTTCTTGAAGTGTAGATACATCTGCAATTCATCATCTTCCATCTTCTGGCGATAGGGTTTCAGCTCTTTAGATTTTACCATCTTCTGCCGCCTTTCTTATCTGTTTCGCAAAACTGTGTCCATCGGCAATGCCGAGCTTATCCGCTGCTTGAAGCAAGCAAATGTCTGTAACTGTGCTTAGGTAGTAGTCGGAAATAAGCCCTTCCTTCCAAAGCTCATACAGAATACGGATATTGTCATTCTGTATTGTAATCATGATGTTTTAGCCCTCCTTTTGGTACTATTGTAACACATTCTAGGAAAAATACAAGATGGCAAAATAGACAAAATTTTGCCGGGTTTTTGTGCGCTTTGCCTAAATGTTTCAAATCCTGCTCAGCGACGGCCGCCGCTGAGCAGCTCAGAAAAAGGGGCTCTGCGGGGCTACCGCAGAGCTTTTAGACCTTTGAGGAGCTGGGCGGCGTAAATAACTGTGCCAGTCCAGGCTTCCAAATGCCGGGGTTCATCGTCGCAAAGAACATCATTGCCGGTGTTGGCGTCATTCTTGCAATAGGTATAAGGGACGAAACGGATTTCATCAAAGTGAACGCTTGCGAGGTGCTTTTTCAGCCATTCGATTTTAGTTTTCATCACCGCGGCGTCATAGGCGGGGGTGCTGTCCTTGGAGAGCGCGGAGATAATGCACACGCGGTAGCCAGCCTTGCGGCGGTTATTGAGAATCCGTGCGAGTGCCGCCATATTGACGAGCGGAACCGCAACCTTATAAGGGGAGGGGTCATAAGCGCGAAGCTTGGGAAGCCAGTCTTTCACGCCGTAGAGGTCAGCGAGTGTCCCATCCATGTCAAGCCAGATTGTTGTCATTGTTGTATCTCCTTCCTTCTGGATGATACAATTATAGCACATTACAGGAAAAAAGCAATAGGCAAAATACACAAAATTTGCGCTCGGATTTTGTGCAACTTGCCTAGAAATCTCAAACTCTGCCCGGCGACGCGCGTTGCCGGGCAGCTGAGAAAAAGGGGCGGGAGGAAAGGCCCTCCCGCCGTTGTTTAGTCTTCGTCGAAGTCAAGGGAGAAATTACCCACGCCGCGCAGATAGGGCAAAATGTTGATTTCGTAGTGGTAGGGGTCTGTGTAAGTCCCTGTTACATCCTGCACTACGTAGGTAATCCAGTCGGACAGATAAATGAAATCCTTTTTGTAAACTCCTTCGGCTACCTCACTAATAACCACCAGTTCAGAATGGCCCTCATTTTGGAGAGAGCATTTAGCAATAATTTCATACAGGATTTCATTGTTGCGCACATTGATGACGGTGATTTTACGGGTGATGTTGAGTTTATCAGCCTCTTTTGAGAGGTTGGCGGAAATCTTTTCCGCTTGGGTACATCCGCAGAACAGGATTGCCAGCATGAGAACAGCGAGAAGTAAAGCGAGAATTTTTTTCATTGTTTTTATCTCCTTTCTTTTTATAGAGGGGGATTACTCCCCCTCGTCTTCCTCTTCGTCCCAGTCGTGATAGAACGCGGCATCGTCGCAGTCCTCCCAGGGTTCGTCACTGATGGTACAAAGTCCCATCTCGTAATAGGGGCAGTCAAAAGCCCCCGTAGGGCACTCGAATTCTTTCTTACTTTCCATTGTAAATAACCTCCCTCTTTCCGGTGCGCCAGGTGTTGCGCATGTTCTTGACGATTTTATGAGTATTGCGATAGAACACGTAGTAATATTCCTGATTCGGGTTGTTGAAGATGATGCGCTTCTCGTCCCATGAGTGGGTGATGCTGTTGAAGTCTACATCACCGAGAGCTTTTTCCATGGTCTCAATGGCGGTCTTATAGTCGCTCAGCTTCATAAAATCAACTCCTTCCTTAGTGTCTTTATAATAGCATAATTTTATGAAAAATACAAGTAGCAATTTTGCACAAGATTTGCGTGGATTTTTGTGCAACTTGCCTACCAAAACAAAACTCGCTTCGTGGCGCACGACCACGAAGCGCCGAGCTTTTTACAACTCGGCGCTTCGGGTAGGAAGGGAAAGGAGGATTAGATGTAGTCGGGGATGGGTTCGTCCATCACCTTAGCATAGGCCACAGCGATGCCGGTCTTGTAGTCGTACTTATCGCCATGCCGGGGAGCCGAGGAGGCTATCTCACAGTCGCAGGTGCAGATGAAAGTGGACTGCTTGCAGTGCTTGATGAAGATGTCCCAGTTTTCGGCGGCCATCATGGCCCTTTCATACCACTTGTTCACCCAGTCCCGGCGGGGTTCGGGAACGCGGATGATGACTTCCACGGGAGTGGTGATGCGGTCAATGCCCTGAGCATTGAGAGCGTCGATGATGGGAGCCGTATCGGCAAGGGTAACGGCCCGCACTCCAAAATGTCGGATACAGCCCTGGATTTTGAATTCCTTCATTGTTGTGACCTACCTTTCTTTGTTTTGTGATTGTATTATAGCACATCTTTTGGAGAATGTCAAGGGGGTTTTGAAAAAAATCTGCAACTTTTTTTCAGCGTTTTGGTTTCGGTTACTCCGCTTTGCAGAGCGTTTTACCTATTCGCATTATCCCAATAGGGGCTCAGCGACTTCGGGCTGAGTGCTTTCTTTCCCCCTTGACGATAGCAGTATACCACACTTACGGGAGGATTGCAATAGGCAGAATAGACAAAATTGCGAAAAGAAAATTGTGCAATCTACCTATAAATCCGAATCCTGGTCGGCCACGGACGCGGCCGACCAGCCAAGAAAAAATAGGAGGGGCACAAGCCCCTCCCTCTTAGTATTCATCTAGGCCGCTGGCCTCGGCTTCTTCGTCGGTCATTTCGTACTCGTAGCACATCCAGGTGGCGAATCCGGTTCCCTCATCGTAGTTTTCACGGATTGCGGCGGCTACTTCGTCAGCGACTTTCCAGGCTTCTTCCAGTGTGTCAGCTCCTACGATGAACTCTTCGCCGCTGTTTCTCTCAGTGAAGTAATAGTGATACATTTTTCTTTCCCCTTTCCTTTAGTGTCTTTATTGTAGCATACCTGTTTGGAAAAGTCAAGAAGTTTTTGCCGAGTTTTTCAGCTCAGCAATCATCGGTATAGCACTCCAGATAGGGGTCAAACCCCATGTCAATGGCGGCTTCTGCCACAACTTCTCCGGTGTCCATGTCAACGCACAGAACAGTGGAGGCCCCCTCAGTGTTTTCAAACAGGGTTACACACAGCTCGTGCAGAACCTCAGCCGGAACGATGTCAGAGAACAGGGCAACAGGAGTGTATTCCCCGGTCTCAGCGTCGCAGATTTCCATAGAGTACTTAGTAGCCATTTCAAGCACTTCCTTTCTCTTTGTGATACCATTTTACCACATTTCAGGATAAAGGCAATAGGCAAAAGTAACAAAATTGCGAGAAAAAAATTGTGCAATCTGCCTATAAATCTAAATGCGGCGCGCTTGTGACCGCAAGCGCGCCGCCGGGTTTTTAGCCTAGCGGCGCGAGGAGGGTTACTTGAGAACGGCGATGATGATGGCACAGACGATTACGATTGCGATGGGAATCCACAGGGGAGCAAGGACCCAAATCCAGGGCCAGGCGATTACGCCGCAGAGTTTCAGCACGATGAACGCTACGAGCAGGAGGCCGCAAATGCCAATCCCGCCGCTAGAAGTTGTTTTCTTTTCCATTGAGATTATCTCCTTTCCTTTGATGGTTACATTGTAGCACACAGGCAAATAAAAGTCAAGAGCTTTTTTGAATTTCGGGTAAAAAAATGTCCAAGCTAAAAGCTCGGACAGCGAAAATAAAAACGTCAAAGGGCTAGGTGCCGTGAAATTCAGCCGCAGCGCGGCCGCCTACGGGGATTACCATTCAGTAGGAAGTTTGCCACAAAAATCTTTCAGCTTGCACTTTGTGCAATCCTGAGTTGAAAGACACAGCTTCAAGATAAGAAGCAGGGCTTGAACAATTTCAACGGACACTTTTTTACCCTCCTTATTCATTTTTTCTATAAATATTATAACAAAAATTTTTTACGGTTGCAACTTTTTCTCAGCTTGCGCGAGCAGGTAAGCGGCTTTATCAAGCAGGCTAATAACTTCCCGCACATCCGGTAAAAGGTCCTCAGCGGTTGCCCAGTCCTCCACGGCGTGCCGCAGATGCTAAGCTTCGGTTGAATAATGCGGAATGTATCTTTTTAGCAACACACTGTTATCCGTCTTTGGAATTATTTCTATTAGGTCATCAGACTACCATCCCAAACCTTTTTTCAAGTCTTTTGGAATAGTTACACGTCCTAAGTCATCTATCTTTTTGACAATCATTTACATTTCTCCTTTTGGATTTTTCTAAGATAATGTTACCAAAAATTTTTATAAAAAGCAATTCCCGCCGGGTTTTCCGGCGGGAAACTGATTCAGAAGCCGATGGCCCTCCAAGCATCATCCTCTTCCTTCTGGCGGTATTCGTCGTACAGGGTGCAGATGCGGAGCGCGGCTTCCTCGGGGGTCAGGACGGTAACATGATCGTCGTCCCAGGGGAACTCATAGCTTTCCACCATGCCGGACTTTGCGCCATATGTGTCGTCATGGGCGGCTACGTCACCCTCGGTCCAGGGGAAGCGGATTTGCCAGCCCTCCCAAAGCTCGTTGGTAGAGTGGGGGACGTTGTGCTTAGCGCACTCGTTGGCAATGTAGTCAATACGCTCTTTGTAGGTCATCATGGTTGGTATCTCCTTTCTTGATTTGTGCCGCTTCCGCAAGCACCTCATATACACATTCATCACTTTCGGCATCGTAAAAAGGACAGGTCTTTCTGGCCGGGCATTTATTACACTCCGTCATAACCATGCCTCCCTTCTTGATTTGTGCCCTCATTGTAGCATACTTTTAGGAGGATTGCAATAGGCAGAATAGACAAAATTCTCACTCTGTTTTTGTGCAACATGCCCAATTATCGCAAATCCTGTCCGGCCGCGCCCGCAGCCGGACAGCCCAAAGGAAAAAGAGGGCCGAAGCCCTCTTTATTCCAAATCTTCAACTTCACCAGTGTTCACATTGAACCGGAAGTTTTCTATGAAACAAAGCTTTGCCGTGCTGAATTCGCCGTGGTCGCCGTTGGGGTAGGTGATGTATTCTTTCATAAAAGCTCCGATGTGGCGGCGGGTCGTCGTACTATGAAGCCCAAAACAGGACAGCCAGCCGTCCGCGGTGATTTCGCATACCAGCGTCTTGTAGCTGAACAGGTAGGTGTTTCCGGCGGGGTCGATTTCGACATGGGCGGAAGCATAGGGCATATACTCAAGTTTCTTGATTGTGTTCCTCATTTTCATATCTTCCTTTCTTTTGGTGGGGAGGGGGCTTAGGCCCCCTCGTACTCCTTCAGCACTTCCAAATCTTCGTTGATTGCGGCCCGGAGGATATTGGCGGCATTGGCATATGCGGCGCTGAATACCACCATGCGGTCTTGGATCTCGTTGCGCGTAACCTTTGCGCGGTCGGTGTAGTATTGCGCTCGGTCTTCCATGATTTTCAAAGCCCTGTTGATTGTCTCGTTCATGTTGTTCCCTCCCTGTCCTTGATGATACCATTATAGCAGGTTTCGGGAGAAAGTCAACTGGCAAAATACACAAAGTTTTCGCCTGGATTTTGTGCAACATGCCGAAATAAAGAAAATCCTGCGCGCTCACGGACGCGAGCGCGCAGCTCGCCAAAAAGTCCCCTAGCTCAGTTGAGCTAGGGGTTATCGTAGTGGTTGGCCTCTTTCAGTTTCAGCCGTAGGCTGTTGAGCCGTTCTTGCATGTAATAGCTTTCATCCTCATCCTCTGCTGTCCTGTTCTCGCACCTTTGCAGAAGAAGAAGTGCGTTTTCAAGCCGTTCAATTTCTCTCTTGATTTTATCCATCATTCTATTTCCTTTCAAGAATCTAAGGGGGAGGGGACCCCCCTTAGAAAGTGACTTCGTAGGTCAGGTCTTCCACCCACCGCACGATATAGGCTTCCTCCTGACAGTAGCGGAACAGGGTGGAGCCGGTCTTGCTGAGTTCGCGCATCCATTCAGGCGCACGGCCCACAGGTTCGAGCTCCCACAGGACATACAGGGTATCTTCCAGAGCGCTCATTTCGCACTCGCGGGCGGTGTGGTTATCATCCACATAAAAAGAACGTTCAACACACTCAAAATAGGGGTCATTGGAACGGATGGTCAGTTTCATTTAGAGGTCAGCTCCTTTCCTTGATTGTCTACATGATAGCACATCCAGAAGGTAAAGTCAACTGTCATTTTGCACAAACTTTTGGCCCGGGTTTTGGGCACTTTGCACAATGGCCTGGAAGCGCAAATCTCGCCCAGTTTTTGCCATACTGCCCTATAAATCTAAAATGCTGCGCGCCAGCGACCGCCGGCGCGCAGCCGGGTCTTTGATTACAGGGGGTAATAGTGGAACGCGGATTTTTCAATCCGCGTTCAGCTCATCATAAATTGCTTGGAAAAGGCACCTAGCAGCCGTTGCATTATTGTCGGGGAGGTATATGGTGACCCACTTTCCGTGGGTATAATCAATGCGGATGCTATAATGCTTATCCACATACTTTGTTCCATTTCTGGTATGCTGACTTTCGCTTTCGTTCAGCCGGACCTCCAAAACATCTTGGAGAGAAATGATCTGGTTGCCATATCGAATGAATTTCATGTTTATATCTCCTTTCTAGTTTGAGAGGGTTAGGGGGCTTACGCCCCCTAGATTGCCTCGATAAGAGTTCCGCTTTCGTTGTAGTAGAGCCGAGTTCCGCCGGGAAGGTCGATATAGCTTTCATTGTTCTCGCCCTCGCCTATGGTGTACCTCACACCCGCGATGTCCAGCAGTTCGACCATGCGTTCCATCTCTGTCATTGTTATTAGCTCCCTTCCTGTTTTGTACTTAGAGTATAGCAGATTCAAACGAGAATGTCAACTAGAAGTTTTTGACAATTGTTCAGAATACAGCCTGGGATGTTGGATTCTTTACATTGCATAAAAATTTTTTTTGATGAATATTTATGCATTTGATTACAAGGTGTATACAGTAGCGATTTAGCGTATTGAAGTGCGATTACAGGATGTAATACTTTCGGGATTTAGCGCTTTAGCGTAATGAAGTGATATTTCGGCAATGATTTAGCGCTTTAGCGAACTAAATCGAAAAACCGGTCGCGCCGAACGCATGCGACCGGGCCAGGAGAAAGATGGACTGGGATTTGCGGTGCTTCGGTATGAGAGAACAGACCGCTGCGGCCGCAGGTCTTATATCTTCACTTCTGGAATATATTATCAGGGTTTCAGGAGTGGAACCATATGCGCGTCAGATTGAAAGCCTCTGAAAATATCTGCCGACTTCAATATTCCCCTCCCGTGTCCACGCTCTCCTGGACCTTCCGTCTGGCTCCCGCCGCACTTCATTACACTAAATCATTGAATTGCCGGGTGGAGAGGGCACTTCAATACACTAAATCGAAAAAGAATACCAACTGTATACTTCAATACGATAAAGAATACCAACTGTTATCACTGGAACAAGATGAATTTTTATTCAAAAATAAGGGGGATTATTCATCCCCCTATGTGTATTACTTCCTGTCATCAATTTTCAGCAGAATGTAGAACATAATAACCATTCCCCAAAAACTGAGCAGAACACAGGATAAAGGCATAGCCATTTTTATTCCCCCCTTTACGCGGCGGCACAGCCAACGCAGATGATAAAAATTGTCAGGACCAGCAGAATCATACAGACACCACCCATTACTCTGTCAAAATGTTCCATTTTCAAGCCCTCCCGTTTTTCTTAGCGTAGTATTCCAGCATATACCTTGCTTCGCTTCTCTGCTTGTAGATGTTCAAACCGCGCCATATACCGCGGTCCAGGTAGGTAATACTGCGTCCTCCTAAGAGGCAATACTTGTTCCAAAGCTCTTCCCAGTCATTGCTATCAGCGACGAAGATTTCATCAAGAGGGTTTGCGTCGGGTCTGTTCATGCCCTCTTTATAGGACCATGTGCCTATGCTCTGCGTGATGACATACTTTTTCATATTATGCCCTCCTATCTTTGGGCGGGGGAGTTACCCCCGCCCTATTTGGCTTATTAGTTTTCCAGCTCTCCGGTATAGTGCCAGCAGTCCAGCGCGGTGATGGTGTTACCCACTTCGCGGTTTTCGTGCATGAAGCGCAAGACTTCGGCGGTGGTGGTGAAATTGCCGTAATAGTGGTATTCGCCCCCAAACTCGCGGTCGATGATATAGAAGTGATACCCCTTGATAAACATTTTCATATCCCCCTGTATTGTTTATTTATGGTGGTGGAGGGCTTAGCCCTCCACCTTTATTCCGTCCTTGAGCATCTCGCTCACCAGGCTGTTGGCTTTCTTTACCAGCTCGCGCACTTCCCTAAGCCGCTCTATGGCGTTCTCGCAAACCATCAGACTTTCATAATCTTCCAGCTCTTCCGCGTTATAGCCTTTGCACTCATAGCTCTCTATGGCGTTGTTCAGGTCCATGATGATGCAATCAAGGCTGTATTCTACCTCATTACCCATTGTTATACCCTCCTATACCGTTTGTATTTGGTGGAAGGGGCTTGCGGCCCCTCCCTTTTTAGCCTATTATGCGTTATGCAAGCGCATGTCCCACACTTCACACCATGCCTTGACGGTTCGCATATCGCTATGCGTGATAGCGGCGATTTGCGAACATCCAAAACCTGCCGCCCTAAGCAACTCTGCCCCTGTCTTGAGGCCCCTTTTCGCGTTTAGCACAGCATATCCCGTAGCGGCAAACATTTCCTGCAACTCTTTGTCGCTGTAGCTAGACCAGGAATCTATCATAGGCAGGCCATACCTACGTCCCATGTTGTAGGCCCTAACGGATACCCAAAACTTGAACATTACCATATCCTCCTATATTGTTTTGTTTATTGGGTATGGGAGTTTTTAGCCCCCATAGCCCCAGTGCTTGTCCCTATTGTGCTTGTAGCGGTAGGTCTGCATGAGCGGATGACCCGCTTCCTCTTTGAACGCGCCCAAAGCGCTAAGCGTTTCATCTAGCTTGTACGTCAGCTCCGCGACCTCCTCTAAGCAAGCAACGATATCTTCTCTTGTGCGCTTTTCCATATACGCGATATCGTGGACTGCCGTGATATAGTCCTTAGCAACTTCCCAAAGCTCCTCCGGTAAGTCATCGCTCCAGTCCATTACGGCGTCGTATCGCCCTTCCGCCATATCCAGAGCTTTTTTGGCCTCCTCAAGCTCTTCCTTGAGGTGAAGATACGATGAATACAGAGTCATTTCCATATCCTCCTATATTGTTTTTATTAGAGGCGGAGGGTTTAGTCCTCTGCCTCTATTCCTGCCACTAACATATCAATAATGCGGCCCATTTCGCGGTCTGCTTCATAGTCATGGGTGTTCCAGAAGTCTTTCATAGCGAGTATAAAGCGGTCTTTTCTGAGCTGTTCAAGCTGGATTTTTGCGTCTTCAACAGTCCAGCTTCCTGTCCACACGTCCCTATGTACCACATACTCGCCAGAATAGGCATACACGGGATAACGCACAGCGGCGCGAGCTTTGCGGTATGGATTATCTACCCACACACAGTTGATTTCTACTTTTACCATGGTAATTCCTCCTATATTGTTCTGTCTATGACAGGAAGAGCTTTTCAGCTCTTCCCGTCTAGTCGCTTGCTTATCCGTGATATTCAGGTCTGCTATTGTACAAGGTAAACGCCTGTACCACATACTCACCAGCGTAAAAGTCCAGCCCTTTTACAAGGTTGCCGTAATGATAGCGATTAATCTTGAGGTTGCGAGCCATATACTCTTCGATAATCGCCGTTTCCTGCTCCAGCGTGTTCAACGCTTCTTGCAATTCCAGCATACCGCCAAACCATTCTTCCCCCATGTTATCCTTGATGTATTCCTGTTCTGTGTCAGTGATTGCCTGTGCCATATCCGCCAGGTTTTCGGTAATGGCAAGCACTTCCTTACCCTCTTTGAGCATGAGGCTGTATACTTCTATCATTTCCATATCCTCCTATATTGTTTTGTTTAGGTGGTAGGAAGGGCTTTTCAGCCCTTCCTAATTGTCAGATTGTCCAGCCAGTTCATAACCTCCGGAAAAAGCTGATACAAGTTAGCATCATGCTCCATAAGCTCATACAGCCGGGGCTTTTCTTCCTTGATATAGTCCAGACCATTCATAAAGTTTACCACGACGGAGATATTGCGCCGCATATCTTCTAAGGTGCGGTAAATATCGGAGAGCTTGTGATATTCAGCTTCCTTTTCTTCCGTCCAGTCGCTATCCGCAATGGCGGAAAGCATATCCCGCATTATAGCGACTTTATCCTGCCCAACTTCCAGCTTGTGGGAAAGTCCGTCATAGTCCTTGAAGTCAAACATTGTAAAAATCCTCCATTTCTAAATTTTTCCTTTTTCCAGCTTTTCCCTTTAGGCTTGACTTGCTAGGCTTTACCATTACGGCAAGTTTCCCCGCCCGCGTGGAAAGGATTTCCAAAGGATTTACTTTTCAAGGTACAGCCCCCAGAGGGGAAGCAAGCTTCCGTGTCCCGCTTGCGAGTATAAGATAGCACATACAAAAGCGGATTACAATAGGTTTTTTTTCACTTTTTCACGGTTTTTGCGTTCTTCTACGTTTTGCACAAAAACAGGCCGCTGGACTTGTGCAAGATGTACAAAGCGAAAACCTAGTTAGGGGGTGGGTAATGTGGTAGGGTCTGGTAATAAACCTACCCCCGGGGTGGGTTTTTGGGAAAATTTACCACTTTAGCGTGCTAAAGCGCCCTCCCTGGTCCATACTCCCACCAAATCTTTTTTTCATTTCCTCCTAACGACTTCTTACGTCCCCCAATTCTCTTGACTTACTAAAAAATTTTTGCTATCCTAAAAGAGGATGGAGGTGAGAACCAAAATGATAAAACTAGATTATTCTCTAACCTCTCCGGAAGAAAGAAATGAACTAGTAAAAAAAATACTTGAAGAGAATCCCGACCCCGGACCTAAATACCTCGAAATACTCGCTGATTATCTCGTCTTCTGTATGGAGAAGCAAGAAAAACGCGAAAAGCGCATACTAACCGAAAACCGCATGACTACCGTAAACAAAAGAGAAATGTCCTTCGAGGGCCTAGTCTCCCAGCTTGAAAACGGAGAAGATGGCATCTATAACTTCATCACCGAAGATAAGCAAGTTATCTTCTAGCCAAAAGTGTCAATTACCCAAAAAGACCTCGACGAGATACCTCTCCTGCGGCAACTGCGGTCCACGATTGCGGTCTGGGAAGCGAGACTAAAAACAGTAGAGGGACGAGACGCATTCATCATCAAAAAAGCTCTTATCGAAATGCGCAAAGACCAATACCTTATCAAGAACGCTTACAGGAAACCGCTGGGAAACGGTCTTTT
>Ga0265298_10007518_pt1 | contig 13227 bp, 19 predicted proteins | sample AusTroGonzalo_MG_3_FD_193486 | JGI IMG/M metagenome (GOLD analysis project Ga0265298, IMG submission 193486) | Bovine rumen microbial communities from tropical cattle in Woodstock, Queensland, Australia - Gonzalo_01 | ecosystem: Host-associated > Mammals > Digestive system > Stomach > Rumen ... | reverse complement strand
TACATATTTTACTCCTTTTTATTTCTATTTTCTTTAATTAAATTATATCAAAAAAAAATTACGGAGTCAAATGACTCCGCATAAGGGATTTATACTTTAGTAGCACTAATCAAATTGTTATCTTTGATTAGCTTTATAGTAGAACTTGTACGCGATCCAAGAGTAACATCAGATACATTCACACAAATAGATCCAGTGTTTCCGCTGAGGAGAAGGCTTCCAGTGCTCTCAGCGAGGTAGACCCCCGTGCAGATCTTACCCGAGTGAGTAACTTTAAGACCCTTACCAGCTCGGTTCTGTTTAGTGAACTCGCTGACCATAACTCTCTTCCCTGTTCCGTCGCTACAGCCAATGAAAACCTGCCCGATGGCATTTGACTTACTATCCGCCCCATTTTGTCCGAGACAGATACCCACGGTTGCTTCATCGTTATCCGCAAGTTTGATTCCTTGAATACCGACAGAACATCTTCCAGTTGCTCCAACAGTTGCTCCATCAAATCTTATACCTATGCCTTCCTTGGTTAATATCAAAATGTCACTGTTTGATCCGACCCATACTCCAATAATAGAATCATCTTCTCTAAGCTTGATCGCTTGAACTCCACTCTTGCGCTTTGTACCCACGTATTCGGATAGCAACGTCTTTTTAACAAGTCCCCGTTTAGTAACGAACCACACGAACTGTCCAGCATTGTCAGTCCTGCCCGCTGAAGCTATTGCTGCCACTTGTTCCGTTGGTGCCATCTCGACTAACGTGCTAAGCGCAACACCGCGGGTAGCTTGCGTTCCCTCTGGAATTGTGTCTACACCAACTCTGTAAACTTTACCTTGCGTAGTGAAGGCGAGTAGTACATCTACCGTATTAGTGTCAATTGTAGCTAGGGTGATATCATCTTGAGTCTTTACTCCTTTACCATTGCGCTTTTGCACCTTGAATTGCTTCTTCGGCACACGCTTAATGTTACCAGCTTCAGTAACGACTACTACAACATCCTCCGGCACGATCTGAGCAACCTCTTTTTCTTCTTTGGTTTGCTCAATATGAGTTATCTCTGTGCGGCGAGGATCTGCAAATTTCGATTTAAATTCTTCCAGCTCAGCAACAAGATCTTTCTTAAAGACTTCTTCGTTGTTAAGTCTGGTTAAGATTAATGCACGCTCGGCATCTTTATCTTTCTTCTCTTGCTCGATAGCTAATTTTTCCATATTAGCCAATCGGCTCAATGTCATATCCAATATAGCAGCTGCTTGTTCGTCCGTAAAATAATACTTCTTTTTCAACTGAACGTGTGCTTCTGCTTTATTCTTTGATCCCTTGATCAATTTAATGATATTGTCAATATCATCAAGAGCCATACACAAACCTTCAAGAATGTGAATTCTTTTTTCCAATTTGTGCAGATCATATTCATTCTTGCGTCTGAACACATCTTCTTGATGTTTTACATAGTTTTCTATAATATCTTTTAATGTCAACTGCTTCGGCACCTTGTCGACAAGAGCGACCATATTGATACTAAAAGTAATTTCCAGATCCGTTAATTCATATAGTTTATTGGCAATTACATCGGCATTAATACCTTTCGCCAATTCAATAACGAACCGTACTCCTTCGCGATTTGACTGGTCAAGTATCTCTCCAATTCCGTCCAACTTCTTTGTTTCACAGAGTTCGTCAATTTCTCTAGCCAACTCTTCCTTAGAGACTTTATAGGGGATTGAATTAAATACCAATCTATCGCGTCCATCTTTTGTACGCTCGACGATGTATGTCGCTCTAATGCGAACGCGACCTTTGCCCGTCTTGTATGCGGATGACAATTCCTGTCCATTGATAATGATACCACCGGTAGGGAAGTCCGGCCCGCGAATGATCTGCGCAAGCGATGCATTGTCCGTCGCAGTTCCCCTAATGTATGCGATGATTCCATCCATGACTTCTCCAAGATTATGAGGGGCAAAATTGCATGCCATTGCGACAGCAATCCCAGTTGTTCCATTGCAGAGGAGATTTGGGAAGAGTCCTGGAAGGTATACCGGCTCAGATAAGGTTTCGTCAAAGTTTGGGATCCAATCGACTGTGTCTTTTTTGATTCCATCAAGAGTGGCCTCACTTATTTTGCTTAATCGGCATTCTGTATATCTCATGGCCGCAGGATCATCGCCGTCACGACTACCATTGTTTCCATGGAAGTCAATCAATGGATATCGCATATTCCATGGCTGGCTTGCGCCAATTAGTGCGCCATATATTGAGCTATCTCCATGTGGATGATATTTACCCATTGTGTCGCCAACAGGTCTCGCGCACTTGACATACTGTTTATCACTTTTATATCCATTCTCTTGCATACACCAGAGGATGCGCCGCATAACAGGCTTAAATCCATCTTCAACTGCGGGAATTGCCCGATCTGTGATAACCGAGAGTGAATAATCGAGGAATGACTGTTCAACCTCTTGGACTATTGGGGCTTGAACTATATTACTCACAATTACACGCCTTTCTAATCCTTTTGATTGTTTCATCTACTGGATATTTCTTCATAGCATAATCCAAAAGGATCTCACTTAATTCTATATTTATTTTATCATTTTCTTCATTAATTTTCAAATCAAAATCGTCAGTAATTGCACCTGTAGCTAACTTATCAGCGATCTCGTTATAAGTATGGCCACTATGCCCTTTTACTTTCTCGATGTTGACATATGGGTTCTTAAAATATGGAATAATTTTCTCCCATAGATCTTGGTTGGCAATAGGCTCACGTTTGCTATTGATCCAACCATTGTTCTCCCAATTTATATACCACTTTTCATAGTAGCAATTACAGAAGTATGCACTATCACTATAAATAGTACATCTTTCTGATTCTTCATAACAAGACCAGAACTCGAATGCTTCAAGAGCGGCCATTAATTCCATACGTTGGTTAGTCGCACCTGGTTCTGTTCCATGAAGACGTGCGACTTCTTCGCCATTGTGTAAGGCAATTACACCCCAACCGCTTCTGTTCTTTGTAGCAGAACCATCTGTGTATAACTCAATCATACGTCAATATTCGCTTTAAAAGCGTTCTCCTCTATAAATTTCTTTCTCAATGTTGCGCTCTCGCCCATAAGACTATTGAATACATTGCTTGCGGCAATTACATCATCCATAGTTATTTGCTTGAGTGTGCGCGTAGCCGGTGCCATCGTAGATTCAGCAAGTTCATCGACTGATTGCTCGCCCAGACCTTTAAAACGACGAAGTTCGTATCCGCCGCCAGGGTTCTTGGCACGATAATCGGCAAGGGCAGCGTCATCTTTAAGGTAGAATGAGTTTTTACCTTTAAGTATTCTATACAGAGGAGGGACAGCCGCATATATGTATCCTTTCTCTATCAGCTCAGGACAGAATTTCCAAATGAAAGTTAAGAACAAACAACGAATATGTTCACCATCAACATCAGCATCTGACATAATGATAATTTTACCATAACGTAACTTGCTCTCATCCAATACTATCTTATTATTCTGAACTTGAAGTCCAAAACCTACGATCATGGACTTAATTTCTTCGTTCCCCATTGCCTTTGCGAGATCCGCTTTAAGAACGTTAAGAATCTTACCTCGGATAGGAAGGATCGCTTGGGTGTTTCTATCACGAGCCTCTTTTGCAGAGCCTGCTGCACTATCTCCCTCGACGATAAACACTTCACACTCAGACCGCAATTTGTTGGAACAATCAGCCAATTTCCCAGGTAATGTAATGCGATTAGCTTTAGCTGTGGCCCCTCTAACAACTTCCTTGGCTTTACGGGCTTTGTCACGAGCAGTCCGTGCCAGTACAGCCTTGTTAATAATTGCTTTTGCGTCCTTCTCATGTGAATTAAGCCAATCAGCGATGGATTGCGAGCAAAGTCGCTGTACAACAGTTCTTCCCTCTCCACTTGTCAAAACTCCTTTTGTTTGTCCACTGAACACCGGATCTGGCATTGTAAGACTCAAAACAAGAGTCAGACCTTCTTTCAGATCATCGCCGGTAAAGTTTTCATCTTTCTCTTTCAAATAACCTTTCTGGCGGGCATATACATTGATTGCCTGCGTGAAAGCTGTGCGGAAACCAGTTAAGTGAGTGCCGCCAGTGTTCGGGATACTATTTGTAAAGATACGATATGTATCACTATACTGGTCAGTATATTGAAGAGCAACCCGCACCCTCATTCTATTTTCTGCACTCTCAGCATAAAACACATTTGTTAATGTAGTTTTACCTTTTGTTAAAGTGTTAATATAATCAAGTAGACCATTCTGACTTACAATATCTTCCTCAGAAGTTTTATCATCATCAACTTTTGTCAAATGAAAACTCAATCCTGGAGAAAGATATGCAAGTTCCCAAAGTTGCTTTCTTAAACGATTGTAATCAACAGTAATCCCTTCTTTAAAGATTTCTTCATCTGGAATAAACTGAACAATCGTCCCATGCTCTCTTGTATCAGTGACATATTTCTTTGGATCCCTGGTTCTAACATCAAACTTAATCAGTTCACCTTTTGCAAATGTCGCTGTAGCAACCTTGTTATCTCTAAAACTTTGAACTGAAAATAATGATGACAAAGCGTTTGTTGCCTTGGCGCCAACACCGTTCATGCCACCAGAAGTATTATACCCACTATTGCCATCGCTATCGAACTTAGCGCCAGTATGCAACTTAGTATAAATGTTAACCAGGACTTCTTCGCCCTCATCATTTTTACCAAAGGGGACCCCTCGGCCATTGTCAGCCACGATAACCCGAGGGCCGTCAAGACAAACAGATATCCTATCACAAGCACCTACCAAATACTCGTCAATAGCATTGGATATGATCTCTAATGTTATCTGCCATACACCTTCAGCGTCGACTGCGCCGATATACATGCCAGGGCGAGTACGGATGGCTTCCATGCCTTCCAATGTTCGTATGTCTTTTACGCCATAATCTAATTCTGGATTAGCCATCTTTTCATCCTTTCTCTATTATTTCCTATTATTATTTTATAATAAATAATATAAAAAATCAATTTAATCAATCATAACCAAATAAATTAAAACCAGTTTTACGTAGCATCATTTTTCTTGCGAACTGGAATTTATAAATTGGTTTTATAATATAGTATGCAATCGTTTCTAAATATGGTTGATCATCACGTTCTCTACCAACAATTTTAAAATATTCAAACCCCATATCTGCTAATTTATTCATTGTATCAAAAGGTAGAAAACCGTCATATAAAGTTACATATTCAATACCAGTTTTATCACTTTGAATATTGTTTGGGCAATATATATCTCGTTCATTTTCAGGAGTTTTTTCACCAAGAGTAAATAGACTAATTGCTTCATAATGTCTTTTTCTGTGCGGACAATTCAAATGACAAGCTTCGCCCGCAATTATTTCAACATTTTGAGGATATAATAATTTACTCATATAATCAAAGTTAATTTGATCATTGTAGTTAATGCAAACTACATTATTTTTACTAACTTCATTAATTTTGTCTAAATCACGCAATCCCATAGTTGTTGAATACACAAACTCTGGATGCCATTTATTTTTCATGTATTGATGTAATAATTGGCTATTTATTACAATCTTATCATTTGGCTTTAAATATGAATCAAAAAATTTATTGCACATTTCATCATGCAAATGTTCTTCTTTTAACATCATATTTGTACAAGTATGCCACAATGAAAAATTATGTTCTTGATAAAATTTCATAATTTGATCTAAAATTGTAGCAGTATAATCTGAATAATAAGTCATTACTCTGCCACCATTCCAGATTAATCCATCTGGCAAATCATATGAGCTATCAAGAACTATATCATCATAAAAATATTCTCTATAATCATCATAAATTTCAAGAATTGCTCTTATGAAGAAATGTTTAGTAAAATATCCAGGCAATGAGATTTTTTTCATTATCTTCTCCTCCATATATATATATTATATCACAATTTTTTTTATTTTGCAAAGTTCTTGTTAGCTACAGCAAAAGAAAAGGGAGAGTTTTAACTCTCCCCATGGATTTTCGCCGCAAGTTGGGCCACATCGCTTCGCTCTGATTTTTGAAGTTCAATAGCGCCGAATAATGGCTCTCCTTTTAAGCTATTTAATAATGAAGCAATTCCGCTGTTCTTGCGGAATATATCAGAGTCTGTCTATGACTCATCACCTAAAAACCACACTTCGCTACCTTTTTCCGCACGGGCTATAATTAACTTTACATTGTCTGTTGTCAGATTCTCGGCTTCATCCACAAAGATAATACTGTGTTGGAAATTACGTCCGCGCAGATAGCCTAAGTGAACCGGTTCAATCTCCCCATTATCTATTGCTTGAATTAACGCCTCTTGGTCACCAAGGTGATCAACTAATGGCATTAACCAAGGCATAAGTTTTTCGTTTTGTTCGCCGGGCAGCGCCCCAAGTTTTTGCGACCCAGCAACTTCAACATTATTTCTTACATATACGATTTTATCGAATGTGTGCCATTTGACATAATTCATTGCATGTACCAGTGCTAAAAATGTTTTACCAGAACCAAATTGACCTCTTACAATCTTAACAGGAATATTCCTATTTTGTAATAAATCAAATAGCATTTTCTGTTGATCGTTCAATGGCTTTACTTGACCAAAGAAATCACTATTTTGATTCTTGTATTTTATTACTTCATTTTTATTACCGTCCCATTTAACTAAATCTACTATTTCATTATTCAGTTTTAGAGCTGCATATTCATTAATCTCTAAGCCAAGAGTGTTGGTCTCAGGATGCTCGTAATAGTCAGCTAATGCCTTTTCATCGGATCCAAAATCAATGTTCTTGAATCCTTTCCAAAGTCCTTCTTTGTGCGCCATATCTCTATAGAACTCTGGGCTAACCCAATCTATAAATTTACACGCAAGTAAAAATTGGGAGGAATCCTGTGTAACAAACTCAACCCTTTCTTTCATCTTGCGTGCTAAAAGTGTGGCTTCACAAATTAACATACCATCATTGTTATCTTGTAAATCTGGAGAACGTTTGAGTAATCTTTTTGTTTTTCTCCAATTAGTTTTTGGTTCCTACCATAGATCTTTATGATCCATGAGATAACGAATGAGAACTCGTGCCTTATATTTTATTGTTTCATCTTTATTATGAGATATTTTAATATGTTCTAATTCATTGAATACTATTGTGCTAATATAATTTATGTCGCATGAATTTAGTTTATAACCTGCTAATAAAGCACTTGTATCGAAAAACTTAACTGTTTGCTTCAACACTTTCATCACCCTTACTATTGTTTACACCGATGATTTCATCGACAAAGCCATATTTCAGCATATCTTCGGCATCGAAGAACCACTGTTTACGCTCATGGTCGGTGTATTCTTGTTCGGTAACTTTAGTATGGGAGGTAATAAATGCACGTACTTTTTTGTCGATTCTCTTGTTGAAATCCATAGCGTCTTCAACAGAGAGAGATTCTCCACTAAATGCAGTGCTTCCAGCATGAAGCAAGGCATATGAATATGGATAACATTTCCTTGTAACATTAGGATTATTAGCACCTGCGGCCAGGATGATTGTGCCCATGCTTGCCGCATAGCCGAGAACGATAATGTTCAATGGCTTAGTATATTGATCAATAATATTGCAAAGAATAAATCCATCACTAAGTGATCCTCCTACTGTTGCTAAAATCAAAGTAACAGGATCATTACTATTGTCCTTATCAAAATCCATCAATGGAATTACAACGCGCTCAAAAATTCTTTCATCCACTTCTTGGTTAAAGATAATGGTGCGATTATTTAAAAGTTGTGTAAAATATTGGTAGGTAGCCGGATCAATAGAAGAGGTATCCAATAAAGCAGTTAAATCTTCTAAAATCATAAACTCCTCCTTACAACGCAAGCTGATCTACTGGGAAATGCTCGCGTAATTGTAGCCATTCGTCTACTGTGCCGCACACAACAACCGGAGCGGGGTTAATAGCCAATTTATAATTGATAATGGATGGGAGTTCAAGCTCAGTATCAAATTCAGTTGGCAGCGAACGAATCTTGTCTTTTTCCCAGGCGTCAATGAATTCCCGGGCCATCCAATACTCGTCGCCTCGGAATGGCATAGATTTCATCCAGGCATAAACTGTGGGCCAATGAATAAATACGCATCCATCGCCAACAACGTTATGGAAAAATACTTCCCATCTATCCGGATGGCATAAGCCATATCGAATAAAATTACTTGTTAGAATTAGACCGTTTTTCCCTGAGTTTGGAATAGAGCCGATCTTTTTCTGCGATAGTTGATCGTAAGTCATTGCGAGTCTCCTTTATGAGTTCTTTCATTTCTTCAATATCTCTTTGAACATATTTCATCTGTTGACGAAGATAATAACATTCACTTGAAGAACAATCTCCACAGTTCTGCTCAAAAATATTATATAGATGTTTTAGGGTTTTGAGTTGAATTTTATATTCATCACGCCGATCACACATCTCTTTTAACATAGAACGTGTATAAGCATAATGCTGGCCAGTTAGCGTATTCTCAAAATCGTAATCATGGGGATGGCATTGAGCCGTTCCGATATAGATCTTATTGTGCACAGACCTTTTGCAGGTCGTTCGATGCAGGTCAGGATCATAATCGAATGTAATTTTAGCATCAGTAATCATAGTCAATCTCCTTTTGAACTTTGCTTCATTATATGTATATTATAAAATAATTTTTCGTTCATGTCAAGCCATTTGCTCAAAAAAATTGCTGGCCCGATCGCACGCCGGGCAACGACCGTGAACGCTGGCAAAATTGCAGCACAAAAAGACCTTGCGAAATTTTCATTCGCAAGGTTTGACATTCAACAGGTATTTAATTTTCTGGATATGTATTATAAACACCACGTGGATTTATATTTAACTGTCCAAGCTGATTCCACCTGTTACGAATGTCAGTTGTGATTTCATCTATATTCACAGGGTAACAATCGTGAGAATCCAACCCTACGTGGTAGACAAAAGGATTATCGGGAAAGAGCCAATTCCCTTTTTGATGCGTGTGACCATGCAGGCTAATGACGTGCTGGCTGAAGTGCTTGTCATCAAAATTAGCTGTCAGAACAGGATAGTGGCAGATAAAGAACGATAGTTTGCCGATTTTAAATAAATCGCTAGTTTTAAACTGCACATGGGATCCCCATGGCTTTTGTGTCGCTTGTGCTGTTGCGGTGATGCCGCTAATTTTGTTGTCAGTATCGTGGTTTCCACGAATGAAGTAAATCGAGCCATTCAGCCGGGTTAGAACATTAGCATCATAATGTCCCATAACAACGTCACCAAGATGGAACACAATGTCATTATCTTTCACTACGCTGTTCCATCTCTCTATAATTGCCTCGTTCATCTCTTCAACAGAATTAAATCCGCGAGGCTTATAAAGGAAGTCCTGATCATGATAAAAATGAGTATCAGATGTAAACCAAATATTAGCAGTCACGAATGATCCAGACCTCCTTTACATTCTCAAATTCTCCAACGAAAGGAGTAGTTAGTGATTTATACATATTGCGGATCACCGGCTCTGTCACATGAGCGCGGCCTTCACGATGTTCATCACGCCGCACACACTCTGCAAGAGGAGTGTCCATTACAACAAAGATAATATCATATTTATCGACGGTTACTTGAGCCTTCGCGAGAGCTCGCACCATTTTATGACGAGCACCATGAGACAGGTGAGTAGCATCAGCGACCATGTCCCGACCAGCAGATAAACCGTCAGCAAGAATGGAGACAAACTTGTCATAAACTTCGTCCTCGTGTGAAAATAGATGCTCGTTGTCCTTGACAATAGACATACGAACAACATCACGAGAAATATACTCAGCATTGGTGAGATTCTTCTGTGCCCAGGTGGACTTGCCAGAACCCGGGATGCCTACCATCATATACAACGTTGCCATCTTATTTCAGCCCTTTCAGATAATTTTGAAATCTTGGATGATTCTTTTCATATTCCAGTTCTGCTTCAGCTTCTTCTTTATACTTGCCTTCAGCAAAGTCGATTAGAAATTGTGCTTTTTCGATCTCATTGCGGCACTCAATGTGATTCACAGTGTGCTGACAATGGTAGCAATACATTAATTTACGATGAAATGCTCCTCGTTGATGTGATTGCTGTCTTGTCAATGGAATACCTTTTTGCCCACAGTTGATGCAGTAGAAGTCATGAGTTGCAAAGTTATTCGCTCGTCTTCCCATCCTCCTCATGCTCCAAACCAGCGCTTGACTTTACGCCAAGCAGCCTTCCAGGTCAGCGGATACATCAGATAATGCTGACCAAAAATAAGAACCGTCAGTGCTAAGAATGTTCCCCAGGTCATAATATCCCTCCTTCACTTTCTATATATATTATATCATATAATTTTAAAATTTTCAAATCCGATTTCAAGAGGGCGCTTGCTGTCCTGCTTTTGGCAATCATGATCCCAGAATCCGGTAACTTCCATGGTTAGGCAGTTTAACACATAACCACGACCGTAGAAAGTCATTCCAGTATCCATGTCGATATGCCAACCGCTAACTTCATTATCTTTTGGGTATTCAGGCTTATATGCGACAGGCTGCATTTCCCGCTCAGGCATCCACTTGGCATTGGTATATTCATGCAGATAGCATACCGGGGTATGTCCGAAAACAATGATTTTGTCCTCAGGCCAGCAGCTCCATAATTTATATCGATCCCAAATCATTTCCTGGTAATCATCTTCATCAAAAGTATCAAGATCACCATGCTCTGCATCATATAGACGCTTCCATGCTTCATAAGATCCACCAGCATGACTAAAGCATATAGGAGCCTGGAACTGAGGATCAAGAGCAAAAGTAACAATAGTGTTTTCCTCAAGCCGATCCACAAATTCAGTGCTGCATCCTTCTACGATCCAATCACGCAGAGTAGGACGTCCGCCATTCGCCATAGAAAGACCAAACCAATGAAGCCAACGGCAATTACCAATTATTTCAGTTGCTTCATCAAGAGTATGAGTAGTATTGGCGATCTCCGGATATTGCTGAACTGCTTCACGTGCAGCACGAATAAACATATCTTCGTGGTTGCCGCGAATATATATGATCTGCGGATCGTCAAGAATGGCTTGCATAATGTCATAGCCGAATTCTCCACGGTCACAAGCATCGCCGCCAAATACAATCATACATTCTGGATCTTGTTTAAGGCACCAATCCCGCATCGTCTGGAACAGATCCAGTTGTCCATGGACGTCGGTAAAGTAAAAAACATCGTGCATTATTCTCACACCCTTCTTTTTGCTTTTTCATGGGCATATATATACCCTTCCTTCCATAAGTCACTTGCATCTGGACTATATGGAATATCAGACCAATACGCATAGTAGCCAGCCCGCCACTCAAGAGCATCAGCAATGATTTCTTCTTGCGTCCTTTGCGGCTTTCTTAGCTTCCCAAGCTTCGATTGCAGCCATTTGATAGGTGTCATCATTTTCTTTATGTCCTCCTCCAGCACAAATACCCCACAAACCTGCGGCGATTATTAAACATCCTATTGTTATCCATAGCCATGTCATGATATGTAATCGGGACTTGGTTCAATCCCTTCCTCCTTACAAAGTTCTCTGTAATACTCTTCTGTCCAAGCCTCCATCAGCGTGTAATCATAATCAATATCTACATCGCCTTCTTCAGTTGCTCTTTGACAGGCCATCTCCCAGGCTTGATCGGCTAGATCTTGGTGAATATCTCTCGGCTTGCTCATAGTACTCCCCTCACTTTCTATATATATAATATCATTTTCTTTTAAAATTTTCAAATAAAAAGAAAGGGATTAGGATTCCCTTTCAAGTTTCCTAATCTCTCTTTTTATTTTATTCACAATTTTAGTATTGTGCGGGCCGCGGGACTCAAGTAACTTCGCCCTCGACTTCAACTGCTCCATCCTCAGTTCCTTGTTCATCTTTATCCTCCACTCTTGATGCTTCAGCTAAGAGCGCACGATCCAGTGCATCCAGCGGAAGTGGTAGATAGATGCCAGGCGGCATCAATTTGGTGAGTTCTTCACCTTCACGAATGATTGCGCCACAACATTCACATTTCAATACTGTGTCTTTTTCTCCTCTTGCAGTAGTGAAAAAGCGTGCTTTGTTACCACATTCTGGGCATATACTTGCCATTTTATCATTTTTGATCTGCTTGGCATATTTTCTACGCTGTTCTCTATTCATTTATTCTGCCTCATCCAATAATTTTGCGGTATTCAAAAGAATCTGCTTGAGCTGATCAGTCATTTTAAAACGACTAGCATTCTGCTCAATAGAAGTAAGCAAATTACCATTATGCTGACGCTCTGCAGCAGCTTTCCAGTCGCAAAGCATCTCAACAATATCAACGAGATTCATATCGTTAATTCCATTTTGAAAATGCTCCGGATGATGGCGGCAATTTGCATAGTGATGATCCAGCGCCACTTTCATTGCATCCAGGTGGCTCTTGTATTCTGGAGAGTTATACTCCAAGTCCTTTAGACATTCGGTATGCTCAGCAAAAACCTCAACCTCTGGCGTATCAAGTTTTACTGCATCATGATTTACACCACGCGTAGTGAGTTTATCAGTGATGAACCGAATGTACTTACGAACCTTCTCAATATGTTTTTGAGTTTCACATTTACATTCAGCGATCGTCATATATTACCTCACATAATATTTATAGCCGATAATGCCGGTCGCGATGGCGACTATCGCCACCGCAATACCGACGATTGCATTAATTGTCATCTTGAACCTCCTGGGCCTCTTCCATGTCAGGTGCAGTTGCTTCATCCTTCGCAATTCCTTCCAGAACTTTGAAGCTGAAGTTTTTGTGTTTATAGACCTCGAATTTGCTACGGTTGCAAATACGTGCTACAACACCTTCCCGCACATGAGTTTTGCCTACAGGGTCAGGTCCATCGAAAAAGTCTTCAACCATCCGCACAACATATTCACCAGCGTTGATAGCAGAAGGAGATCCTACATCATCTGGCAACTGGTAAAAGTCTGGGATTATGAACCGACAGAACTCTGGAACAACATTCACACCCATTTGTTCGCAACGTTCTTTAATCTGGTCAGGGCTGTATTCTACCACATCCCCATCCTCATTCACCATGGTCATACGA
>Ga0265298_10007517_pt1 | contig 13227 bp, 11 predicted proteins | sample AusTroGonzalo_MG_3_FD_193486 | JGI IMG/M metagenome (GOLD analysis project Ga0265298, IMG submission 193486) | Bovine rumen microbial communities from tropical cattle in Woodstock, Queensland, Australia - Gonzalo_01 | ecosystem: Host-associated > Mammals > Digestive system > Stomach > Rumen ... | reverse complement strand
CTTGTCCTTGAAGGTGAGGGCGGCGTCCCAGGGAATGAACTCGTAAACCGTATCGTCCACCTTGAACAGGATGTTCAGAAGAGGCACCAGGACGGCGAAGGAAAAGATGTTGAACACGGCACTCAGGATGTTCAGTACCACGGCGCCAACCAGATAACCTTTATAAGGAGAGGCGTATTGCCTCATCAGTTTCAAGAAATCGTGCATAACGTACAAAGATACCAAAAAAATCCCTATCTTCGTGTTCCCATACGAAAAACCATACTATGATCAAGCACTTCTTCAGGATGGGGATGGCGGGCCTGGCTGCCCTGTCTTTCCTCGCATCCTGCCACAAAAACGAACAGCCCGCTCCGGTCCCCCCCACGCCGGAAGTTACCAAGTATTCCCTTAAGCCGCTCTCGGAAATGACCCTCAAGGAAAAGGTGGGTCAACTGTTCAACGTCCGTCCGGAGATCCTGTCCCCGGAATCCACGGGATATGTGACCAAGGGAACCGAGGCGATGACGGATTTCTTCAAGGATTACCCCGTGGGTGGAATAACCATTTTTGCCGGTAACATCACCAACCCTACCCAGCTCAAGAATTTCACCAGTTTCCTGCATGACCTGGGCAATTACCCCATGCTTTGCATCGATGAGGAAGGCGGCAGGGTGGCTAGGATAGCCAAGAATACCCAGTTCAACGTTCCTGTATACCAAAGCATGGAATCGATAGGCAAGACAGGTGATTCCAAGAATGCCTACAACGCGGGTGACGCCATCGGCACCTATCTTATGAATTACGGTCTGGACGTGGACCTGGCGCCGGTAAGCGATGTGAACACCAATCCCAACAATGTGGTTATCGGAGACCGCGCCTTCGGCTCGGATCCCGTGCTGGTGGCCGATATGGCTTCCCAGTTCCTCAAGGGGCTGAAACATGCCAAGGTGGAAGGCTGTCAGAAGCACTTCCCTGGCCATGGCGACACTTCCACGGACTCCCACTACGGTTATGCCGAATCCATGAAAACCTGGGAAGAACTGTCCGCCTGCGAGATGCTTCCCTTCCGGAAAGGCATCGAGGCCGATACGAAGATGATCATGACGGCCCACATCTCCCTGCCCAACGTGACGGGAGAAGATACCCCCTCCACTCTTTCCAAGACCATTCTCCAGGAAAAACTCCGCGGAGAACTGGGTTATAAGGGAATCATCATCACGGACAGTATGGGGATGGGTGCCATCACCAAGCAGTATTCCTCAGGGGAAGCCGCCGTGCGTGCCCTTGAGGCAGGCGTGGACATTATTCTGGATCCCGAAGATTTCCGGGAAGCCTTCAATGCCGTGATGGATGCCGTGAAAAAGGGACGCATTTCCATGGCCATGATTGACGAAAGGGTAACCCGGGTACTGGAGCTCAAGAAGAGCATCCTCCAGTCCAGAGGGCTTCTGAAATAAGAGTTACAGTATTTTATCCAGCCAATAGAAGATGAGCCGGATGCGGGCGGCGAGAATGTCGTAGTCCAGGGATTCCGGATTGTCCTCCGGCTTGTTGTTCTTGTAAGTGATGCCGGAAGTGAACATGACGGCGGGGATGCGGTTTTCCAGAAACACCTTCTGGTCGCAAATCTGGCGGTAGAACAGCCGGGTGAAATCCTTGCTGCCGTAATAGTCGTATCCCAGTTCAAACCCGAAACCGGGCTCCATGTTGATCCTTTCCAGGGTGCTCCGGCGTCCGGTGGATTCTTCGGAGAGCATCAGCAAATAGCGGTCATTGCCTTTGGTGATGGGGGCCAGCGTGGAACCCAGCTGGTCCAGGTTGACCACCATGTCAATCTGCGAAGGCCGGACGGATTCGCCGGTAGCAGGGTCCTTCAGCAGGCCGGCCGAGATTTCCCGCCAAAGTCTTTCGGCTCCCGCCAGACTCTTCTCCTTGCCATCCAGGGCCACCACCAGGAGGCTGTGCCGGTATAGCTTGCGGCAGGCGTTCATATGGGTGACCATTCGGGTGAGCTGCAACAGGGCGGCCACTCCGGAGGCGTTGGCATCGGCCCCGGGGAAGAAGCGTCCGCCCAAGGTCCCCAGATTGTCGTAGTGCGCCATGACTATGACATATCGGCCCGGATTGGCGTAGCCGGGAATGAGGCCCATGACATTGCGGATCATGCCGTCGGGGGTTACGTATCCGTGCATCCAGGCGCCGCTCAGGGGTTTGAGACCCATGGCAAGGAAGTTGTCCTCCAGCCAGATGGCGGTTTTGCGGCAGCCTTCCGTAGCACTGGCACGACCACCTAACTCTTTGGAACAGAGGTACTCTACATTCAAGCGGATGGAGTCACGGTCCAGGACCCTTTCCGCATTGAGGGGGCTTATGGAATAACGCTGGGCTGCGGCCGGGACACAGACCGTCAGAAAAAATATTATAAAATAATTTCTTATCTTTGTCATTTGGCGCGAAATTAGATATTTCGTGGCTGAAATGAAAATTTTTTTGATGAAATTCCGTCCGCTAGCCCTACTTTTGGCCTTGCTGCTTCCCCTGGCAGCCCATGCCCAGTATGACAAAGACGTCTTCTCCTTCCGGGGCCGGACGGCCCTGCAGGACGGGCGCCTGAACGAAGCCGTTTCCAACTTCAACGTCTTGGCCCAGCTGGACTCCACCGACTATTGGACCTTCTTCTACAGAGGTATCGCCAAGTATAATCTGGGAGATATCCGGGGCGCGAGGGCCGATTTCTCCACCGCCGTGCGCCTGAACCCGGTGTTCACCTCGGGCTATCATTACCGCGCCATTACGGAAAGCCGCACCGGCAACTACGACGGTGCCCTCCAGGACCTGGAACAGGCCATCCGCCTGCGTCCCGGATCGTCCGGCCTCTACTTCACCCGCGGAGTCACTTACTTCCTGAGCCGCCAGTTCGAACGGGCCGTCTCGGATTTTGACAGATACATCCGTCAGGAGCCCAAGGACCCTGCGTCGTACCTCAACCGCGGCGCTTCCTACCTCTTCCTGGGAGATACTTTGAAAGCATTGGCCGATTATAACCAGGCCATCAAGATAGACCGCTTTGAACCGGAGGGCTACCTCCGCCGCGGCGGCCTGGAAGCTTCCCGGGGCAACTTTGAACCGGCCGTTCAGGATTTCAACAAGGCCATAGAACTGGACTCCACCATGACGCTGGCGTATTTCCAGCGCGCCCTGGTGCAGGCCGACAAAGGCGAGCTGAAAGGCGCCATGGCAGACCTTAACACGGTGCTCAAATACGAGCCCGGCAACGCCCTCACGCTATACAACCGAAGCCTCCTGAGCGCTCAGGTGGGGGATTATGAGGGGGCTTTGGCCGATATGGACCGGGTCATCGCCATCAACCCCGGCAACGTGCTTGCGTACTTCAACCGTGCCGGCTTCTTCATTGAGATGCAGCGCTGGGACGACGCCCTGGCCGACTATAACAAGGCTATCGAACTTTATCCGGACTTTGCCAAGGCCTACCAGAACAGGGCGTATGTGGAGCTGCAGATGGGCATGACCCGCGCTTCCAAGGAAGACTACCGCATTGCCCGCACCAAGGTGGCAGAATACCAGAAGGCCACTTCCGGAGGGGCCGATTTCTCCGATACTACCAAGAAATACAGCAACCTGCTGGCCTTTGACGCCGAGTTTGCCCGTAATGGAGGCTTCGAGGACGAGATGCTGCGTCACCGCGACGTGGACATCAACCTGAAGCCCCTCTACCGTTTCGCTGTGGTGGAAGAGACGGACAACGCCAACTACGCCCTCAAGCACCGCTATGAGAACCGCCTGCTGGACAACTTCATAAGCGGAGCCCCGGTGCCGGTAGCCATCGTCTCCGGAAGCGACAAATTGCCGGTGACCTCGCCTGTGCTCACCCAGCCGGTGTACAGTGAATTCTTCAAAGCTTTGCAGGATGTGGGTCTGAGGCAGTATTCATCGGCCCTGCTTCATTATTCAAATGCCGTGGAGGCCAATGAATCCGACCCATACTCCAATTATTACAAGGCCTTCTATCTTATGAACCGCGGCGCATTGAGGGCAGAAATGATTGAATTCATCGCCTCCTTCGAGTCCAACGTGCAGACCCTGACCATGGACGACCGCGGCAACACGCGTGCCCGTGTCCGCGAGCAGGTGAGCCGTGAATACGACTATTCCGAGGCCCTGGCCGACATGGAAGCCGCCGCCGCCCTGCTGCCTTCGTTCCCTTATATCCAGTTCAACCTGGGCAACCTTTACTGCCTGAGTTCCCGCTTCGTGGAAGCCATAGACAGTTATGACAAGGCCATCCGCCTGTATCCCTGGCTGGGCAGCGCCTACTTCAACCGCGGCCTTGTGCTCATTTACCTGAAAGACAAGGAAAAGGGCTGTATAGACCTTTCCCGCGCCGGTGAACTGGGAATAGATGATGCCTATAACGTGATAGGCCGATACTGTGAGGAGGAGAACCGTCCATGATGCGCTTTGTAAGCTTCTCCAGCGGCAGCTGCGGCAACTGTTCCCTCTTACTCGGCCCCCGTTCCGGTATCCTGATTGATGCCGGCGTAGGTATCCGCCGTATCAAGAAGGAACTGGAGTTCCTGCATCTTGGGTATGAGAATATATCGGCCATCCTGATAACCCATGACCACGGGGACCACATCCGTTCCCTGGGTTCCTTCTGCAAGCGTGTGAGTGCGCCGGTTTGGACCACACCCACGCTTCATGAAGCCCTGCTCCGGCACCCCTTCACCCGCGACTGGGTGGGCCCCTGCCGTCAGAATCTTCAGGCTGGCGTGTGGAATCCCGTCACGGAAGATTTTGATGTCCAATACTTCGTTGTGCCCCACGATGCCACGCAGTGCATAGGCTTTGCCATCCGCTGCCAGCAGGAGCTGTTCGTGCTCATGACCGACATGGGACATACCACCGAGGAAGCCCTGGAATGGGCCTCCCAGGCCACCACCGTGGTCATAGAATCCAATTACGATATGGATATGCTCCTGGGTGGAGATTATCCCCAGGTGCTCAAGGACCGCATTTCCCATGGAATTGGGCATCTGTCCAACGATGCCTGTGCCGAGGCCCTTCCCAAAATCCTGCACCCCGGCCTCCGCAACATTTTCCTATGCCATCTCAGCGGCAACAACAACACGCCGGAACTGGCCTACGAAAGCGCACGCCGGGCCCTGGTGGACGCCGGCGTGGAGCAGGGCAGCATCGGCCTTCGCGTCTTGCGGCGCGGGGTGGCCTCTCCGCTGCTTACATTATAGTTTAAAAGTAAATCCCGTTATCGCTCAACGTACTCTTTAACTGGGAGATGTCCGTCTCCATTTCGTTGAAATCTTCGTAGAAGGTATCATCGGCCTTGATAACGAATTGTACGAAGGTGTTGGATGATGCGGGAGTATAAGGGGTGGCCGTATCTCCGTCCCAGCGGGTTGCCGTGAGCTCCGTCATGGAGAAGGGTTTGCCGGAGCATTTCCCCTTGAGCATCTTCATGGCGGTACCGAACAGGCCGGCGATGGGTTTCACCTTGATGTTGGAGCCGGAGGACGTTCCCTTCTCAATGGTGAAGGGCTCTGTCCGGCTTCCAATGTACACTTTCGCCTGCTTGGGCGTGTTCACCTTCTGGCCGCTCTCGTTCGTTTCTGCCACGGTGTAATCCCAGAGGGCATAACCGTATATGGTAATGCTCAAGTTGCAATCCGTTTTCAGGGATGAAACCGGACCGGCGAGAAGGAGATACAATGAGTTACCCTTGGCATAAGGACTTATCGTCCACACGTCGATGAACGTCATTTCGGTTTCGAAGGTAAAGTCTCCCTCAACCGTTTCAAGGATAACGTTGAAAGCGTGTGCCCCGCGTTTGGGGTGTTTCATCTCAATCCTGTAGGAACCTTCGGTGTCTGCGAGAGGCTCCTGGGAAGAATAGGATCTTCCGGCCGTGACATCCTTCACGGTTACCATTTTGATGAATTCGGGGGCCCAGGCTGCGGTATTCACGTCCAGTTTGCTGACGGAAGAAGATGACCAGGAGCGGATCTTGCTGTCGGGGCCGACGGCATCTCCGTGGGCATCCGTCCAGGACATGGAAATGGCGAAAGGCGAGACGGACTGCTCTTCGGTGGTGGCCACGGCTTCCGTCTTCCCTTCTTCGAAAATCTGGGCCCAGAAGAGATATTCATAACCTAATTCTGCCTCTCCTGCCTTCCACATGGTTACCTCCAGAGGGGCCTTGGCATCTACGCCGTCATAGCGTGTACTTCCCTCCTTGCCGGAGGTGGTCTCTTTCCAATGCAGGACGACGTCGCACTTTTCGCCTTCGCGGAAGCCGAAGACATCCACCGTTCCGTGGGCATCATAGCCCTTTGCAAAGTTGAAATGATTGGGTGTGAACGTGGCTTCGTACTGGCGGGACTTGATGACGAAAGATACTGCCAGCACCGTTTCCACATCCTTGCCTTTGAGGGTGATGGAGAAACTTCCTGTCCCGGGTTCGCCGGTGCTGAAGGGAATGGTAAAACTGGATTCTCCAGCGACGATACCTTCCTGGGAGGGAGTGAAATGGTCCTTGCCGGCCGTTTGGGAAAGGGTGCAGGTGATGGGGCCAGTTTCGGTCTCGTCCAGGGTATAGGAAAGGACCAGCGAACCGGTGTAGTTCTCGAGAATGTCGATGGTGGCGCGATGTCCGTCGACAACGGTAACAGGGCTTGACTCTTCTCCTATGACCAGGGAAAGGCCTGATACAAAGATGGTTTCCTCAGGTGCGGGAGGGACAACCGGGTCAAAATCCCCTTCAATGACGGCCTTGTACTGGCGGTTGGTGCCCAGCGTTTCGCCGGAGTTCACATGGACCACCTGGATGGTGATGCCCATCTCGCGACGGTCCTTGGAGAGGTCAATGCCCTCCAGGGTAACGGTGCGGATTTTTCCGGTAATGGTGGACTCATAATAAGGGGTTGCTCCGTTCTCGGGGGAGACAATGATTTCCCAGTCCTGGGTGTCGGGACCCTCTACCCGGACATCTACCGAGGGATAACGGACTATCTCTCCGTTTTCCCAGTAACCGGCCTTGACAGAGAGGATATTCATCTGGTAATCCAGGATGGAGAACCTCTTTCCGCAAGAGGAAAAACTGAGCAGTGTCAGGATGAAGAGGAAGCTCCAGAGGGTTATATGGCGGATTCTAGAAATCATGGCTATAATTAGTTATCAACTCACAAAGTTAATACATTCCGCGGATTATCCAACCGGACCCGCTTAAAGCGGATAGATCCCCGCACCGACGAAATCGATGAGGGTTTGGGGGCCGATGCAGATTTGCAGGCCGCGGACGCCGGCGCTCACATAGATGGTGTCCCAGAGCAGGGCACTCTCATGGATGAAGGTGGGGAAGGGTTTTTTCATGCCGATGGGGGAGCATCCGCCCCGGATGTAACCGGTGAGGGGGAGGAGTTCCTTGACATGGATCATGGCGCAGTTCTTATTGCCGCTGATGCGGGCCGCCACCTTCAGGTCCACTTCCATGGACCCCGGGACCACGCACACGAACAGACCGTTCTTGTCCCCTCTGAGCACCAGGGTTTTGAAAACGCGGTCCAGGTCTTCCCCCAGTTGTTCGGCCACGTGGGAGGCTTCCAGATGCTCCTCGTCCACCTCGTAGGGGACCAGGGTGTAGGAAATGCCCGCGGCATCCAACAGCCGGGCGGCGTTTGTTTTCTGAACTTGCATATACAAAGATACGGAAATAATCACTAACTTAGCAAACTATGACCGCATTGGAGGTACTGCATACTTACTGGGGATACGATGGTTTCCGGCCCATGCAGGAGGAGATCATCCACCAGGCGCTGGAGGATCGCGACGTCCTGGCCATCCTGCCTACGGGCGGGGGCAAGAGCGTGTGCTTCCAGGTGCCGTGCCTCATGCGGGAGGGCATCGGCCTGGTCATTACCCCGCTCATCGCCCTCATGAAAGACCAGGTGCAGAACCTGATGGACCGGGGCATCCGGGCCATGGCCGTGCATGCAGGCATGAACCGGCACGAGGTGGATCTGGCCCTTAACAATGCGGCCTACGGAGACTATAAGTTCTTGTACCTGAGCCCGGAACGTTTGCAGACGCGGCTGTTTCAGTCCTATCTGGATGTGCTTAATATCTCCTATATCGTGGTGGATGAGGCCCACTGTATTTCCCAGTGGGGCTACGACTTCCGGCCCAGTTATCTGGAGATAGGAAAACTGCGGGAAAGGGTGGATGCCCCGGTGATTGCTCTTACCGCCACCGCTACGCCGCTGGTGGCCGATGACATCATGGAACGCCTGCAATTTCAGGAAAAGAACCTCCTGCGTTCCGGTTTCGAGAGGCCCAACCTCAGTTACATCGTCCGCAAGGCACAGGATAAAGTGGGTCAGGTGCGAAGCATCTGCGAAGGCGTGGCGGGCAGCGGCATCGTGTATGTCCGCAGCCGGGCCCGTACGCAGGAACTGGCCGATTCCCTCAAGGCCGCGGGCATATCGGCCTCCTACTATCATGCGGGTCTGGGAGCGCAGACCCGTGCCGACCGCCAGAAGGACTGGAAGGAGGACCGCATCCGCGTGATGGTTTGCACCAACGCCTTCGGCATGGGCATAGACAAGCCCGACGTGCGCTTTGTGGTGCATGCCGATGTCCCCGACAGTCCCGAGGCCTATTTCCAGGAAGCCGGCCGAGCCGGCCGCGACGGGAAGCCCTCGTACGCCGTCCTGCTCTGGAACGGAACGGATACGGCCCGGCTCAAGCAGCTGGAAGAAGTGTCGTTCCCAAGCCTGGAAAGCATGGAAGACCTGTACCAGAAGATGCACATCTTCTTCCAGGTCCCCTACGACGAAGGCGAGGGCCGCATGCTCAAATGGGACATGAAGGAGTTCTGTCTGCATTATCACCTGCAGCAGGCTCCCACATACTATGCCGTCAAGTACATGGAGAGGGAGGGGCACTGGGTCCTGTCCGAAGACATGGACATCCCCACCCGCATCAAGATAGACGTGGACCGTGCGTCCCTTTACAACGTGGACCTTCCGGACCCGGCCATGCCGCAGGTACTGGAAACCCTCATGCGCCTGTATACGGGCATCTTTTCGTATCCCACTCCCATTGACGAGGAAGCGGTGGCCAGCCGCTGCGGGGTAAGTGTGGCGGGATTGAGGCAACTGCTGTATCTGTTGAGCGTGAACCACATTATCCGCTATATCCCGGCCGACCATGCCACCGTGCTGTTCCTCCAGCACAACCGGCTGCGCCCCGGCAATGTGCAGCTGAGCCCCCAGCGTTACCAGATGCTGCGCAGCACCTATTCCCAGCGCGTGAAGGCCATGGTGGACTACGTTGAGGAGGAGGAAGAATGCCGCTCCCGCTACCTTCTGAAGTACTTCGGCCAGGAGGAAAGCAGTGATTGCGGCCAGTGCGACGTGTGCCGCGCGGCGAAGGCCCGCCCGGCAGACCTCCCCGCCCGGTTGAAGGCATGGATTGAGGCCCGTAACGGGGTTTATACTTTGAAACAGATGCGCTCGGCCTTCGGAACGGCCGACGAAAAATACCTGGACGTCCTGAGGGAAATGATAGACCGCCGGGAAGTCCCTCCTTATCAGGAATAGATGAGTGCGACCAAGGACATATTGCTGCAACGCATCCGCAATGGCGGCACCCTCTCCACGGGGGCGCAGATCCGCCTTTGTTTCATGCTCAGCTACCCGGCCATCCTGGCCCAGCTGTCCTCGGTGCTCATGCAGTACATCGACACCTCCATGGTGGGCCATCTGGGCCCGGCGGCGGGTGCTTCCATCGGCCTGGTCTCCACCTGCCTGTGGCTGTGGGGCGGTTTTTGCTTTGCGCTCTCGTCGGGTTTCTCGGTGCAGGTTTCGCACCTGATTGGCGCCAACGATTTCAAGGCGGCCCGGAACGTCCTGCGCCAGGCTCTTACGGTGGCGTTGGGATTCAGTACGGTGCTGGCCCTCTTGGGTGCGGCCATCTCGCACAGCCTGCCTTACTGGCTGGGCGGCGGCCCCGACATTGTGGAAGATGCCGGGAAGTATTTCCTCATCATAGCGCTGTTCATGCCCGCCATGCAGCTGGACTGGATGTGCGCAGCCATGCTGCAGGCCAGCGGCAACATGAAGGTCCCGAGCCTGCTGAGCATAGGAATGTGTGTGCTGGACGTGGCGTTCAACTACCTCTTCATCTATGTTCTGGATATGGGCGTAGTGGGAGCTGCCATCGGCAGCGGTCTGGCGGAGGTCATCACGGCCATAGCCATGCTTTCCTTCCTGGTTTTCAAGTGCCCGGAACTCAGACTCACGCACGAGTCCGGCAGTTTCCGCCCTACGGAAAGGGTGGTGAAGAAAGCTTGGGGAATCGGCGGGCCGATGGCTTTCCAGAACTTGCTTCTGAGAGGCGGATACATAGCCGCCACCGTCATTGTGGCACCGCTGGGCACCATAGCCATAGCCGCCAACACCTTTGCCATTACGGCCGAGAGTCTCTGCTACATGCCCGGGGCGGGCATTGCCGATGCCTCCACGGCCCTGGTGGGCCAGTCGCTGGGTGCCCGCCGCAAGGAACTGGCTACCCGATTTGCCTGGATCACAACCCTCATGGCCATGGGCATCATGGGCTCCCTGGCCATCCTGATGTATATTTTTGCCCCTCAGATGATGGGGCTGCTCTCGCCGGATGCGGCCGTCATTGACCTGGGCGCCCGTGTGCTGCGCATCGAAGCCTTCGCAGAGGTGGGGTATGCCGCCGCCATGGTGGTGTACGGAGCCTGCGTGGGCGCCGGAGACACCAAGTGGCCCAGCGTCATGAACTTCGGCTCCATGTGGGTGGTGCGCATCATTCCGGCCATCTTTGTCACGCGCATCTACGGCCTCGTAGGCTTCTGGGTGTGCATGGCCATAGAACTGACTTTCCGTGGCAGCATCTTCCTGGTGCGCCTCATCCGTGGTACCTGGCTTAAAAACGTTGAAGATATATGATAGCAATCGTCCTTCCCGAGGCCGATGACAGGATCTTATCGGCCCTTTGTTTCCAGAAATACAAGAAGTTCAAGGTCTATCTCGCCAGCGGCGAGGCGGATGATTATCCTTCGCTGGATATCCGCCGCGGCAGCTGGTCGCAGGTGGAAGAGCCGATGCTGTGCATCCTGGAGCCCGGCGCCGTGCCCGGCCCGTATTTCGTAGCTGCCATCGCCCTTACCACATGGTTGTTTTCCAAGTATGACGTTTACCATGTGAACGTGGAAGGGGAGAGGTCTTTTCCGCGCAAGACATCGGCCAAAAAACTGTTCCGGCTGGCCATTTACGAGGGTGTGCCGGCCCCGCTGTCGTCCTTCGTTTTCCGCACGGAGGTTCTCCGCGAAAAGGCCGTTTTCAAGGCCGATGGCACCCTGAAGGTGCTTCCCACTGTCTTCTCCTGCATCCGGAGACGTCCTGTGAGGAATGTGTGGATGGGCAAGTTCAAATGGGAGGCTCCGGCCTCGTCGGATTATTTGGGTACTATTCGCGACCGACTGGATTTGTTCCGATGGACGGAGGATTATTTCGGAGACGATGATTATCCCCTTTCCGTGGGCGACCAGCTCAAGTTCTTCGCCAACGAGGTGGCCAAACTGCCGCTTCCCGAGGAAGAACTGTGGGCGCAGATGGACAGTTTCCTGGTATCCCAGGGCCCTATCCGCAGGGTCCGGGCCCACAATGCCCTCAAGAATGTCCTGAAGGTTTAAAGAATTAATGCTACCTTTGCACCATGTATTACGTTTGCAAAAGACTCGAGATATCAAGTGCCCATGCCCTGCACCTCTCATACGAGAGCAAGTGCGAATCCATGCATGGCCATAACTGGATTGTGAAAATCTACTGCAAGAGCGAGGAGCTCAATGAGGACGGCATGGTGACCGACTTCACCCATATCAAGAAAGACATCACCACCGCCCTGGACCACAAGAACCTCAATGAGGTTTTCGACTTCAACCCCACCGCCGAAAACATAGCCCGCTGGATCTGTGACCACGTGGACAACGCCTACAAGGTAGAAGTCTGGGAGTCCGAAATGAACATGGCGGCGTATGAACGCTAATTACCGCGTAAACGAAATATTCTACTCCCTTCAGGGGGAAGGGTTTTGGACCGGGACGCCGATGGTTTTTGTACGGCTGTCCGGGTGCAACCTGCAGTGCCCGTTCTGCGATACGGACCATTTTGCCTTTACGGAGATGGATGCGGCGGCTATTGTCGAGGCGGTGCGTTCCTATGGTGGGCCTTGCAACCGCATTTGCCTGACGGGCGGTGAACCCACGTTGCAGGCCGATGCCGCTTTGCTGGACGCTTTCCACTCTGCCGGATACACGGTGAACATGGAAACCAACGGCACGCGGGAAGTGCCTGCCGGGGTAGACTGGGTTACGCTGAGCCCGAAGAATCAGGTGGCGGGCCTTAAGGGCAACGGCACCGTGGTTTTGGAGAAGGCCGATGAGCTCAAACTCGTCCTGGCGCCTGGCGTAGACCCTTCGGCCTGGGCCTCGTTCCCGGCCACGTGGCATTTCCTTCAGCCTTGCGACAACGCAGGTCATGCCAACATTCCCGAGGTCGTGTCCTACATCGAGGCCCACCCCCTCTGGCGCCTCTCCCTCCAAACCCACAAACTCCTCAACATCCGCTAATCCCTTGGACTCATTGTGCCTAACGTCCCATACATTGGACCGTTAGGTTGGTTTTGGGATAAATACTGCGCTAACGTCCCACATCCTGGACCGTTAGGGAACATCATTATGGCATACAAAAAAGAGAGACGCTATCCGTCTCTCTTTTTTGTGAGCCACTCATCAGGCTCGAACTGACGACCTGCGCGTTACGAATGCGCTGCTCTACCGACTGAGCTAAAGTGGCTTATCCGATTGTGGTGGATCGGGACTGCAAATATAACACTTTTTTGGGATACCCTCCAAACTTTATTTGCAGACCTTGACTTTAAAGCGTATTTTTGCAGACAAATTCTTTGTTATGCGTTCTGATATTATTGTCATTGGCGGAGGAGCCGCCGGGCTCATGGCAGCCGTAGGTGCTGCCAAAGTATTGGCCCAGAGTGAAAACGGAGGCACGGTAACCGTTTTGGAAAAGATGCCTAAGGCCGGCCGTAAGGTTATGATTACCGGTAAGGGCCGTTGCAATTTCACCAATGTCAAGGACTGGGGGGATTTCAGTTCCCACATCCGTA
>Ga0265298_10007516_pt1 | contig 13228 bp, 12 predicted proteins | sample AusTroGonzalo_MG_3_FD_193486 | JGI IMG/M metagenome (GOLD analysis project Ga0265298, IMG submission 193486) | Bovine rumen microbial communities from tropical cattle in Woodstock, Queensland, Australia - Gonzalo_01 | ecosystem: Host-associated > Mammals > Digestive system > Stomach > Rumen ... | reverse complement strand
TGACGCCAGGTTGCCGGAAATGGAAGAACTGCTGAAGCCGGGGGACCTGATGATCATCACGGCGGACCACGGCTGCGATCCCTGCTTCCTGCAGTCCACGGACCACAGCCGGGAATATATCCCGATCCTGGCCTGGACCCCCGGCATGACGGAAGGCACGGACCTGGGAACCCGGGCGACCTTCGCGGATATCGGCGCGACCTGCGCCGAGTGGCTGGGACTGCCTGACCGCTTCAGCGCGGTCTCATTCGCGGACGCGATCAAAACTGCCAGATAAAAAGGGAATGAAACGATGAAGAAGCTGAAAGTCCTGATACCGATCCTGCTGATCCTGCTCCTGCTGGCCTCGATCGCCCGGGCGGAGGAAGCGGAAAACCTCACGGACAGACTGAGCGTGAAGGTTGTGGACAAGACCGGCAAGGTCAAAGCCATAACGGACGGGAAATATACCACATTCTGGGAAAGCAGCAGCCGGAAGGATCCCTGGGTCGTGATCTCCTCCGAAAAGCCGATCTACGGGCTGTATCTGTGCTTCCAGAAGATGCCGGATACATTTGTGATCCAGAAGGCCAGCGGTGACGACTGGGTCACGGTGGCGGAAGGCGGAGAACCCCGGTATCACCATGTGTTTTTTGAACTGGACGGGCTGAAGAAAATCCGGATCCTTTCCACGATGGAAAAAAAGAACGTGATGGGGTTCAACGAGATTTACGCCTTCGGGGAAGGCGCCGTCCCGGACTGGGTGCAGCGCTGGCAGGAACCGGTTGAAAAGGCGGACCTGATGGTGCTGGTCGCCCATCCGGACGATGAGCTGCTGTTCACCGGCGGCGCAATTCCGACCTACGCGGCGGAAAAAGGAAAGCAGGTTGAGGTTGTCTACCTGACCCCAAGCAATACCACACGCCGCAGCGAAGCGCTGAACGGGCTGTGGCTGATGGGGGTACGGAACTACCCGGTGTTCGGGGATTTCAGGGACGCGTACGCCAAATCCGGTAAAACCAAGGACGCTTACGCGGACGTGGGCGGAAAGCAGAAAGTGCTGAACTGGCTTACGGAGATATACCGCCGTTTCCGTCCTGAGGTCGTGGTAACCCATGCGGAGGACGGCGAGTACGGCCATCCCCAGCATAAGATGATCGCGGACGCGGCAAAGGAATGTTTTACGCTGGCCGCTGACGCGCAGCAGTCTCCGGAATCGGCGCAGGCTTACGGCGCCTGGCAGGTAAAGAAACTGTACCTGCATCTGTACGGGCCGGAAGCGGACCGGACGGTCATGAACTGGGACCAGCCGCTGATTTCCTTTGGCGGAAAGACCGGCGCGGAACTGGCCGCGGAGGCTTTTGCCCTGCACGCAAGCCAGAAGGGCATGGGATCGAAGATCAAAGGAAAGTTCGTCGAGTTTACCGTGGAGGAGACCGGCGCGAAAATGTATCCCTACGACCAGTTCGGCCTGTACAGCACCACGGTGGGTCCGGACGAGGCGAAAAACGATTTCCTGGAGCATATTGACACCGCGGCGAACGCGGCGCCCGCGGAAGCGGCAGACACTGCCGAAACTGTAACAGAAGAAACATCCATGGAACCGGAAAACTCTGAGCCGGTGGACGGCGCTGAGCGGGAACCGAAGGCGGCAGAAACAGAAAAGGAGCCCGATACGGAAGAGGTAAGCGGGGAACCGGACGCGCGGCAGGAAAACGCGGAAAGCCGGTTCCGGGACTATTCCGCGCCGGCATGGGCGGATGTGACGCTGAATGCCGACGGGTTCCTGGACGACGGCGAATATGTATTCGCGGATGATGAAAACGGACACTGGATGTTCGTGAACCGGACGCTGCGTGTCGTGATTGAAAGGACGCTGGAGGAGCCGGACGCCAAACATCCGTTCTACTGTTTCACGGCGAATATCTGGTGCGACACCGCGAAGGGAGAACTGCCGGTGACCGTATTCAACGATCCGGAAAAGCCCAAGAGCGGAAAAGAGTATATGCGTAATATCGCCCGGAACAACAAGGTGGTTTTCGCGACAACGACCGACTATTACATTTACAGGATCAAACAGCCCTATCCGACCGGCATTGAGGTACGGAACGGGGAAGTGATCTTTGACGATCCGCACAAGCTTGAATACGGCTGGGGCGCCATGCCGACCTATGAAACGCTTGCGCTCTACTCCGACGGACATGCGGACAGCCTGCCGAACAAGGAAAAAAGCGCGGAGCAGTATGTCAGCGAAGGAGCCACCCAGGTTTTCTCCTTCGGTCCCTGCCTGATCAAGGACGGAGAACTGACGGAGTATGCCAGGGAACTGTGCAACAATTCCTACAATCCCCGGCTTGCCATCGGCGTTGCGGAGGACGGCCATTACATCGTAATGATGTGCGAGGGGCGGATCAAGCGGTCCAAGGGCGTCCAGATGAGTTATCTCGCGGAACTGATGATGAAACAGGGCTGTACGCTGGCAGTGAACATGGACGGGGGGCAAAGCGCCGCGGTCGCGTTCATGGGCCATCAGCTCAACCAGGTATGGAGCCAGCAGCCCAACGGCCGTGAACAGGCGGATGTTCTGGCATTCGGAACATCGGAGCAGGTAGGGGAATTTGAAATGGCTGACGAGTTCAAAACGAAGAAAAAATAATGCTTGACAGCCAACCGGACGAAGTGATATCTTATTCAGGTAGCCGCTCGGGAGAGGTCTGTCCAAAATGCGCTTTGCGCAACCTCAGAATCCCGGCGAGATTGTAATCAGGAGGTGCTGTCCCATGTATGCCATTATTGCAGCGGGCGGCAGACAATACCGTGTATCCCAGGGCGATGTGATTTACATCGACAAAGTCAACCAGGAAGCTGATTCCGCGATTTCCTTCGATGTGCTGATGATCGGCGGCGAGGGCGATATCAAAGTCGGCAATCCTACCGTTGAAGGCGCCAAGGTCGAAGGCAAGGTTCTGGCTCAGGTAAAGGGTGAGAAGATCACCGTTTACAAGTACAAGAGCAAGAAGGATTCCAAGAGGAAGATCGGCCATCGTCAGCCCTACACCAAGGTAGAGATCACCGCGATCAACGCGTAATGATCACCGCGGTCCTGTTCCGGGAAGGGGATAACCTGACCGGATGCCGGATAGAAGGCCACAGCGGATGGGCTGACGCAGGCCATGATATTGTCTGCGCCGCGGCTTCCATCCTCGGCTGTACCTGTGTGAACGCCCTTGAAAGCGTATGCGGCGTGATTCCGAGTATCACGGAATATAACGAGGAAAAGGGCGCGCTCGCGTTTGAGCTTCCGGAGATGACGGAAGCGGAGAACGAGAAGGCACAGATCCTGATGAAGGCACTGAAACAGGGACTGAGCGATCTGGCAGACGCGTATCCGCAGAACGTAACACTTTCCATCAAAGAACGGAGGAAACAACCATGATGAAGCTTAATCTTCAACTGTTCGCCCATAAAAAAGGTATGGGTTCCACCCGTAACGGCCGCGACAGCGAGTCCAAGCGTCTTGGACCGAAGCGCGCCGACGGGCAGATGGCGCTGGCCGGCAACATTCTCGTTCGTCAGCGCGGCACCCGCATCCATCCCGGCCACAATGTAGGCATCGGCAAGGATGATACCCTGTTCGCCAAGACCACCGGTATCGTCCGGTTCGAGCGTCTGGGCAAGGACCGCAAGCAGGTCTCCGTGTATCCGGTTGAGACCGCGGCCGAAGCTCAGTAATCAACGGGCAAGAGGAATCAGGGCTGTTGCGTCGCAACAGCCCTTTTATACATTTACAGGAGGAATGAACCATGAGCGAGAACAAAAAGACCTTCTACATCACCACGCCGATTTATTATCCGTCCGGCAACATGACCATCGGCCATACCTATACCACCGTGGCCGCGGATACCATGACCCGTTTCCGGAAGATGCAGGGTTACGATACCTATTTCCTGACCGGTACGGACGAGCATGGCCAGAAAATTGAAAAGAAAGCCGCCGAAGCCGGCGTGACGCCCATCGAATATGTGGACAGGATTGTGGCTGAGACGAAGGACCTCTGGAAGCTCATGGACATTCAGTACGACGATTTCATCCGCACCACCGAGGAGCGGCACGTGAAGATCGTCCAGAAGATTTTCCGCAAGTTCTACGAGCAGGGGGACATCTACAAGGCGGAGTATGAAGGCATGTACTGTACGCCCTGTGAGAGCTTCTGGACCCCCACGCAGCTGGTTGACAAGGACGGGGAAAAGGTCTGTCCGGACTGCGGAAGGCCCTGCCAGCCCATGAGGGAAGAAAGCTATTTCTTCAGGATGAGCAAATACCAGGACTGGCTCATCGATTATATCGAGACCCATCCGGACTTCATCCAGCCGGCGAAGCGGGCAAACGAGATGCTGACCAACTTCCTGCGGCCGGGCCTGCAGGACCTGTGCGTGAGCCGCACAAGCGTCAGGTGGGGCATTCCTGTGGATTTTGATGAGAAGCACACCGTGTATGTCTGGATTGACGCGCTGAGCAACTACATCACCGCGCTGGGCTACGGCACGGAGCACGACGAGCTGTTCCGGAAATACTGGCCGGCGGACATCCACCTGGTGGGCAAGGAGATCGTGCGGTTCCATACGATTTACTGGCCGATCATGCTGCATGCGCTGGGCCTGCCGCTGCCGAAACAGGTGTTCGGCCATGGCTGGCTGCTGTTCGGCGCGGACCGGATGAGCAAATCCAAAGGCAATGTCGTTTATCCCGGCCCGATCGTCGCGCGTTACGGCGTGGATCCGCTGCGCTATTACCTGATGAGGGAAATGCCCTTCGGCGCAGACGGCAACTATACCAACGAATCCTTCCTGGTCCGCATGAACGCGGACCTGGCAAACGACCTGGGCAACCTGGTCAGCCGGACCGTCGCGATGATTGAGAAGTATTTCGGCGGTGAACTGCCCGCCTGGACGGACGCCGTGGATCCGGAACTGGATAAGCCCCTTCAGGAACACTGCGCCGCGCTGCCGTCCCTGGTGGAAGAGCAGATGGACAAGCTGCAGTTCTCCCAGGCGCTGGCTGAGATCTGGAAGGTCATCGGCGAATGCAACAAATATATCGACCTGACCCAGCCCTGGGTTCTGGGCAAGGATCCGGAGAAGCGGGACCGGCTGGCCAACGTCATGCTGACCCTGGCGGAGTGCGTGCGCTTTGCCGGCGTGCTGATCGGACCGTTCATGCCTTCCACTCCCGCGCGGCTGTTCGCGCAGCTGGGTGTGGCCGATGAAAACCTGAAGAGCTGGGACAGCCTGAAGACCTTCGGCCTGCTGCCCGCGGGCACAAAGGTGTGCAAGGGCGAAGCGCTCTTCCCGCGTATCGACGTGAACAAGGAACTGGAAGCGCTGGCCGGCGGCAAGGAAGAGAAGAAGGAAGCCAAGGCCGGGGAAAAGCAGGAGAAGAAGGAACAAAAGGCTGAGAAAAAGGCCGAAAAGAAGCATGAGGAACCGGAGTATCCGGCTGAAATCGCAATTGACGACTTCTTCAAATGCAAGATCCAGGTGGCCCGTGTGCTGGCCTGTGAGAAGGTGGAAAAGAGCAGCAAACTGCTGAAGTTCCGCCTGGGCCTGGGCAAGGACGGGGAACGCATCGTAGTGAGCGGCATCCAGAAGTGGTATGAGCCGGAAACGCTGGTCGGGACCCAGGTCGCGGTGATCACCAACCTGAAGCCCGCGAAGCTGGCCGGTATCGAAAGCCAGGGCATGATCCTGTCCGCGCTGGATGACAGCGGCAACCTGCGGCTGGTGACCGTCGGGGAAGGCGTTGAGGACGGCGCCCTGATTGGATGATGGAATGGTTTGACAGCCACTGCCACGTGGACGAGGAAGCCTTTGATGAGGACCGGGAGGAAGCGCTGGCCCGCATGGCGGAGCACGGCATCACCCGGTACGCTGTGATCGGATCCGATATGGAAACCTCCCGGCGCGCGATTCGCTTTGCCCTGGAGCACGAAGGAGCGGTCGCCGTCGGCGGGATCCATCCCCATGAAGCGAAGGGCTTCCGGGAGGAAGACCTGGCGGAAATGGCGGACTGGTACCGAAAGGGAAAGATCAGCGCCATCGGCGAGATCGGGCTGGATTACTATTACGACCACAGTCCCCGGGAAGTCCAGAAAGAAGTCTGCCGGAAGCAGATGGAACTCGCCTGGGAACTGAACGCGCCTGTGGCTTACCATATCCGGGACGCGCACGCCGAAATGCTGGAGATCATGAAAAATATGAAGGCAAAGCTGACCGGCGGGATCATCCACTGCTTTTCCGGCAGCGCCGAGATCGCGAAGGAGTACCTGAAGCTTGGGTACTATATCTCTTTTGCCGGGCCGCTGACATTCAAAAAGGCGCCGAAGCTGCAGGAAACCTGCCGGATTGTTCCGCGGGACCGCCTGCTGATTGAGACGGACAGCCCCTACATGGCCCCTGAACCGGTGCGCGGACGCCGGAACGAGCCGGCGAACGTACGGTATGTGGGGCTGAAGATGGCGGAGATCCGGGGCGAAAGCCCGGAGGAAGTCGCGGAGTATACCACGGAGAACGCGATGAGGGTCTACGGACTTTCTGATTCATAATTCATCATTATGTGTGATTTTGCATTGAAAGCATAAGCGAACGGCTTCCGAAGGGGGAGCCGTTTTTTGTAGGCAAATAAAGTGAATTATGATAAAATAAAAAAATGGAGGTGCGGCATGGGGAAGATCGTTGTGGTGGCTGAAAAGCCCAGTGTCGGAAGAGATATTGCCCGGGTCCTCGGGTGCCGGACCGGCGGGGACGGATGCCTGATCGGGGAGCAGTATATCGTGACGTGGGCTGTGGGCCATCTGGTGACGCTGATGGAGCCGGATGAGCTGGACCCGAAGTATGAGAAATGGTCCTTCGCCACGCTGCCGATCCTGCCGGAGACTATTCCGCTGAAGGTGATCTCCGGAACCAGGGACCAGTATCAAAAAGTCAAAAAGCTGATCAATGACAAAGAGACTGATTCGCTGATCTGCGCGACGGACGCCGGGCGGGAAGGCGAGCTGATTTTCCGCTATATCTATGAGAAAGCCGGATGCAATAAACCGTTCCAGCGTCTGTGGATCTCCTCCATGACGGATGAGGCGATTACGGAGGGATTCCGGGATATCCGTCCCGGCGCGGACTATGACGGGCTGTATGAGAGCGCCCGCTGCCGCAGCAAGGCGGACTGGCTGGTCGGCATGAACGCCAGCCGCGCGTTTACCCTGAAATACAATACCCTGCTTTCCATCGGCCGGGTGCAGACGCCGACGCTGGCGATCCTGGTCAAACGCCGGAAGGAAATCGAAAACTTCAAACCGGAAGGCTTCTGCACGCTGACCGCTGATTTCGGCGATTACAGCGGCGTTTACTTTTCAGATAAACTCGATCCGGATACCCATCTGAAAGAAAAGGCTGACGCGGAAGCGATCGCCGCGGCCGTGAAGGGGAAAACAGGCACGGTCATCCAGGCGGAGACGACCCGGAAAAAGGAACCGCCGCCGCAGCTGTATGACCTGACGAGCCTGCAGCGGGACGCCAACAAGCTGCTGGGGTTTACCGCTGACAAAACGCTGAAGACGGCCCAGAGCCTGTATGAAAAACACAAGGCCCTGACCTATCCGAGAACAGACAGCCGTTTCCTTCCGCCGGACATGATTCCGCGGGTGGTGCAGACCATGAAGCTGCTCCCGGAAAGCTACCAGAAGTATGTGCCCGGCGCGCTGCCGGAGGGGAAACTGCCGGTCAGCAAACGAACGATTGACAAGACCAAGGTGACTGACCACCACGCGATCATTCCCACGGCGAAGCGCGCGGATCCGTCCAAATTCAGCGAGGACGAACGGAAACTGTACGACATGGTGGCAAGACGGCTGCTGGCCGCGTTCTACCCCGCCTGTGACTATGACGCGACAAAAATCGTTACCAAGGCGGAGGAACACCTGTTCCGGACCACGGGCAAAGTGATTGTGAACAACGGATGGCATGACGTGCCGCCGCTGGAAAACCCGCCGAAGGCGAAAAAGAAGCCCGCGGAGGACGGAGAGAGCGAAAGCCCGCTGCCGCCGCTGCAGGAAGGGGATACCCGGCCGGTCAAAGGTACCCGGATCAAGGAGGACAAAACCAAGCCTCCGGCCCCGCATACGGACGCGAGTCTCCTGGCCGCCATGGAAACCGCCGGGAAGGAACTGGACGACGAGGAGCTGGTCCGGCAGATGAAGGGCAGCGGGATCGGCACGCCGGCCACCCGCGCGGCGATCATTGAGCGTCTGCTGCAGGTCGGTTATGCCCAGAGGCGGGGAAAAACCCTGAACGCGACGGACAAGGGCGTCATGCTGATCGACGTCGTGCCTCCGGAGCTTTCCAGCCCGGAGCTGACCGGACGGTGGGAACTGGCGCTGCATGAGATTACCGACGGGAAACAGGACGCCGGCCGGTTTATGGACGGCATTACCAAAATGAGCAGTTTCCTTGTGGATTACGCGAGGAACACCGCCGCGTCGGTGGCTTTTCCGGCTGAAATACGCCGCGGGGGAAAAACCGGAGGCGGGAAAATGAAGCTCACACCCCTGGAAGGCGCCGTGTGCCCGGTCTGCGGAAAGGGCGGTATGCAGGAAAGCGGCCTGGCCTTCAGCTGTACGGAAAAAGGGTGCAACTGCACGATCTGGAAGGACTGCCTGCAGAAAGGCGGCGGACCGGCCCTGACCGGAAAGCTGATGCTTCTGCTGCTGGAGAAAAAACAGCTGCAGGGTTCCACGGGGATCCTGGCAATACGGGACGGAAAGATCCTCTTCTGGCCCAACGGAAGCGAGAATCCAACCGTGAACCGGTCGCTGATTTACGTAAAACACTGAGAGGAAACCGGAGAAAAAATGATCGGGAAAATCATGCTGGTATTCGGCACCCGGCCTGAGGCCATCAAGATGTGTCCGCTTGTCCGGGAACTGAAGAAGCGCGAGGGTATCCGGACGCTGGTATGCGTTACCGGACAGCACCGGGGAATGCTGCGGCAGGTACTGGACGCTTTTGACGTCACGCCGGATTACGATCTTGCGATTATGCAGGACAGGCAGACGCTGTTTGACATCACCACACGGGTGCTGGAAGGCATGAAGGACGTGCTGGAGAAGGAAAAGCCGGACGCGGTGCTTGTGCACGGCGATACCAGCACCACCTTCGCCGCGGCGCTGGCCTGCTTTTACCTGCAGATTCCGGTGGGCCATGTGGAGGCCGGGCTGCGCACCTACAATATTTTTTCTCCCTATCCGGAGGAGTTCAACCGCCAGGGGGTTTCCATCATTGCCCGGTGGAATTTCGCCCCGACGCCGCTGAGCAGGGATAACCTGGTCCGCGAAGGGAAAAAACCGGAGACGATCTTTGTGACCGGAAACACGGTCATTGACGCGCTAAAGACAACCGTAAGGCAAGATTTCAGACATCCGGACCTGGAGTGGGCGGCAGGAAGCCGCCTGATCCTGCTGACCGCGCACCGCCGGGAAAACCTCGGGGAACCGATGCACGCCATGTTCCGGGCTATCCGCCGCGTGGTAGAGGAGCATGCCGATGTGAAAGCCCTGTATCCGATCCATATGAATCCCGCGGTCCGGGAAGCGGCGGACGCGGAACTGGCCGGCTGCGGCAGGATCCGGCTGACGGAGCCCCTGGATGTGCTGGACTGCCACAACCTGATGGCCCGCAGCTATCTGATCCTGACGGACAGCGGCGGTATCCAGGAGGAAGCGCCGAGCCTCGGCAAACCGGTCCTGGTGATGCGGGACACCACCGAACGGCCTGAGGGAATTGACGCGGGAACCCTGAAGCTTGTCGGAACGGACGAGGAAACCATCTACCGGGAGTTTACCCGGCTGCTGGATGACCGGACGGCCTATGAACAGATGGCCCACGCGGAAAACCCTTACGGGGACGGGCACGCCTGTGAGCGGATCGCGGATATTCTGACGGGAAAAACAGCACGGACGGAGTGATCGGTTATGGCCAGCGTGGGGATTATCACCTTTCTGCACAACAACAATTTCGGATCCTCCCTCCAGGCTTACGCGCTGCAGCGAACGGTCCGGGAACTTGGATACGACTGCCTGCACCTGGATTACCGGCCGGACCGGAAGGAAAAAATCCGGAATCTGCTGACGAGCGGGAATAACCTGAAGCTGGTGCTGGAAGGAATCCGGAAACGCGGGGTGCAGGCGGACCAGAGCGGCGCACGCGTAAAGAGCGCGGCCATTCCCGCATTCTATGAAAAACACATGAAACTGAGCGCGCCGTGCCGGAACGGGGAGGAACTGAAAACCCGCAGCGCGGAGTGCGATCTGATGCTGTGCGGAAGCGACCAGATCTGGAATCCCATCTGGCTGAACCCGGCTTATTTCCTGACCTTTGCGGAAAGCAGCAGGCCGAAGATCGCCTACGCGGCAAGCCTTGGCGTCAGCTGCCTGCCCAAGGCTGCGAAGATCCGGAAAATACGCCGCTGGACGGAGGATTTCCGGGCAATCTCTGTCCGGGAGCAGGAAGGGGCGGACCTGCTGGAAAAAATGACGGGAAGAAAAGCGGAGGTCATGCCGGACCCGGTGTGTTTGCTGTCCCGCGACGAATGGAACGGGATTGCTTCAGATGCGCCGGCGGGGGAGCCTTACCTGCTCTGCTACTTTATCGGGGAAAACGCGAGGTACTGGAAACGGGTCCAGGAGCTCCGGCGGGATACCGGCCTGCGGGTGCTGGTGCTGCCGGTAACAGGGGAAAGCTACCGCAGCGGCCATGAACTGCTGGACGGCGCGGGGCCGGAAGACTTCCTGGCCGCGGTCAGCCATGCGTCCCTGTTTTGCACGGACAGCTTCCACGGGCTGGCTTTCGGGAAGATCTTCGGGACACAGACAGAGGTTCTCCGCCGGTACCGGGAGGATGACCCGGACAGCAAAAACAGCCGCGTTGACCAGTTCCTGCGGCTGACGAAAGAAAAGGGAATGGATGAGATCCGGATGACAGGCCGGGAATGGCTCAGGGAGAAGCTGGGATAAACGAAGGGGATCCTTCGCTGCGCTCAGGATGACAATTCAACAAACATGAAAAACCCGCCTGCTGCACACAGGCGGGTTGATCTTGATCATTCGGGGGCTCAGGCCTCTTCGTGAATCTTGGGCAGTGCGCGCTGCACATTGCCGCTGCGCAGGCAACGGGTGCACACGTTCATCCGCTTGGCCGCGCCATTGACCATCACGCGAACGCTCTGCACATTGGGCGCCCAGATGCGATGGCTCTTGCGATTGGAATGGCTGACGTTGTTGCCGTTCAGCGTGCCCTTTTCGCAAATCTCACAAAACTTACCCATGGAAATCATCCTCCTCGTTGGAGTCTTACACATCAAGCCTGACTATGATATCACGCCCGAAATCAAATTGCAAGCAGTTTTTTACGAATTCTGTCAGCCGAAAAGAACCTGCCCCAGGCGGGTGACAGGGCTCTGCATCACGCAGCCCATGCGGCGGACGGCCAGGACACGGGGAACTTTCCGCATGCGCTGCGTAGCGAGGTAGCCATCCACGACAGCGAGCACTTCGGCAGGAAGCCCGTTCTCATACATCTTCCTGAACACTTTGGTATGGGTATAGGTCAGCAGGATTCTGCGCTTCGCCTCGCCGCGGTTCCTCAGCGCGTCCAGCCCGCGGAGCAGCAGCGGTTTCGCGCTGGCGCCGATGGTGTTGTTCCCGTGCTGGCGGTATCGGGTCAGCGGCCGGTCCACAAAGGCGATCCGGCCGAAGGAGGCGGCTGTCAGCGCGATGAACCAGTCGTGCATGAACAGGTCTTTTGCCCTGGCATGCGCGGCAATCAGGTTCCGGAGCGGCCGGTTCATAATCAGCGTGCAGCCGGTCACATTGTTCTGCACCAGCAGGCGGGGAAGCGTCAGCGCTCCCGGGTCCCATCCCTGGTGGCGGAAAAAGCTGTCACCGGTTTTTTCCCCGTTCTGACTGATCAGTGAACAGTCGGAATGAACCAGCAGCGGCGTGTCGGGACCGTATTGCGCTTCAAGGTCCTGCATGGCCTGCTTCAGGACGGCGATTTTTTCCGGCTCCCAGATATCGTCCTGGTCGCACAGCAGACAATAATCCGCCTCAGACTGGCGGATCAGGGAGAGAAAGTTTCCGGCGGCGCCCAGGTGCTTTCCCTGCTCGGCGCCGAAGGTGAAGCGCCTGTCACGGTCCGCGGCTTCCCTGAGCAGGCCGGGGGTCGTATCACCGGACCCGTCATCCTGCATCAGCACGGTGAAGTCCGGATCTGTCTGGGCCAGAAGGGAATCCAGCAGCGCCGGCAGATGGGCGCTTCCGTTATATGCTGTCAGCAGTACCTGTGTCATTACCAGGTGACACCCCATTTCAGGAAATACTTGACAATGGAGCGGACCTGGCGCATGCGGCCTTTGAAGGTGCGGGTGTTTTCCCGGGCCCACTGATGGGTGACCTGCATCCCGGGATGATAAACGATGCTGCCCATATGCTCCTCCAGGACCCGACGGCTCAGATCCGAATCCTCCTGATAGAGGAAAAATCGGGGATCGAATCCGCCCAGCTTCCTGAAAATCTCCGTACGGATCAGGAGAAAGCAGCCGGTGGCGAATTCCACGGGAGTGGGACGCTGGACATTCATATCAGCCAGGGTAAACTCGTTGCGCCAGCGGCGGAAAATGCCGCCATGCTTTTCCAGCAGCCCGCCGAGCAGGTAATGTACGGAAATCCGCTTTTTCGGCAGGAACTGCTCTGTGCCGTCCTCGTTCATGACCCGGGGCGTCAGGACGGCAATCTTCGGATGCGCGTCCATATACTGTACCATTTGCCTCAGCAGGGCAGGATCAAAGGATACATCGGGATTCATAATCAAATGATATCTGCTCTGCAGGAGGGAAAGCACCGTGTTGTTGGCGCGGCCGAAACCGATATTCCCTTTCTGCGGCAGGACGGTGATGCCGGGGAAAAGCCATTGAATCTTTTCCGCCGTCGGGTCCTGCGGGGTGTTGTCAACCAGATAGACGTCCACTTCCAGATCGGCATTCTGAATACACCGCAGGGCATGTGTAAGCTCATCTCCGCAGTGATACAGCACGATGCAGACAGAAAGGACTGAAGCCATCAGGACAACCTCCGGCACGAATCATTACTCTATCGGACTTAACACTTTTTGTTTGGCGTTTGTGCATTTTGGTCTCTTCAGTT
>Ga0265298_10007515_pt1 | contig 13228 bp, 10 predicted proteins | sample AusTroGonzalo_MG_3_FD_193486 | JGI IMG/M metagenome (GOLD analysis project Ga0265298, IMG submission 193486) | Bovine rumen microbial communities from tropical cattle in Woodstock, Queensland, Australia - Gonzalo_01 | ecosystem: Host-associated > Mammals > Digestive system > Stomach > Rumen ... | reverse complement strand
CGTGCGGTCGTTGACGCCGCTGCCGAGCGCCGCGCTGGACAGATCGCCGGACCCGGTGACGACCGGAGTTCCTTCCCGCAGTCCGGTCTCCGCGGCTGCTTCTGCCGTCACTTTGCCGCAGACCGAAGCGGACGGCAGGATCTGCGGCAGTTTGCCGGCATCGATCCCGAGTTCGCGGAAAAAGTCCGCATCCCATTGTCTGTCCCGCAGGGTCATGCCGAGCACGCCGGATGCATCGGTCGGATCGGTGACGACCTTGCCGGTCAGACGGAATGAAACGAAATCCTTGCTCTGCAGAAAGACCGCCGAGCTGCGGTATGACTCCGGCTGTTCCTGTTTCATCTGCATGATTTTCGGCAGTGTGAAAACGGGGATGGCACGGCAGCCGAACCGTCCGGCAGCGTATCGCCGAAACGCCGGTTCAGTTCATCGGACTGGATCTGCGCGGAGTTGTCGCTCCAGAGCCGCGCAGGTTCCACGGGTTTGCCGTCCGCATCGATCCCGAGCAGGGCGTGCATGTTGCCGGTCAGGACCAACGCGTCGATTTGATTTCCGATCTCGGCGGTCAGTTCCCGCAAAAGACGTGCGGTGACGGCATACCAGGCTTCGGCGTCCTGCCGGTCCGGCGAGGCTGCCCGGTCGAGACGCTGGCTGCGGATGATACTCATTTTGCCGGTTTCATCGAAAATGGCGGTTTTGATCCGGCTGGTGCCGAGGTCGATCGCGATGATGGATACCATGATGTCGTTCCTGTTTTACGGCAGCAGAAAAGCGTTGCGGATCTCCGGTCTGGCGAGCAGCTTTTCATTGTGTTCGCGTCCGCCGGGCGCATTGGAGCTGAGGAAGACCGGCGGGACCAGTCCTTTTGCGGCGATCTTTTCCACGGCGAGCGCGGAAAGCGTGTGCATGATGAAGGAGCCGACGATGGTGGAAAGCGGGCCCATGGGACAGTTTCCCGCGGTAATGGAGACATCGCCGCAGGGCACGTGATTGTCGATCATCACGGCGCGGCCGGCGAGACTCCACAGATTGGGTATGCTGCTGTGATCGCCTTTCTGGTCACGGTAGGCTGCAGAACTGATGACGATCAGACGGGCGCCGCGTTTCAGGGCCGCTTCGGCGACGGCGACCGGCGCGCCGTTTTTACCCGAGGTGGAGATCAGCACCAGCACATCGTCCTTTTTCAGCTGGGAACATTCGATCACGGCTTTGCCGACCGCTTCGTTGTGTTCCACTGCGCTGGTGAGAAAACCGGGCGTCGTGGCGATGCTCATGCCCGGACCCCACAGCGGTCGCCAGAACGCCGGCGTGGCGGCACGGTAAAACACGTCTTCCGCCAGAATGGCCGAATGTGTGCAGCCGAAAACATAGACCGTATGTCCGTCCGCATAAGCGTCGGCGATCAGGCCGGCTGCCGTTTCCAGTGCTTCGGTTTCACTTGCGGCCGCATCCAGGATCCGGTGCGCCTGTTTCAGATAATCTGCTGTAACCATATTTCATGTTTCCGATTTCTAAGGTTGAGTTTTCACCGGTTATAATAATTCATTTTTTCCTTTTTTCAAATCGGAATCATTTGAAATCGGCATAAATGATGTTATCTTATCGGAATTTATACGGTCAAGTGAAAGGACGGGAACTGATGTTCATCATGGTGATATATTCGCTGCTGATGGCTGCGCTGATCTGGGACCGGATCATCCTGCCGCTGAAAGTGCGGCGGGTCTGGAAGATCCTGCTGGCCCTGCCGATCCTGGCGGCGTGCTGCAAAAATCAGATCACGCATCTGCTGGGCGGACCGATGTTTTTCGCACCCGACCTGCCGGGCTGGTTCCTGCTGCCGGCGGCATGGATCTATGCGGCCGCGTTCCTGCTCTTTTTCGGACTGGTCTTCCTGGAGATCGCCCGTCTGGCGGCAAATCTGATCTATTATTGCCGGAATCATCGGAAACCGCCGGAGGAATACCGGCGGATGTTCTGGAAAATCAGCCTAGGACTGATCCCCCTGGCGGCTCTGCTGGCGGCATTCGGACTGTATCGCGGAATGGCCGATCCGGCAATCCGGGAAATGACCATGCAGTTCGAAAATCTGCCGAAGACGGCGGACGGCTGCCGGATCGCGGTGCTGGCCGATCTGCATGCCGACCGCATCACCACTTCTCCGAAGATCCGGCGGATCGTGGAGCTGACGAACCGGCTCGAGCCCGATCTGACCGTGCTGCTCGGGGACTATGTGGACGGCAAAGTGCCGGCGCGCGGACGGGAACTGCTGCCGCTGAAATCACTGAGAGCGAAATACGGCATTTACGCGATCCCCGGCAACCACGAATATTATTCCGGCTGGCACGAGTGGCGGCCTTTCCTTTCCGGCTGCGGATTGAACCTGCTGGAAAATCTCCATGTCCGATTACCGAACGGGATTTATCTGGCCGGGGTGAGCGATCCTGCCGCCCGCGGCTTCGGCGAACCGGTGCCGGATATTGCGAAAGCGTTGCATGGCATACCGCGGGGAAGTTTCATCCTGCTGCTGGCGCATCGTCCGGGACAGGCTCATGCCGCGGCGAAGTCCGGTGCCGCGCTGCAGCTTTCGGGTCATACCCACGGCGGCATGGTCTACGGCCTCGACTGGTTCGTGGGACAGTTCAATGGCGGTTTCGTTTCCGGCCTTTATAAGGTCGGCGGCATGAAGCTTTACGTTTCCAACGGCTCGAGCATCTGGAACGGATTCCCGATCCGTCTGGGCCGCGAATCGGAAATCACGCTGATCACCCTGAAAAGCAAATGAGATCAGGCCGTTTCAGTCATTGAACGCCCTGCCATTTTTATTTGCAATGAATGAAATTCATTTTTCCTGTTTACTCCCAGATTTCCTTAAAAATCATAAAAAGTAAACCGACAACAGGAATCAACAGAACGATAAAAATAATATAAGCCAACGATCCTGAACGGATTCCCAATAAAGTACACCAGATAATTGCCACAACTAAACGAGCAGCATAAGAATTATCTTCTTCTTTGTTATGAGCCATTTGTTTATCTCCTTTTATTTGAAACGATTGCATAAGTGGCGGTTAAAGCATAAATAATCGTTCCCATACCGAACAGCATACAGATCGCACCGCCGAATCCAGATTTTTCATTTATGCCAAATGAATATGCTGCAACAAAATACAGACAATAAAAAATCGCTCCTGAAATAAACACACTGATTATACCGAGTGTAATTATTCCGAACACCATATTAACTGTATCTTTCATAACTCAGTAAGCTCCAACGGTTCGATATCAATTATTTGAAAGTCCACAGAATTTTCAAAATCCACCCTGAAAGCAGCAGGACAGGAATCAACAGAATAATGAATAGTGCATGAACAATATATCCATGGATCCCGCTGATCAATAATATTGGAAATACTATCCAGCATATATTACTGATCAAATAACTTTCTTCTTTATTTGAATTATTATTGTTATTGTTGTTGATATCACCATATTCAGCTCTCATCTGTTCGTTTAAACTTTTATATTTAGCCATATTACCACCATTTATCTGATTTTTCAATTATTGCCGCAGTGGAAATCAAGGAATATATGATTATTCCCATTCCAAAAAGCAAGCTGATGACAGCTCCGACGGTTGATTGAAGCTGAAATGCAAAAGCGGCCACAAAATAAACTGAATATGCAACTATTCCTATGATAATCAAACTGTTTATTACCAATGTGATCAATCCGAATAGTGCAACAATCATATTTCTGACCTCCTTGATTTGTTAATGATGTTTTTTCCCAAGTTCAATATCAGCAGAATATCTTTTCTGATATCAGCTGGAAAAAACTGGTGTGGATCGGCTTGCAAGGACCGGGTGTCCCCGCATTGAAGGTAATATACCACACATCACAAAATAGTCTAGCTGCAAAACGGACTATTTTTGGAAAGGTAGGAATACGTCCGGCTGAACTGATATACGATCTGATCAGAAAGTTTATAGTTTATCATTTAAAGCTGCCGGATGAAACATGCGATGTCCCTGCTGAAAGAGACACAGTACAACATTCAGGAAATCGCGCGCGAAAGCGGTTTCCGCAATTCCAATTGTTTCGCCATAGAGTTCATGGCCCGGTTCGGCGTTTACCCCACGGATTCCGGAAAAAACATTCCCTGTTTTCCTCGGCGGCAAAGCCGGACGAGCCATGAATCCCGGGCTTACTTCTGCAGATGCAGATGAAGCATTTTGCGGTAGGCGGCGATCTCGGTCAGCGCACTGTTGACCTGACGGATCTTCCACTCGAGATGCCATTTGTCGCAGACATATTCCATGCTGGGTTCCCAGCCGAGACGGGAATCGAATTCCACGACCGGGATCGTGTCTTTGGCGTTTTTGATCTCCTCATACGCAAGGGCTTCGATCCGGTCGAGATGTTTGTCCGCATCCTTGACCGAGACGGAATCCTGCATGGCGATATTCTCGCGCCACCATTCCTTGATGTGGATCGTGGTGACGATCGAATTGCGGATGAAATGTCCGAGCGCTTCCAGCCGTTTCGCTTCATCGCGTTTGGCCGGATCGGCGTTTTTGACCGCTTTCGCCACCGCCTCGAGACCCTGGTTCCAGAGCTTGAGCATCCGGTTCAGGGAGCGCAGTTCGGCAGGATAACGCAGGAATCCGGGCGACTGTTCCGCATTTTCATACGGAGTGTAGAAGGTCTTGACGATGCCGCCGCCGAAATGGGCGTGCGGTGCGGTCGGGAATTTGATCTCCTTGTTCGCCATGGTGCGCGAAATATTGGGCTGGAAGATGAACGGATACGCCGCGCCGACGCGCCAGGGTCCATACTGGTCTTCGTTGGAAGCGATATAATGGTTCATGGCCTCGCTCCATTTTTTCCAGGCGGTGCGGACATGCGGAGCGGCTTTCTTCCCGTAATCGCGGATCGCGATTTTGGTCAGCAGTTCATCGTAATCCGGCTCGAAATCTTCCCAGGAGGTCCATTTGCCGAGGTCGGCGGCAACATTGTTCCACCAGCCGTAATGGTGGGTGGCATAATGTCTTCTGACTTCCCATTTTTTGGCCGCGAGGCGCAGATTGAGGTCGCGGCGGAGGATCTTTTCCGGCGCGGGCACGAGCGGGACACAGCCGAAATCCCAGGCGATGCCGGTGGTGTTGACGTTGCCGTTGAGCATGATCCCGCGTTTATGCGCTTCCTCGCATTCGCTGGTGAAATAATAGCCGGGCTCGTCGGCGGAAATGGTGTAATCCATCACGGGAGTGTGCAGTCCCTCCAGACGTCGCTGGGAAAAGATCTCGTAACAGACGGACAGCGACACGTTTTTGGGATAATTGGCCAGGAATTTCTTGCGCAGTTCCAGCGGCGCGTAGCCCCAGTTGTAGGTGCTGAACTGGACTTCCGCGTCCGGCTTGAACTTATGCACGGCGCGTTCGATGCACTGGATATAGGCGGGATAATCCTTGCAGGGATACCAGCCGGGACTCGGTCGGGTGTCCGGAATGCCGTCGATCACGCTTTCCTTGTAGGGCTTGCCGGTGGTGGCGGGGTCGCGGCTGGGGAATTCCAGCGATTCGCCGCACAGGCCGATGCCCGTGGCGCCGGGATAGCGGCGGAACACTTCGCCGTAGACCCGGTCGAATTTTTCCTGCGCGCCGGCTTCGTCCGGATGGACATAGGTCCGGATGTAATTGAAAAGAAACGTGCCGATGCCGTATCGCGCCGCGCGCTTGATGATGTCGTTGAAATCGCAGTAGCCGAGACGGTTGCGGTCGAAATCGACCATGAAGAGTTCGATTTCATCATAACCGGCATGGAGCATGGCGATCAGTTCGCTGTCCGGATAATTGTCGATGCCGGACCCGGAATGCACACTGCGGATCCGGTAGAGCGGCTTGCGCACGAGTTTGCCGAGCTGGAGCACGGGCGCTTCCTCCAGATTCATAAGGTCTTCCAGATGAATGGTGCCGCGGAAGGTCATTTTGTCTTCTGCCGCAGAGACCGTGACACGGTCGGATTTCACCTCGATCACGAAGCCTTTTTTGACTTTCGGGGAGACTTCGATCCAGATGACTTTCGGCCCATTTTCGCGGGTGATGCGGAGCGAGAGGCCCATGCTGGTTTCGAGGTAATCGCGGAAGTCGCGGGCGGCGATCGCGGCAATGGATTTTTCGTCGGCGTCGAATCCGATCTGCCATTCGGGCGTGATCATGAGTTCGTTTTTACCGGCTTTGCGCCGCGGATCGCGCCGGCCGGGTTTGTGATATTCCCAGTGACGGGCGCGGAAATCGTAATTCTTTTCAGCCATGATGAACCTTCGCCTTATTATTCTGCTCCAAACAAAGTTTTCTCGACGCTGCGGGCGGCGGCTTCCAATGCATCGTTGCCGTATTCGACCGAGGAGTCTTTGCCTTCGCGGGCAAACCAGAGCGAACCGTCGATGCGGTCGAGCTCGACCAGATCCGGATAGATCGCCATGGTCTCGGAGGTTTCGACCTTGCCGGCATGGTCGCCGGGGAACCGTTCGCATTCCTCGGTGGTCTTGAACTCGTTGCAGGTATGGATGCGGATCCAGTTGAACGGATTGTTCGCGCCGGAATAATAGTTGCTGAATTTTTCGGTGCCCCACCAGCCTTCACCGCTTTCTTTGTCGAGCCATTCGAAGATGGTATGGCGGGCCGCCAGCCGGAACGCCAGGTCGGTCGGCATGCCCTGTTCGAATTCCTCGGTCTGATGGGCAATGAAAGCATGGATGTTGCGGAAGCCGACCCGGAGCAGGCCGCGGAAGATCTCTTCGGCCACGGGCACAAGTTTTTCGGCGTCGACGTGGACCGTGCCGTTGCGTTCGGGCTTGGCGACCGCCCACGAAGCGGCGCCGTAATAGAACGGCGGCAGCACGACCATTTCCGGATGGCGGGCTTCGACCCGGCGGATGATCTCGATGCAGGTGAAGCAGTCCACGCCCAGCGGCAGATGTTCCGCATGGTATTCGATGACTCCGAGCGGAAGCACCACGGGCACGTTGGTGTCGATGGCTTTACGGATCTGATACGGCAGCATGTTCAGGTATTGCATAACGTTCTCCCTGTTGAGTTTTTTGGTTGTTTCACAGAACAGACATAATTATAACTTGAAAAAATAATTTTTCAATCGGAAATGTCTTTTTTTTGCCGAAATCTTGGCCGTTCCGGCTCCTTTGCCAAGACTGCGGAGGCTGTTGCCGCGCCCGCACTCCGGCATTACCCCGGTCCATCTCTCCCGGCTCCGCCGGCACTGATCACTGATCACTGATCACTGATTACTGGAAACTCCCGACCAACGGCCGGTTCAGGCCAGCAGGCCGGTCGTGACACTGTAGCTCGTGTCGAATTTCTTCACGTTTGCACAAGTCACGCCCAGATAATATTCGCCCGCGGCGACCGCTTTCTTCGATACCAGCGTATCACTGTCGAGGGCGCTCAGCGCCACCGATTTTCCTTTCGCGTCCAGACAGGTCAGCTTGATCTGTTTCGCACTCCAGGCATCGGCCGTCACACTGTTCAGATCCAGTTGGATCTGTCCGTCTCCGTTCAGCTGGAATCTGATGAAATCCTTGGCATCGCCGTAGCCCACCCAGCCGGTGATCTCCTCGCCTTGGAGTTTCGCCGTTTTCCGGGAGGCAGCCTGCCACGTGTCGTTGGTGTTGTCCCCTGCCGGGAAGATCTTTGAACTGCCGTCCAGCGTGACCGAATAATCGGCATTTCCGCCCTTCTTCGCGTTCGTCGACTGCACCGACAGATAATACGTTCCCGCGGTCACGAAAATATCTTTCGTCGTGCCCGTTGCCTTGGCCTTGACCGACACATTGCCCAGCGCTTTGAGCTTGCCGTTGTTCAACTGGTATACCGTGAACTTCACCGCATCCGATGAGTCGACCGTGAATTTCAGTCTCGCCGAGGTATTCAGCGTGACGGATTTGAAATCATACACGTCGCCGAATCCCACCCAGCCGGAACCGACCTTCGCTCCGACCTGGAGGTCTCCGGCCGGCTCGGCGGTCTGCCAGCTGTCATTGTTGTCGCCGCCCTGCGTGAAGAACGTTGTTCCCGGATTGACCGAAACCGTATAACTGGCATCGCCGCCCTTCTTCGCGTTCGTCGACTTCACCTGCAGATAATACTGGCCGGCTTCCAGCAGTTTCGCCTTGGTCGTGATCGCCGTTCCGGCTTTCAGACTGGAATTCAGCACCGTTTTCCCCGTCGCCGCGTTGATGAGCGTGAACTTCGCCGCATCGGTCGAGGTGAGATCCAGGCTCAGGCTGGCCGCATGGTCCAGCGTGAACGCCAGATGATCGGATTCATCGCCGAAGCCCACCCAGCCGTCGTTCACCAGCGGACCGGCGGCCGTGACCGTTCCGAGCTGACGCGGACTGCTCTGGCTGTCTCCGTCGTTCGGCGTGAACAGGCTTTGCGGATTCAGCGACACCGAGTAATTGGTATTCGTTCCCTTTTTGATCGTCACTTCCACCTCGGTCGCGAGCGAACTGTCCAGCAGGATCGGATTGCCCTTGTTGAACGTCAGCACGCCGTTCTTGATAGTGCCCGTCCCGGCTTTCTTGCCGCCGTTCAGCACCGTCACCGTTCCGGTTATGTCACCGAACTCGCCGGTCAGCGTGTATTTGCCGGAATACGCCAGGTCCAGCTTGCCGTCATCGGCATTGGTCACGATATAGACATTTTCGGGAATTTCGATATTGTCGACCGTATAGCTGGTGACCTCGGAGATATTCCCCGCCGCGTCGATCCCCCGGAAATACACCGTGCCGTTGGCGCCCATCAACACGCCCGAATCATAATGGTTCCAGTTCTGATCATCCAGCGAATACTGTTTCTGCTCCGAATCATCGCTGAACGTCGCCGTAACCATTACCTTATACCCGGAGTTGACGGCATTGACCGACGGCTTCTGCGGCGCGGTCCGGTCAATGTTCGACACCGTGTAACTGACTGCGTCGGAATAATAACCTTCCCCGTCTCCGCCACGGAAATATACGGTTCCGTTATCGTTCATGACCACGCCGCCGGTATAGTTCTGCCAGCTTCCGCCATTCAGTGAGTATTCGCGGACGGCCGTCTTGCTGCTGAAGGCCGCGGAAACGGTGACGTTCTGAGTGGTCGGCCCAGTGATATCCGCAGTGACCGAGAGCACGCCAGCCTGCTGTTCCACAACCAGGTAGGTATTGCCGGAATTCTGTTTCAGGGTGTAAGTCGTGCTGCCGTATGTTGCTGTTGCGACGGAATCATAATACGAATAAGAAAACTGCAAGTCATGAGCGCTGCCGCCGTCATAGACTTGGAAAGAGACAACATCTAAATCCGCTGAATTTGCGTCATCAACCAAGAAATAAACGCCTTCCGACTGAGCGGCATCGACAGTGATGTAGGTCCTATGATAAAACCATCCGGAATCTCCCTGAATGGACCACAGCCCGTGAATGCCGCAGTCATCGGCCTCGGTCTTTCCCCGCAAGTCGAATTCGAGAGGACAGATATCCCATTGGTGAGGATATCCTTCTCCGTATCCGTGGAATGAGATATTGGACACGGTAGTTCCCCCGCCGCTGATGAAAAGCCGGCCACCGGCTTCCACTGTGATATTCGATGCATTCTGACCGGCAATGATATAGCCATCGCTGTAGGCTTCGACCCTGGCATTTGAAATAGAGGAACCATCGGCGAATGTCCTTTTCTGGTTCCCGAAACTGAATCCGTTGACTATACCGCCGACTTCGACCGTGAGGTCCTTTACGGAGCCGACGTCGGAATATTTCAATCGAGCTCCGTTTTGGACAGTTACGCAAGTTGCCGACTGGCCTTGGCCGAGAGACCCTTGGTTCCCGGACTTGATGAATGCACTGGAGATATGGAAGGCTGCACTGTTCAGCGTGGTTCCTTTCTGCAAGGTAAAAGCGTTGACCCTGCCGCCAGCGAGAATTTTGACATCGGAAATGGATGCCAGAGGATCAATTTTGATTTTGCCGCAGGAAGTAACACTGACTGCCATGGCCGATGCCCCGGCATAAACACTCAAGCGACCATCATTGACTTTTACGCCGCTGGCCAGACCGCCGCTGGAAACATCCATAGCATCGAGGAGCGTGGTATTGTATGCCCTGCCGCCGGACCAGACGACCATTTCCGCATCATCCTTCACAGTAGTATCGACCGCCGTGCCGCCTGACATGACATACATCTCGCAGGTAACTGCTTTCTTGCTCATGACTGTCGCGCTGGACAGCAGGCGGTCACCACTGACGAGATAGACTCCGGAAAGAGGATTGACAAAAGAAGCTTCCGCGCCCTGAGCGATACAAACTTCGCCGATTCCGGGTGTCCAGTCGATGTTCGTCGCCGTGCCCCCGCTGCCGATATACATGCTGCCGCCGTAATTGACCGTGGTGTAGTTCGCCATGCCGCCGGGCTGGACAGATATATAGCCGCCGGAATTGACGATGGTGCTGATTGCTTTACCTCCCTGAAGGGAAAGACTACCGGCGGAATTAATCGTGGTGCGGCTCAATGTGCCGCTGTAAGCCATAAGATACCCGCCATGATTGATCGTGGTGTCGATCATCGTGGCGTCCTCGTAGAGCTGTGCAAACCAATCCAGAACAAACCCGCTGACAACTTCATAATCCGGCATTTTTTCTCTCCTTTGATTGTGTTAAAAAATACTGAACGTTTATTAAAGTCTGCAATATAATATGATAAGCAGTATAAATCAAGTCAATGCGGGAAAAAAGTTGCAAGTTACAAGTCGGCGAAGCCGGAAGACAGCGGGATCAGATTCCCGGACAAAATCCGGCAAAATGTCAGCTCATTTTCATTTCCGGCATTGCAAAATTCAAAAAACAGCATATAATACATGAAACTGAAAACCATTGATTCCGCATAATCCGGAAAAGAGGCATTTATGAATCCGATCTTCACGAAAGAACATCAGCCGCCGCCGTTCCCGCAGGGGGAACCGGGATTCGTCAGGGAATTGAAAAAACATCAGGTGTTCCGCCCGCATCGGGATGATTCCGCGGCCGCCCCGCAGAATACCGTTCCGATTTTGAACGGCATCAAAGTCGAATCCGCCTTTCCCGATCCGGAACATGCGCTGGATACCGCGTTTTTCGATCTGGACCGTTTTCTCGGTGAAGCAGGACTCCCCAAAGATAAAGGTCTGCCGGTCCGCTTCCGGAAATCGGATGCGTTCAAGGGGGAAGATTTCAGCATGCGGACCGCGGCCGATGCGGTAACGGTCGAAGCCGGCGAAACGGAAGGGATCCGGCGGGCCGTCTATTACGTCATGGACCGGATCGCGGAACTGCGCATCCCATATCTGCCGATCGGCACGCAGACGAAGCACTATTGGCTGAAAAACCGGATCTCGCGCTGCTTTTTCGGACCGATCAAACGTCCGCCGTTCAATATCGACGAACTGATGAACGACATCGACTATTATCCGGACGAATATCTGAGCCGGCTGGCGCACGAAGGCGTGAACGGGCTGTGGCTGACGATCACGTTCAAGGATATCTGCAAAACCAGCATCAACGGGCAGTCGCCGGATGCTCCGAGGCGGCTGGCGAAACTGCGCAAGACCGTGAATCAGTGTCTGCGCTACGGGATCAGGACCTGGGCGTTCTGCATCGAACCGCGGGCGTGGCTGAATACGAATCCGTGTCCGGAAGGTGCGCCGGAACTGCAGGGACCGGGGACCAGTTATGCGCTGAACAGCGGATGCGGCTACGAACGGAGTTTCTGCCCGAATTCCGCGACGGCGGAAAAATATCTTTACGAATCGGCATATTATCTTTTCAGCGAAGTTCCCGGACTGGGGGGCATGCTGACGATCTCCCACGGGGAACGGACGACCTCCTGTCTGAGCACGCTGAGCAAATTTTCACTGGACGGTAAAGTCAAATGCGAGAAGAAATGCGACTGGCTGCCGGCGGACATCATCGCGCACACGCTGGGACCGCTGGCGCGCGGGATGCGCGACGCGAATCCGAAAGCGGACCTGATCAGCTGGCTCTATCAGCCGGATGCCGAACAGCTGGCGCCGTGGATCTACACGCTGCCGTCCAAGCTGCCGGAATCGGTCAGTCTGGCATATAATTTCGAATCCGGCGTGACGAAGGTCCAGCTGGGCCGGGTGCGGGCCGGAGGCGATTACTGGCTCTCCTGCGCGGGACCGTCCGACCGGTTCTCACGCATGGCGGAAGCAGCGCGGCACAGCAAATGCGGATTTGCCGCCAAGCTGCAGGTCTCCTGTTCGCATGAAGACGCGGCGGTGCCTTATATCCCGGCGCCGGGCCTGCTCTACGAAAAATACCGGGCGATGAAAAATCTCGGGGTGGAACATGCGGTCATGTGCTGGTATTTCGGCAATTATCCGGGTCTGATGAACCGGGCCGCCGGACTGCTCGCCTGCGATGAATTCCAGGACAGCGAAATGGATTTCCTGCAGCGGCTGGCCGCCCCGGAATGGCCGGGAAAAGAAAAGGAAATCGCGCAGGTCTGGAAGACTTTCGAAGAAGCCTACGGCAATTATCCGCTGGACAAGCAGTTCCAGTATTACGGCCCGGTCCACGACGGCGCGGTATGGCCGCTGCACCTCAAGCGGGCCCGGAAACAGCTGACCCGGTCCTGGAAACCGGATGCCATGCCGGCAGGAGATACGCTGGGCGAAGCCATGCAGTATCAGACAGTCGGCGAGATCACGATCCTGCTGGGAAAAATGAGCAGGATCTGGTCGGAAGGCTGCGCCAGGCTGGAAGAGATCGCCGGAGATTACCGGGACGACCCGGTCTGCGCCGATGAACTGTCCGTGACCGAAGCCATCCGGCTGCAGTTCGAATGTGCGTCCAATATCTTCCGTTTCTACCAGATGCGCGCCTCGCTGTTCGAAGGGGCCGCCGATGCGGGTCCGATCCTGGACGACATGGAAAAGATCGTCCGGAAAGAGATCGCCAATGCCAAAGCGCTGGCGGAACTCTGCGAAAAAGATCCGCGGCTGGGATATCATTCCGAGGCGGAAGTCTTCAAATACTACCCGGCCAAGCTGTACTGGCGGGCGGGCATTCTGGAAGACATCGTGCTGAAGGATTTTGCCGAATGCCGCAAAGCGCTCGCCGCGGGCAGGAGTTTCCGCGAGTTCGCCGAATGCCGGGATACCGAAGAATGCCGGACCG
>Ga0265298_10007514_pt1 | contig 13228 bp, 22 predicted proteins | sample AusTroGonzalo_MG_3_FD_193486 | JGI IMG/M metagenome (GOLD analysis project Ga0265298, IMG submission 193486) | Bovine rumen microbial communities from tropical cattle in Woodstock, Queensland, Australia - Gonzalo_01 | ecosystem: Host-associated > Mammals > Digestive system > Stomach > Rumen ... | reverse complement strand
TCGACTACCTCTACGACATGTGGGCCGTCGGCAGGGAGATGGCCGAGGCCGAGAAGCTGGGACGCTTCTCCCGCAACCCCTCCTCCTGCTCGCTCTTCGGCTCGTGCGAATACTTCGACGTCTGCACTGGCGCGGCCTCCATCGACGACCCGAACCTCTTCAAGAGGGTCGAGACGGCGAATCCCGAACTCTAAACCACCCACCACCACAAGGAGAACCAAATGAGCATCCTCGACAACATCAAAAAGGGGCAGACGCAGAAGCCTCTCCGGCTGATGATCGTCGGCGTCGAAGGCGTCGGCAAGTCCACGGCGGGAGCGGCCATGCCGAACCCCATCTTCCTCTGCGGCGAGGACGGCCTCGTCGGGAAGCAGTTCGCGGAAACCGCGAGCTTCACCCCCTCGAACTGGGGCGACGTCCTCCAGTTCTGCGACGAGCTCGTCGCCGCGAACGGCGCGGGCTACAAGACCCTCGTCGTGGACACCCTCGACTGGCTGGAGCCCCTCCTCTACGCCCACGTCGTCGCCTCCGCCAAGAAGGCCGAGATCCGCTCGATCGAGGATTTCGGCTACGGCAAGGGCTACATCGTGGCCCAGCAGGAGGCCCGCAACCTCCTCTCCCGCCTCGACCGCCTCAACGGCTGCGGGCTGGCCGTGTGCATCCTCGCCCACTGCGCCGTCAAGACCTTCCACAACCCCGACGGCGACGACTACGACCGCTACGAACCGAAGGCGAACGCCAAGATTGCGGGCCTCTTCCGCGAGTGGTGCGACGCCGTCCTCTTTGCCCAGTTCGAGCAGTTCATCAAAAAGGACGGGATGAAAGCGAAGGCCATCGGCGGCGAGAACCGCATCGTCCACACCGTCCACTCTGCGGCGTGGGACGCGAAGAACCGCTTTGGCCTCCCCGCCGTCCTCCCGCTCGACATGGGGGCCATCCTCGAGGCCATCCAGAACGGCCAACCCGCCGACACCTCGACGCTCAAGACCCGCCTCGAGGGCCTCGTCGCCCAGCTTCCCGAAGGGGAGAAGCGCGACAAGGCGACCGCCTGGCTCCGCGCCGGGAAGTTCACCCCCCAGCAGCTCCAGGTCGCGATCAACAAGATCAAGACCGAACTCGAACTCAACAACGCCAACTAGAAGGAGAAACAGAACATGGCAAACTATTCCGGCACCATCATCGCGACGGGCCTCGCCCAGTCCAAGCAGGGCACCCCGTCCGTCAAGCTCCAGATCAAGACCGCCGTCGACCTCGACACCGGGGCCCCGGCGGATCACGTCTTCTACGCCGACCTCTGGCTCTCGGAGAAGGCCGCCGAGCGCTCGATGGCCACGCTCCGCGAGCTCGGCTACCAGGCCGACACGCTGGACGCCCTCAACGGGCGGAACGAGCTCGTCGACGCCCCCTGCGAGATCTCGACCGAGTGGGAGACCTACGAGGGGAAGGAGACGGAGAAGGTGCGCTTCGTGAACCGCGCCGGGAGCTACGCCGAGCGCGGCATCAAGCCGCTCGGGAAGGCCGAGACGTCGGCGATCTGCAACCGCTACGACGCCCTCCTCCGGGCCACGGCCAAGCGGAAGGCGCAGGGCGCTCCCGCCGCTCCCTCCCGCTCCAGCGGCCCCGCCCCGGTTCCTCCTCCGCAGGCTGGCGACTACTACCAGCCCTCCAACTCCGACGACCTTCCCTTCTAGAGGCCCCGGAGTGATGGAGACGAAACGGAAAAACACCGAAGCTCTCCGCGCGTTCTGGGCGAACGACCCCGACGCGCGGAGGATTAAAAGCCTCGAAATGAAGGAGCTCTGGCAGAAGCCCGAATACCGCGAGAAGGTGACGGCTCGCATCCGGGAGGCCAGCAGGACTCCCGAGAGCCGGGCGCGCCGATCCGAGGCCGCGAAGCGGCGCGTCGCGAAGGCTCCGATTTGGGGCTGGATGGCTGGTGGAGCCGCCTACGAAAAGCACTTCGCGAACATGGCGACGCCCGAGTGGAAGGAGAAGATCGCGCGCTTGTGGACGCCCGAGCGGCGCGCGCGCCAGCGCGAGATCCTCCAAAAGCTCCGCGCCGAGGGTCGGCTCTACGCAGGGAAAAAGAAAGGAGAAGCGAAATGAAATACGCCTACTGGACGGCTCGGGAGAGGAGCTACCTCGAAAGGGAGCTGGAGCAGACGAGCGGGGTCGTGCATCTTGGGCGTCCGAGCCCGAGGATGAAGCGGCTCCTCGACCGGCACTCGCCCAGGTGCATCCGCGTCTATGCCTATCGGATGCTCAAAGAAAAACGGAAGGAGGTCTAGGATGAAGTCTCACATCTGGCTCTCCCCGGCCTCGGGGAAGATTTGCGCCCAGCTCCTCGCGTTGCAGGCCGAGGCGCAGGTGCCCACGTTCATCCGCCTCCGCTCCTCCCACGGCCTCGCCAAGAGGCGGGAGGAGGTGCGTCGGCTCTCGGGCATCGTGGCCAGCCTCTGCACCTCCCTCGAGGGCACGCCCTACGTCGTGGACGCCGACGCGGCCCGCGCGAGGGTCTTGAAGGCGCACCGCCGCCTCTCGGCGGAGATTGCCCGGAGGAGGGTTGCGCGATGAGAAAGGGATGGAAGAGAAACGAGTGGACGACAACCGAAGTCCGCATCCTGCGTCGCCTCGCCGGGGCGCGTCGGAGGCTGCGGTGGGGGAGCTACACACGCGGCGAGGACGAGGAAGTCCTCGGCCTCCTCGGGCGGCACTCGGCGGGGAGCGTCCGCGTCGTCCTGCACAACATCCGGCGGAAGATGCGGGAGGGCATGGATGGCTAGAAAAGAGCGAGCCTTCGTCCGCCTGCCTATCGGCCTCCTCCTCTTCCACGAGGAGCGGGTGCGGAACGAGGCGAAGACGAAGGGAGAAGACCCCGACAAGCAGGTCGGCCAGTGGTGCTGGGCGATGGCGATGAGCATCGCCACGGGGCAGATGAGCGGGGATCCGTTCCTCGAGGAGCTGGAGGACTTCATGGAGTTCCGCAGCTTCGGGGGAGCCCCGGTCGGGAACCAGAACGCGAGAAAGCAACGCAGAGCCCGCCGCGCGTCGGCGAAAGGAAGGGAAGATGGCCAACAAGAGAACGACTGACAAGCGCCACCCGGTCTCGGTGACGTTCAACGACCGGGAGAGGATGGTCGCGGAGAAGCTGGCGAGCGCGCTTGGCTTCGCGGACTTCTCGAAGTTCATCCGCTTCGCCGTCTGGCAGCTCTCGGCGGTGATGGCGAACGCGGCGTGGACGAAGAGCCTCGTCGAGTTCGCGTGGAACTTCCGGGCGACCGAGGCAACCAACAAGAGCGTCCTCGCCCCGATGGAGGTGAAAGATGGCAAAAAGAGCTAGGAAGGAACCCGCGCAGGCGGCGCCCCGCCCCGAGCCCGTCCAGGCGCGGGAGGAAACGAACTTCGACGTCTGGCGCTCTTCGATCCGCCCGGAGGACATGCTTCGCCGGGAGATGTGCGTCGACGGCTTCCTCTCGGAGCCCGTCTTCGCCCTCGGGTGCGGACGTTGCCCTCTCGACTGCAAGAACGGGCAGACGACCGGGGACTACCCGGCGGGGAGCTCCTGCGGGGAGCGTTTCCTTGAGTGGGCGCGCTTCTCGGCGCAGAGGAAGGCGAAGGAGGACGCGGTGGCGAAGGCCTCGCACGACCGCTTCATGGACGCCCAGCTCCGCGAGCTGAAGGGCATCGGGATCTAACCTAGACGGAGGTATAAAATGCTTAAGATACGGCAACTGCACCTCATCAAAGAGAACTGGGCGTGGAACGCGAAGACCCCGTGGTGCAACTACTACTGGGCAGACAACGAAACGCCGCGACATTCTTATCCCGCGTTTTGCCAACGCGGGCACGCGACGACCGTCTGCGCCAAAGATCTGGACGTTCACGTGACCTGCGAGGCGTGCGCGGCGGTTGAAAAGGACTCCCCCGGAATAATGACCGGCCTTTCTGGCATGGTAAAAGACGTTCGGTTCGACGATGACGCGGCATCGCAGCTCGTTTTGAACCTCAAGCGCCGCGCGAAGTTTTTCGACTTCTCGGACGAAACTCTTTTGAATGTGCTCGATCGTCTCATCAAAGACCGCGACGAAAAGCAAAGCGCAACGTCCAAACAAGAAGGCCGACGAAAGACGCTTCCGTTTTGGAGAGCGCGGGACGCGCTAATGAGTCTGCACAAGGCGTTGGTCGAATTCCACTCCAGCTCGCTAGGAGAGGACTGGCGTTGCCTTCGTGTCAAGAAACACATCGATGACGCAATCAAGGTTTTGGAGACCGCGAACGCCGAGGCCGAGGAGGAAACGAAATGACTGACGCAGAATTCAACTACATGTTCCGCGACGCAGACCCGCGCTGGCAGGCGTATTACAGAATCCAGCGCGAGGAATACCGCAAGAAGCACCCCCGCACCAACTTCGAGAAGTGGCGCGACTCGCTGACGCCGGAATGGGTGGCCGAATTTATGACCCGATACTCCATTCACTGCGGTTGCCACGAATGCCCGGCGGAATGGTATCATGGACACGGGAAGGCGAAAGGACGGCACGGCTGTTTCGAAGTGTTCCTTGAATGGGCGAACGCCCCGGCGAAGGAGGATGAATGAACGAAATCGAAGAGGCCTGCACCTCTACTAACGTGAACGTGCGGGCGGTTTTCTTTGATAAGCTGGAGGCGGCGCTCTGCGTGGCGTGGGATTTGGCGTTTTTCTTGCATAGCGACGAACGGATACCTTGCCACAAGGTCGCGTTGGATACGCAATGCTGCCTCTCCGGCCTTATTGCGGATGTTCGGAAAGCGAAGAAGGACTACATCGACGCATACAAAAGAGACCGCGCTATGCTGACCCTGCAGAAGCGCGACAAGGAGGCCACGAAATGAACGACGAAACGACCGAAGGATGGCCGGAGCCGAAGAGCCCGTTCCCGGTCGGGAACGATCTCTATATGTCGCCGGATGAGATTAAGACCGCCGAAACATTCCAATACCACCAATCTAGGGGGAAGTATGGCCGAGACTGGAACCTGGTCGAGCGGTTCAAGAGTGAACTCCGCAGCGGTGCACCGCTCATTCGACACTACGAAGACCAGCGGCCAGCGCTTCTCACGGCGGTGCGCGAAATCCGCGAAGAGAAGGAGGCAGAGGCGCGCGCTCTGATGTTTGAAAACCCGTGGGCAAAGAAGGCGGAGGATGCCGAGAAGGAGCCGCGCCCCGGCGTGCTGGCCAAGCCGGGCAAGGACGGCGCGATCGAGTGGTGCTGGTGCCAGAAGTGCTACGGGCACGCCGCCGTCATTCACGACCCGTTCGGCGATGGCGAGGATTGGAGCTACTGCAAGAAGTGCGGCGTTTCGTTCCGGCTGAAGCGCGGGGAGGGGGAGAAGTGATCAAGGGCTCCAAAGTGGTGCCGATGAGCGAGGAGGAGGAGTATCTCATCCTCCTGCGCACCAATCAAGGCAAAAACCGAGACTCCATCTGCGACGAGGTGCAAGCCCTCTTCGGCACTGGGCGCACCTGCGGGGCCGTGAAAAACCACCTCTGGCGCATCCGCAACGGGCGCTTCGAGCCCAAGAGCGAGCGGTGCCGGAAGGAGGCCGAGAAGCTCCGCCGTTTCGCCCGCAACTCCGCGATGTGGCAGGACTTCAGCTATCTGCCCTGGACTGCCGAAGAGGACGCCCAGGTGCTCTCCACGCTCTTCCGGGGGCCGATTGTCCAGCGGGAAATCTACGGGCGCATCGCTAGGGCGCACAACTTCCGCGACTTCTGCCCCGTGGCCGCCCGCCGGTCTCACCTCCTCAAGAAGCGGGCGAAGGCCCTGCGAGTGCCGTTCGTCTCGATGCATAAGGCCGACGAGCTTCTCTACCACAACTTCCTCCGCTCGGTTTCCCCCGAGCGCTTCCCGAAGGAGGCAAAGAAGTGATGCTCACAATCGAAGAGGTGAAGCTCCGGCTTCTCGAGGCCTATGACTTCGCTGCCGTCGCAAGGCGGGCGAAGATGGCCAAGAAGGAGCTCCGCAAGCGTGCGGAGGCGGCGCTGGACACCGCATTTAAGGCGATTGACGACAAGACCGGCGAAACGTCAAGCTATTTCGCCCCGATGCTCGCCATCGCACGGCGTGCGCCTATTGCCGAGGGCGGGCTCGCCAGGGATTACGCCGGGAAAATCTGCGTCCGGCTCGATCTCTTCTACGCTCCGATGGACAAGCAGATGCACATCGCGACAATCGAGGAGGCCGGCAAGTGAACGCTACAAGGCAGCAGGCAGATCGCGAGGCCCACGGCCTTTGGCTCACCACGGGCGAGTGGGATGCGCTCTACAAGACGGCCCGGGCCTTCGGCTTCGCCGAGGCCTCGGCTTTCGTGCGGTATTGCATCTGGATCGTCAAGCAGCTGGAGGGGGCCGAGGCGGTGAAGGAGGCGGCTCTTGCCTCCGCTGCCGACTTCCGGCAGCTCGAAGAGGCCTACCTCTCGGCGCTGGCACCGAAGGGGGAAAGATGAAACACCTCGGCAACCTCTGCGACCTCTGCGGGTGGGCGGTGCCGCCGGTGGACATTCTCACCGGCGGGAGCCCCTGCCAGAACCTCTCCGTGGCTGGGAACCGCAAGGGGCTCGCCGGGAACGAGTCGGGCCTCTTCCTCGAACAGATTCGCCTTTTCAAGGAGATGCGAGATGCAAGCGCAGCAACTGGATCTCTTCGGAGACCTCGGTTTTTCGTCTGGGAAAACGTCAAGGGGGCCTTCTCCTGCAACGGCGGCGAGGACTTCCGCCGCGTCCTCGAGGAGGTCGTCCGTATTGCCGAGCCGGATGCCTCTGTGCCTCGACCTCCGAGCGAAGAGGGCTGGACTCTTTCGGGAGCCATTCTGGGAGACGGATGGTCTCTTGCTTGGCGACTTCACGACGCGCAGTTTTGGGGAGTGCCCCAGCGAAGAGCGCGCATCGCGCTTGTCGCAGATTTTGGAGGACAATCCGCACCCGAAATACTATTTGAGCGCAAGGGCGTGCAAGGGGATTTTGGAGCGGGCGAAGAGGCGGGGCAAGGCGCTGCCGGAGGTGCTGGAGAAAGCGCTGCGGGCGCAAGCATCTCTTTCGTCGAGCGAATGGGAAAGCCAGGGGGGCAAAGGCCTCTTGATTAGAGACGAGCAGGCGGGCACCCTCGACACCGGCAACACGCAGGTGATCTGCGCCAGCTTTGACGCCAGAGGCAACGGGGACGGGAAGACCGTCTCCACGCTGGCGACGACCAACGGTGGCGAACCCGCCGTCGCGTTCGCTGACGTTGCGGATCCGTTCGCTTTCGCGCAAAACCAACGCGACGAGCTCCGAGATCTCGGAGATGTAAGCGGCTCACTCGCCGCTGAACCTGGAATGAAGCAGCAGACCTACGTCGCGGAACCCGTCGCCTATTCCATCGGGAACGGACAAGCGGCGCAGGCTGGACTAAACGAGAAGTGCTATGCGCTCGACACAATGCACGACGCGCAGGCCGTTTTCTCCTCCCACATTCTGCGCCGCCTCACCCCGCTCGAGTGCACCCGCTTGCAGGGCTTTCCCGACGGCTGGGTGGATATTGGCGATTGGGAGGACACGAAAGGACGGCTCCACAAGGAGGCCGACGCGCCCAAGTATAAGGCGCTCGGCAACTCCATCGCCATCCCCTTTTGGGAATGGATGGCGAGACGGATGGTGGCGGTGCTCAAGCGAGACGGCGTGGAGCACCCCACGATGTGCTCGCTCTTCGACGGGATCGGCGGCTTTCCGCTCTCGTTCGAGCGGGCTGGGTGCGAGCCGGTCTGGGCGTCGGAAATCGAGGAGTTCCCCATCGCCGTCACCAAGAGGCACTTTCCCGAGCCCGAGGGCGCGGAGGAGGCTAAGAACAACTACCAGCCAAAGGAGGCTTTCGATGATTGTTTGGACCGATGAGGAGGAGAAATGAAAGACGAAACCGAAATCGCGCCGGGGACGCCGGCGAAGGAGGCAAACCGATGAAAAAGCAGAAGACAAGCGTCGAGCGGATGCGGGAGTTCTTTTCCTTCATGCTCTGCCGACAGGCGGAGGAGCTCGCGGCCTACGCGCAGGATCTCCTCTCCGAGGGGCTGATCACCCCGGCGGAGGTGGACGAGCTGAACAAGAGCGTCCTCCTGGCCTTCGGGATGACGGGGGAGGAGTCCGCGAAGGTGCGGGAGCGGATCGTGGCGAACCTGCGCAAGGCGGAGACGGCGGCCCGCGAGAAGGTCCTCGAGTGCATCGCCGGTAGGTATCTGGGCGGGATCTACGAGAAGCTGCGCGTCTACGTCCCGGGGAGCTACGCGGCCTTCAAGTCCCAAGCCAAGGCTCTGGACCAGTGCCTCATCACAAACGACTACCCCACACGGGTGGCCAAGGGCGTCTGCGTGCTTGTCTTCATCGAGCGGGCGGGGAAACCTCTTGCGACGGCGGAGCTGATCCCGTCGGGCAAGGGCTGGCGCGTGGGGCAGTTCTACTTGGACGAGCGCAAGAAGGACTATTTGGCGGGCCCTGCGGAGCGGAGCGCTCTCAAGGCGTGGGCCAAGGCCAACAAACTGAAGCTGGAGGCATAGGAGGTTCGAGATGGTGACGCATTGGAGCGACGACGAGATCCGGGTCCTGCGGCGGTACGTGATGAGCGTGACGACGCGGGACCCGTGGCAGGCCAGACACGACATCGACGCTCTGGCCAAGCAGCTGGGCAGGACGCACAAGCAGGTCCAGACGAAGATCCGGAACATCCGGCGGAAGGAGGGGAGCTGGCTCATCCCGAAGTGCCTGCGCCCGATGCCGAAGACGCCGGAGGACAAGGCCAGGGATGCGCTCTGCGAGTCTCTCCGGCAGGAGATGGCCAGGCGGCAGGAGAGGCTTCGGTCTCTCCGGCAGGAGCGGATCGCCAGGTGCCGAGCCCAGCGCGGGGCCTTTTTCAAGGGGTGAAAAAATGACCTACAAGAGCATCAAAAGGCCACACTCCGAGGAAGTTAAAAACATTGTTTTTCCCGCTATGGAAAAAACATCTGGAAACGCGCAAAAAATCACGAAAAAAACCGCTTTTTCGGGGGAGGTTGTTTTGGTTTTGGAGGGGGTTTTGAAGGGGGTTCCGGGAGGAGGTTGTTTTTGTTTTCGCCTCCTGGAGCCTCTTACAAATTGCCGAAACCAGAACGAAATCGGCAGAAAAAGAGGTCAAACTACAGAAACCAAAACAACTGTTGTTTCAAGGGTTGTTTCAAGGGTTGTTTCAACGGTTGAAACAACTGAAAAACAATACCAACCAACCAACCTACCAACCAACCAACCTAGCAACCCTACGTTCCACCACTCTTTCCGCTCCGCGAGATCCCGAAGGGAAATCTCGCGGAGCTATCGCGATATGCCGAATCTATGGGTGGGGGGGACTGGGGGGGTGATCTTCCCGCACCGGAGAATTTTCTGATGCGCACCGGACTCACCGACTCCCTCTTCCTGGCCTTCCTGAACGTCCGCACGGACGAAGCGCGGGACATCCTCTTCGAGGCTCTCCTGCACGGGCGGCAGAACTGGCCCTGCGACCCCGGCGAACTCTTCCTCGCCTTCGACCGCACCTTCCGGACCTTCAAGCCCGAACGATGCGCCAAGACCGGAACCGGCGGCGACGTGCTCGCCTGCACCTTCCTCCGCCTCGTCAAGGCCCGCGCCGTCGAGATGGCCCGCGCACGCCGTGCGGAGGAGGCGATGCCCCTGCACGTCTCCCGCCGGCGCCCCGACCGCTTCATCCGCGTTTCACTCGACACCATCACCGAACTGGAGGACCCCGATGACGACCTCTAAAGCAGTCCTAAAAATGAACGAAAATGAACCGCGGTTCAGTGGCTCTCTTTGGGCGAGGAAGCGGAAAGGCGAGATGCTCAAGGCCCTCTTCAAACACAACGGGCAGGTGACCATCTCCGCCAAGGAGGTCGGCGTCGAGAGGGCAACCTACTCCGCCTGGCTGAAAAACGACCCGGAGTTCGCCGCGCAGGTCCAGGCCGTGGAGGATAGCGTCGACGACTGGTACGAGGACGCCTTCAAGTCACTGGTCAAGGAAGGGAACCCGCAGGCCGTGATCCACGCTGCGAAGACACGCCTGCGGGGGAGAGGCTACGGCGAGAAGCTGGAAGTGGACGCGCACGTGACGGGGTCCGGTGCGTTCATCGGGGCCCTTGCTATGCTAGAGGGCGGAGGAGCGCCTGCGGAGCCGCAGGCGGTCGAAACGGATGCCGAGGTGGTCAAGGATGCCAGGGAGGGGCGAAAAGACCGTGCGCGGGCTCCTAGGCGGGTAAAACGAGGGGGTGCGAAATGAGGCTCCCAGACCTTCCGCGCGAAAAGCAGGGCATCAAGGACGTCACGCGCTTCATCCTGCGCTACCGGGACGACCCGGTCCTCTTCGCCGACGAGATCTGCGGGATGGAGCTGGACGAGGTCCAGCGGCACATCTGCGACATGGTCTACCGCTCCACGCAGTCCGCAGTCGCCTCCGCCAGAGGCTGCGGCAAGTCCACCGTCGCCGCCTTCCTGGCCATCCACTACATGGTGACCCGCAACGAAGCCCTTGTCGGCCTCACCTCCAACACCGCCTCCCAGACCGAGGCGGTCCTCTTCCGCAACATCCGCTCCATCCTCGCCAAGTCCGCCATCCACGACTGGCTCGACGTCAAGGAGGACAAAATCACCCCCGCGGGCCGCAAGGAAATCCTCGGAAAGCGCATCATCTGGGACGAAAAGCGCATCGAGGCCACCTCCGGCTACCACTCCCCGCATATGCTCCTGATCTTCGACGAGGCCTCCCTCATCCCCGGCGCCCTGATCAACTCGCTCAAAAAGGGCTGCACCCAGAAGGACAACCGGATGCTCCTCATCTCCAACCCCACCAGGACCACCGGCTACTTCTACGACTGCTTCAAGGACGGATCCGGATGGGAGACCTACCAGGTCTCCGGCTACGACTCCGCGTTCACCAACAAGGACTTCCTCGACGCCGAGGTCGCCAAGTACGGCAAGGACTCCGACGACTGCCGGATGCACGTCTTCGGCCTCTTCCCCCGCCACGCCGTGGCCCGCATCATCTCCCCCGAGCTGGAGGAGCGCTGGCTCTCGGCCCCTCCCTGCGCCGGATGGGGCGACGGCGTCCTCGGCATCGACGTCGGTGCCGGGGGCGACGAGACCGCGTGGGTCTACCGGCAGGGCGCCCGCATCCGCCACGTCCTCTCCAAGCGGACCACCGATATGGGCGACATCGTGGCCCAGACCGTGCGCATCGTCAACGAGACCGGGACCCGGGCCATCTGCGTGGACTCCACCGGCGTGGGCGCTTTCGTGCCCGAGGAACTCTCCAAGATGCTCCGGAACGTCCGCGTCCGCTCGGTGAACTTCGGCGAGCCCAGCCCGGACCCGGACACGTACAACATGAGGGCCTGGATCTACCGCCGCCTGGCCGACCTCCTCCGGCAGCACCCCGAGACCTCCCTCGAAGGAGACCGGCAGGACCTGGAGCTCCAGATCGAAGCCACCGAGACCTTCCAGGACGAGCGGACCGGGAGGACCCGGCTCATCTCGAAAAAGCAGATCTCCGCCTCCGTCGGACACTCCCCGGACCTCCTCGACGCCATCGCCCTCACCTGCGCCGAGCCCGGCCCGCTCTGCCGAACGTCCGAGTTCGAGGACGAGGAAATGGACGCCCGCCAGATGTCCGCCATCATCTCGCAGGCCGCGAAATGGCTCCGATGAGCATATAACCGCCTCCAAAACCGCGTTTGAAGAGCGGTTTTAGGTGGGTGTTCTAGTTGTTTGTATGGGACCTAGAAAAACCCGTACAGACGACCGAGAAGAGCCTGAAGGCGCCAAGATCGAAGACCTCGCGGAGCAGGTCCGCTCCGCCAAGTCCGTTTTCGACGACGACCTGAAGCGCGTGAAGCGCGACCTCGAGTTCGCGTGCGCTCCTATGTCCGACGAGTGGACGGGCTCTGACTCCAAGGCGTTCGGCAAGGACCGCGCCTGCGTGCGCATCCCGATCATCGGCACCCTGATCGACCGGGCCACGTCCACCTATTCGGCTTCCCCATACGGCATCGCCGTCTCGCCGTTCAACTCCGAGAACCTCCAGAACGCCCTCCTGCTCCAGAGCGTGGTCCGCGGCATCGAGACCCGGAGCTCGGCCCGTTCGGCCTACCGCGACGCCCTCCGGCTCGCCCTCTCCTGCGGCTTCGGCTACCTCCACGCCTACACCGTGGACCGCGGGGACGGCCTGGTCGACGTCCGGATCGAGTCGTTGCCCAATCCCCTCGCGGTGATCTTCGACTCCTCCGCGGTCAAGCCCGACGGCTCCGACGCGGAGTTCGCCGCGTTCTGCAGCTCGATGAACAAGGACAAGGCCGAGCACGAGTTCGGCGAGGACGTCTGCGGCCAGTCCGGGTCGCTCTTCTACGAGCTGATGACCGGCAGCTACGACCGAGACACCGAAGTCCCGGTCGTGACCATCTACCGGATGGAGGACGGCAGTGCCGTCCAGTACAAGGTCGTCGGCAACAAGATCGTCGACCGCATCGACACCGAGATCGCCTACATCCCCGTCGTCCGCGTGACCGGCGTTCCCGTCTGGACCAACAAGCGCTGGAGCTGGGCGGGCATCGGAAACCGCGCCGAGGGCGTGCAGCGCCTCGCCAACTTCGCGGCCAGCCAGATGACCGAGCGCCTGGCGCTCTCCCCCAAGGTCAACTTCGTCGGCCCCAGCCGGGCCGTGAAGGCCAACATCCGCGAATGGGCGGAGGCTTCGCGCGAAAATCCCAGCATCCTCACCTACGAGGACTGGGACGAGAAGCATGGCCGCGAGATCAGCGCCCCGAAGCGCCAGGACACCTCCGTCAACCTGGGCGACGTCTCCAGCGTGATCTCCGGGGCCCTCAATCTCCTCGGGGCCACCACCGGGGTGGACGGCGCGTTCGGCCCGGGAGACGGCCCGAGCAACATGACCGCCGAGGAAGTCCTCACGCGCTCCCGCAACGCCGAGTCTGTCCTCTCCGGCATCTACGAGGCGCTCGGCGACGCCGTGCGCCAGCTCGGGCGCGTGCTCGTCTCTGCCATCGCCGCGAACTACGCGCAGGACCGCGAGGCGGACGCCGTCGGCCAGGACGGGACCGTCTCCAAGGTGAAGTTCAACGCCTCGACCCTGATCCCCAGCGAGTACGAGGTCGACATCGACGCCGGGCCTCTCATGGCCTCCCAGC
>Ga0265298_10007513_pt1 | contig 13229 bp, 14 predicted proteins | sample AusTroGonzalo_MG_3_FD_193486 | JGI IMG/M metagenome (GOLD analysis project Ga0265298, IMG submission 193486) | Bovine rumen microbial communities from tropical cattle in Woodstock, Queensland, Australia - Gonzalo_01 | ecosystem: Host-associated > Mammals > Digestive system > Stomach > Rumen ... | reverse complement strand
AAAACTGCTCATTTAACACAGTTTTCAACATAATGTTTAAAACTGTGTTTGGTAAGACCAATTTGAAATTTCATGTTTATTAGTCAAACCATTTCATACCTGCTGAAAAAAATATGATGCAATTTCAACACAGGAAACATTCAACACTTAACAGGGTTGTGAAATAAAATATAAAATATTATTACAAATTATCTGTTTCCACTTTTTTCTCAACTATTTTTCAGTTTCAACTCAACATCAATAAACCCTTTGAACAAAAAATCAGACAGGCTACAGCCTGTTCCACAATTTCAAAAATTTCACAACAATGCCGTGTGGACGAGTTTTGCAGCGTATATCTTCAAAAAAGACCTGTTCCAACTTTTCCACCGACACAATAACAACAACAATATAAATATTCTTATCTTAGCTTATCATGAGTTAAGTTTCACGGAGGCATATACAATGAAGTTCATTTGCGATAAAACAGAGATCAGCGAGGCAATAGGAAATGTCTCCAGAGCGGTATCACAGAAATCGACCATACCTGCTCTTGAAGGAATAAAGGTACGTGTATCTGAGGGAAGCGTTGAGCTTACCGCATATAATCTCGAAATGGGTATACGTACTTCCATAAATGCGAATACTGAAGGAGAAGGTGAATTTGTTGTAAGCGCAAGACTTTTCAGTGAGTTTACAAGACGTATGTCGGGAGATGAGATAACTTTCGACATAGATGAAAATCTTGTTATAAGTATATCATGCAGCGCGACAGAGTGCAGCTTCCCCGCAATGTCAGCAAGCGAGTATCCGGAGCTCCCGAAGGTCGACTCCGCAAGAAGCTTTTCAGTAAAGCAGAGCATACTCAAATCAATGATAAATATGACAAGCTACGCTGCTTCACTCAATGAAAGCAAGCCCGTTCTTACAGGCGAGCTTTTCGATATTGAGAACGGCAGCTTCAATATGGTTGCAATTGACGGTTTCAGACTGGCGATCAGGAACGAGATGACGGACTGCACGGAGAAATATCACTTTGTAGTACCGAAAAAGGCTCTTCTTGAAGTATCTACTCTTATCAAGGACGACGATGATAAGCTCTGCACAGTTTGTACTAACGACCGTCACATTATTTTTGAGATCGGAAATGTATTTGTTATATCAAGGCTTCTCGAAGGAGTATTCCACAACTACAAGCTAAGTATACCCAGCGGCTGCAAGACAGAGGTGATAATCAGCAAGAGAGATTTTTCTACCTGTCTCGAACGCTGCTCGCTTCTTATCGACGACAAGAACAAGTCGCCCATACGCTGCGAGATAGGAAACGGCGTGGTAAAGGTAAGCTGCAAAACCGGCATAGGCAAGATAAATGACGCTATTTCTGCCGATATTTCAGGCGAAACTGTTACTATCGGCTTTAACAATAAACTCATCCTCGAAGCCCTCAGAGCAGCAGAGGGAGATAAAGTGCGTATCCGTTTCAACGGCGCAATGAAGGTAATAGAGATACTTCCTCTTGAGGGAGAGAGCTTCATATTCCTGGTAATGCCGATACAGCTCAAAAACTGACGGAAAATAGCTACCGAAAGGCTGGTCATTATGGCTGATAGAATAAAGATCACAACTGAGTTCATAAAGCTTGACGCACTTCTGAAGTTTGCTTCGCTTGTGGGTTCGGGCGGAGAGGCAAAGCAGCTCATACAGGACGGAAAAGTCCTTGTAAACGGAGAAGTCTGCACTATGAGGGGCAAGAAGATACGTCCCGGAGACAAAGTAGAGCTTGACGGACAAGAGGTAACCGTAGAGTGATAATCACCTGCGCAGACATAGACGGCTTCAAGAACCTGAAAGGTATTTTCTTTGAACCGGATCCAAAGTATAATATCATAGTCGGACCGAACGCACAGGGAAAGACCAATCTTCTTGAAGCGATGTGGATACTTTCCGGCTGCAGGAGCTTCCGCGGCTCAAAGGAAAAGGACTATATATGCCTTGACGGTGAACGTATGGGTTCAAAAATAAAGCTCCTTGACAGTATCCGCGAACAGAAGATATCCTTTGAAATGACGAAAAGTGCGTCAAATCCGAAGAATATACATCTTAACGGTGTAAAACAGAAGGGTACGAGAGCACTTTTTGACGTTTTCAAGTGCATAGCCTTCATTCCGGACGATGTTGATATAATAAAGGGCTCTCCGGAAAAAAGGCGTAATTTCATAGACATGGCAGCTTCACAGCTAAACCCTGTCTTTGTGATGCACCTTAACAAGAACAATGCCATAATGAATCAGAGAAATGCTCTCCTGAAAGGCATAATGCAGGGAAATACTGACAAAAGCATACTTGAGATATGGGACAGGCAGGCTTCAAAGGAAGGCGCGGTGATATCCTATATGCGCCATGAGTATATACAGCGGTTCAACGGGATATGCGGCAGACTTTACCGCACTATCTCGGGCGGAACAGAGGAGCTTGAACTGGAATACAAGTCGAATGTCTTCAGGCAGGACGACTTTGAAAATCCCTGCGGCGAAGAGGCTTATGAGCAGTACCGCAGAAAGCTGTCGGAAACAGCTGATTATGATATCAGAACGGGAAGCACCCATGCAGGTGTCAACCGTGATGAGATACTCATAAAGATAAACGGCGTCAGCGCCAAGGACTACGGTTCACAGGGACAGATAAAGAGTGCGGCTCTTGTTATGAAGCTTGCACAGGCTGAGCTTTATATGCAGAAGTCAAAGGACGCTCCCGTGATATTTCTTGACGATGTTATGGGAGAGCTTGACGAGAGCCGTCAGAGGTTCGTATTTGATATTATAAAGGATATGCAGGTATTTATAACTACTCCGAATGAAAATGCGCTTCTTCCCGAAATAAAGGGAAAGGTCCTGCATATAAGCGGCGGCAGCATAGCAGAGGTGGAAGAAGATGTATCTGCACATAGGGAATAATTATTCAGTTGATACAAGAGATGTGGTTGGAGTTTTCGACATTGAGAACACAACTGTTGAAAAGTGTACCAAGAAGCTGCTTGAAAGAGCAGAAAAGGAACACCACTGCGTGTATACCACCTACGAAATGCCGAAAAGCTTCATAATAACCGTGAAAAACGGCAGGGAGAATGTCTATATCTCACAGCTGTCGGCAGCAACTCTGCGGAAACGCCTTAAAGAAGGCGGCGGTTTCTGATAATGAAAAATTCCTTGAAATTTGTTCATATATCGACAATAATCCCACAAACTGGGTAAATGACATATACAACCAAAATCATTGGAGGTAAATCATGAGTCAGCAGAACAACAACTACGATGAAAACGACATACAGGTCCTCGAAGGACTGGAGGCGGTCCGCAAAAGACCCGGTATGTACATCGGTTCGACAGGTCCCGGCGGACTTCATCACCTCGTTTATGAGATAGTTGACAACTCCATAGACGAGGCTCTTGCAGGTTTCTGTACTGAGATAACCGTTGAGATACTTGAGGGCGACGTTATCCGTGTGTCCGACAACGGACGAGGCATACCAGTCGGTATCCACCCTAAGGAGGGTATATCCGCGGCTACTGTAGTTTATACCATACTCCACGCAGGCGGTAAATTCGGCGGCGGCGGATATAAGGTATCAGGCGGTCTCCACGGTGTCGGCGCTTCAGTCGTAAACGCTCTGTCAGAGTGGCTGGAACTCACCGTCAAGGACGGCGAACACGTTTACTTCCAGAAGTTCAAGCGCGGTCACTATGACGAGGAGCTCAAAGTCATAGGTGATACCAAGGAAACAGGTACTTCCGTAATGTTCAAGGCTGACGGTGAGATATTCGAGACTACCGAATACAGCTATGAGGTACTTCTAAGAAGGCTCCGTGAACAGGCTTTTCTCAACGCAGGCATAAAGATACTGTTCTCGGACAAGCGCGACAAGGACAATATAATAGGCGAAACTCTTCACTACGAAGGCGGTATACGCCAGTTCGTGGAGCATATCCACAAGACAAGAGAGCTTGAATCCATAAGCGGCGACGTTATCTATATCTCCGGAACTCAGGGAGATTCCTTCGCTGAGATAGCTCTCCAGTACAACGACGGCTTCAACGAGATAATCCTCTCGTTCGCAAACAATATCCATACAAAGGACGGCGGCTCCCACGAGACCGGCTTCAAGAACGCTCTCACCAAGGTCATAAACGACTACGGTATGAAAATGGGCAAAATAAAGGATCCTAAGGATAAGCTCAAAGGCGAGGACGTCCGTGAGGGACTTACCGCAATAATCTCCGTAAAGCTGACGGAGTGTGAGTTTGAGGGTCAGACAAAGGGACGTCTCGGCAATCCTGAGGTACGTCCGTTTATCGAGAAAATGGTCCAGGAAAAGCTGATGAACTTCCTGGAGGAAAATCCTGAGACCGCAAACCTCATCTTCGAGAAGAGCCTGTCAGCTCTGAAAGCCCGTGAAGCCGCAAAGCGTGCAAGAGAAGCAGAGCGTAAGAAGAACGCCTTCGGAAACGCCTCAATGCCGGAAAAGCTTGCGGACTGCTCAGAGCGCGACAACCGCTACACCGAGATATACATCGTCGAGGGAGATTCTGCGGGCGGCTCCGCAAAGCAGGGACGAGACAGGCGCTATCAGGCTATACTTGCTCTTTGGGGCAAGATGCTCAACGTCGAAAAGGCGCGTATTGACAAGATATACGGCAATGACAAGCTGGAGCCTGTAGTTACCGCACTCGGAACCGGTATCGGCGAGGACTTCGACATAGAAAAGCTCCGTTACGGCAAGGTCATAATCATGGCTGATGCCGATGTTGACGGTATGCACATCAGAACGCTTCTCCTGACATTCTTCTTCCGTTACATGAGACCTCTCATCACAAACGGGAACGTATATATAGCGCAGCCTCCTCTGTTCAGAGTAGAGCGCAAAAAGAAGATATACTACGCTTTCTCCGACGAGGAAAGGGATAAGTATATCGCAGAGCTTTCCGAGGACGGAAAATATAATGACGTTGCGGTACAGCGTTACAAAGGTCTTGGTGAAATGGACCCCGAACAGCTGTGGGAGACCACTATGGACCCCGAACACCGCACTATCGTAAGGATAGGCATGGAGGACGCTCTAAAGGCTGACGAGACATTCAGCATACTCATGGGCGACAAGGTCGAGCCGAGACGTCTTTTCATTGAGAAAAACGCTAAATTCGCACAGGATCTCGATATATAAAGGCTGAAAACATGGAAGAAAACTACAAGCTCGAAAAGGAATACAAGGTGCCCGCTAAGCTTTTCAGCGAGGCTTACCTTGAATTCCAGAAAAAATTCGTATACCCGAAGACCCGCATATACACGGCATTATTCGCGGCGGCAGCAGTCGTTATATTCATATTCGGAGCAGCTGCCATGAACGATGCAACGGATACAAAGAAATATCTTACGTACCTTGCTTTTATGATAGCCTGCGCACTTGCGGTACGCGAGTGGTATAATCCGCGTAAAAGAAGACGTAATTTTACGGAGTCGGTAAGGACTCTCGGAGAACCTGTCTACAGGATAGGCATAGCGGATAAATTCGTGGATATATCCACGGTCTCTGACGATCTTGAAGATCTCCCTGACGAGGAAAAGGAAGACGCGCTTGATGATGATCCGCTTCCCGAAAAGACGAGACTTGAAATAAACGATAGCTTTCAGCTCCTTGAATATGACAGCTTTTTCCTGCTGATACCCGGAAAGGAAATGCTGTACATACTTCCTAAAGAGGGATTTTCAGAGGAAGAACTGAAAACGGTCAGAGAAATAAAAAAGTGACGATAACGAATTAAAATAAATTCTCTCAGGAGGAAAAAATGCTTTACACAGACAACTCAAAGGTAATAAATACCGAACTTGTCGATGAGATGGAAAATTCCATGCTCAATTATGCCATGTCGGTAATTGTTTCCAGAGCGCTCCCCGACGTAAGAGACGGTCTGAAGCCAGTACACAGAAGAATACTGTATACGCTCCATGAAAACGGTCTTACCCCGGAGAAGCCGTACCGTAAATGCGCCGATACCGTAGGCGCTGTGCTGGGACGTTATCATCCTCACGGCGATGCTTCGGTATATGACGCTCTCGTAAGACTTGCGCAGGACTTCTCAATGAGATATCCTCTTGTTGACGGTCACGGAAACTTCGGTTCCATCGACGGCGACGGACCTGCTGCTTACCGTTATACCGAGGCTAAGATGGCAAAGCTCACCCTTGATATGCTCACTGATATCAACAAGGAGACTGTTGATTTCGTATCAAACTACGATGACCGTCTCAAAGAGCCTGCCGTGCTTCCCTCACGATTCCCGAACCTGCTCGTAAACGGTTCTGTTGGTATCGCTGTAGGTATGGCTACGAATATACCTCCCCATAATCTCGGAGAGGTAATAGACGCTTTGCAGCTCCTCATAGACGACCCTGACTGCACTCTTGAACAGCTCATGGAGCACATTCAGGGACCTGATTTCCCGACAGGCGGCATAATCATGGGAAGAGCGGGTATCCGCGCAGCCTATGCCACCGGAAAGGGCAAGATAACTCTCCGCAGCCGTACTCACTTTGAGGAGATAAAGGGCAGAAACTGTATCATCATTGACGAGATACCATATATGCTCCGTAAGGAGAGGCTTCTCAAAAGTATCAATCAGCTTGCAAGAGACAAGCGCATAGAGGGACTTTACGACCTCCGCGACGAGTCCGACAAGGACGGTATGAGAGTAGTCATCGAGCTGAAAAAGGACGCTGTTCCAAACATAGTCCTCAACAAGCTCTTTGCTCTTACACAGCTTCAGGACACTGTAGGTATCATCATGCTGGCTCTCGTAAACAACGAGCCAAAGATACTCACACTGAAGCAGATGCTCCAGCACTACCTTGACTTCCAGGTAGATGTTATACAGAGAAGGACACGCTACGATCTCCGCAAGGCTCTCGAAAGGGCTCATATTTTACAGGGCTTCGTGCTTGCGGCAGACCATATCGACGAGGTAATAAACATCATCCGTTCCAGCGCTACTGTTCAGGAAGCAAAGGAGCGCATGATTGAGCGCTTCAAGGACGTTGATATGTCAGCTCTTCTCGACCGTGCTCAGTACGACCTGACAGGACTCCACATCGAAGCTCAGACAGGTCTTTCACAGGAACAGGCTGAGGCTATCGTTCAGATGCGTCTCGGACAGTTGACAGGTCTCGAAAGACAGAAGATAACCGACGAACTCTACGGACTTCTCACAAAGATATCCGACTATGAGGATATACTCGCGGACGTCAACAGAGTTTACGCTATAATCCTTGAAGACCTCAACACTATCCGCAGAAAGTTCAGTGACAAGCGCCGCACAGATATCGAAAATGTCAGCGGCGAGGTGGATATAGAGGATCTTATCCCCGAGGAAGACTGCGTGGTAACTCTTACCAACAACGGCTACATCAAGCGTATGCCGCTTACGGAGTACAAGACGCAGCACCGCGGCGGACGCGGCATCACAGGTATGAAGCAGCGTGAAGAGGACTTCGTGGAGGAAATGTTCATCTGCGGCTCTCACGATAATATCCTGTTCATATCCAACAAGGGTATAATGTACAAGCTGAAATGCTATGAAGTTCCCGACGGCTCAAAGGCTTCGAGAGGCTTCAATCTCATAAATCTGCTGCCCCTCACCGAAAATGAGAAGATAGCGGCAATGATAAAGACCACTGATTTCGGCGATGACAAGTTCATCACTATGGTCACCAAGAACGGCAAGATAAAGAGGACTAACCTCTCACTTTACAAAAACGTCCGTAAGAACGGTCTTATCGCTATAGGTCTTGACGAGGGCGACGAGATAGAGGGTGTCCGTATGACAGACGGCAGCGCTCAGCTCTTTGTTGCCACAAGGAACGGTATGGCTATACGCCTTGAGGAAGACAAGATAAGAGCACTTTCACGTTCGGCTCACGGCGTAAGAGCAATAAAGCTCCGCGACGGAGACTATGTTGTAAGTATGGCAAGAGTACGTGAGGGAGCTTCACTCCTCACCGTTACCGAAAACGGCTACGGCAAGAAGACCGACCTTGACAGCTACCGAATACAGAACCGCGGCGGCTACGGTCTTACCAACTACAAGGTGGACGATGTCCGCGGACACGTCTGCGGCATAAAGATAGTCGATGAAGAGGACGATATAATCCTCGTATCCAGCGACGGTATCATCATAAGGATACTCGCGAGCGATATCCGTATCATGGGACGTATCGCAAAGGGCGTCCGTGTCATGAGAGTGAACGAGGGCGCAAATGTAGTTGCCTTTACCCGTGCGGAGCACGACGACAACGCCGAGACCGAAAAGGTGGAGCAGCTTACTGAGGAGCAGATGAAGGCTGCCGAGGAAGAGGCTGCACTTGAAGAGCAGAACGAAGTAGTTATAGAAGAAGACCCTGAGGACGATGACGGCGAGGAAGAATAATTTTCCTTTTTCATCGTGAATAGAAAATGAAAATATTATTGATCGTAATTATTATTTTATTACTCCTTGCACTTTACGTTGTATTTGAGAACTTCTTCATGCTTACTGTAAGACGTGAAAAGCTTGGCAGCGGTATAAAGGTAGTTCAGGTCTCTGACCTGCACAAAAAAAGATTCGGCACGGATAATGAACGCCTTATCAGGAAGGTCAGGGCTGAGAAGCCGGATATCATTATACTCAGCGGCGATCTCATCTCAAGGAACGAAACTGATTTTTCATCAGCTGACTTTGTCCTCAAAGGACTTTGTGAGACAGCTCCCGTGTATATGATCTACGGCAATCATGAACAGAGTATCCACAAGGAAAACAAGAGGATATTCAAAAAAATACTTATGAAGAACCGTCAGATACTTCTTAAAAACGGCTGTGCGGAACTGACCGTAAAAGGAAGGACCCTGAAGATATACGGACTTCTTGAGGATTACGGCGTATACAAGAAAAACGGCGGCTACCGCGGACTTGATGTCATTGAAAAAAAGGATCTCGACAGGCTACTCGGACCCTGTCCTGAGGGCGAGGTCCTGCTTATAGCGCATAATCCCTTCTTCGGGAAGGAATACGCTGAATGGGGCGCGAAATATACCTTCAGCGGTCATGTTCACGGCGGTTCGGTAAGACTTTTCGGAAAGGCACTGCTTTCTCCGGAGAGAAGATTTTTCCCGAAATACGCAAAAGGAGTATACGACTTCGGCGGCAAAAAGCTGCTGGTATCGGCAGGTCTCGGAAAGATAAGGCTTTTCGATCCTCCGGAGATAGTTGTGTACGAGATATGATCTAAGCCGAGAATACGGCAAACAGTATAAGAAGCAGTCCTCCCGCCCATGAGAGATCATGGCGCAGGGAGGATATTTTTCTGCCTGTGAGAGAACCGAGCATAAGGGCGGCAGCTCCGCATATAAATGTAAATACAGAGACAGCGGGAGCTGATATGCCGCAGCAGCCGAGACCTGTTGCAGCAGCGTCAAGGGAGCCCGCAAGGGCAAGTACAGCAGCCTCTCCCGCAGACAGCACCTTTGAGCTGTCGATATCGGCTGCGGTATCGTCGAGATAAAGCCTTACAAGTATCGAAGCGCCCAGCATTTTTACAGAAAATCCTCCCTTGTCCGAGATACGCCTGATGATGTTCCTGAGAATGCTTTTTGTGATGTTGACAGCGCCAAGGACAATAAGTACGGCAGTACCTGTCCTGTGGCAGGCAGCTGAGGAAACAAAGCGTGTTATGATACCTGAAAGGCTGACGGAAACAAACATGACAGCAGTTGAGAAAACATCTATTATCAGAGCGGAGCCGAAAGGTATCCTGATACCGCTGTTGCAGCAGGCAGCTGCCGCAAGATATATGTCAATGCTTATGATAAAAGCGACGAACAATTCTTTGAGCAAAATACACACCTCCGCATTATTATATTCATTACACTGCGCTCTTGACATAAATCATGATTTAACAACGTGTAGGTACGGCCATTGGCCGTCCGGGAATATATACCATTTTCCGGCGGACGCGCATTGCGCGTCCCTACAATGAGCTAACGGCTAAAGGCTAATGGCTCAAATCAAAAATTAGCTATGCTAAATTTTGATTTGATTATTGACATTCGGGAAAAATCCGATTATAATAAAAATATATTGTTAAAGCGCGAGGAGGATTATTTTTGATAGCAGGTGTTTCTACAGCTTGCCTGTACCCTAAACCAATTGAGGAAGCCCTCTATGACCTTGCGCTCAACGGCGTTTCCTGCGTGGAGCTTTTTATAAATACTCATTCCGAGCTGAAAAAGAGCTTCGCTCACGGCATGGCGAATCTGCTCAGAAGATTCGATGTTAAGTGCCCGTCAGTACACCCCTTCACCTGTGAGATCGAACCGCAGATGTTCTTTTCGGAGTACGAGCGCAGGATAAACGATATGCTTGAATACTATAAACTGTACTTTCGATTTATGAATATCGTGGGAGCTGATATATTCGTATTTCACGGCGGCAAGCCGTCCTCACTCTGTACCGCGGAGCTTTACTGCGAACGCTATTCAAGGCTTTACAGACTGGGAAAGGAATTCGGGGTCACTGTTGCTGTGGAGAATGTATCACGCTGTAAAAGCGGCTCCTCTGCGTTCATAAAGGAGATAAAGAATATGCTCGGCAGCGAGTTTGCATTTGTGCTCGATACAAAGCAGGCGCTGCGCTCAAATGAAAATCCGGCAAGCTTTCTCGACGTTGTGGGAGACAAGATCGCACACGTTCATATAAGCGATTCCGGAGAAATGGGCGACTGCCTTCTCATCGGCAGAGGCAGGTTCAATTTTAAGCATTTCTTTGAAAAGCTTGCGGGATATAATCCCGGCTGCAGCGTTGTTCTCGAACTTTACAGAAGCGGATTCAAGGGTATAAGCGATCTCATATCAAGCTATAATATACTTACACGCATGACTGAGCCTTACGGCAGGGAGCATAAACGATGAAATGTCCATACTGCGGATTTGAAGATTTAAAGGTAATAGATTCACGTCCTGTCGATGACAAGACAAAGCGCCGCCGCGAATGTGTGAGATGCGGAGAAAGATTCACTACCTATGAGGCTGTTGAAACGCCTATCCTCATGGTGGAAAAAAGAGACGGCAGCGTTCAGCTTTTCGATAAGACCAAACTGATAAACGGCATAGTTTCGGCAATAAAAAAGAGACCTGTTTCTGCTGAAAAGGTCACTGAAATAGCGAATTATGTCGAGAATTATTACGCAAACGCCCTCAGGACGACAGCGAGATCTACCGAGATAGGTGAGCTTGTGCTTGACAGACTGAGAGATATAGACCCCATATCCTATATCAGATTTGCTTCGGTATATAAAGACTTTACGGATATAGACAGCTTCGTTGCCGCTATAAGCGAATTTGACAGGAAAGATAATGATACGGAAGAAGCTTCCGTAATTAATAAAACGGAGGAATGAAAAATGGAAAATTTCCTTGAAGCATTCAATGACATCAATGCACAGAATTCTTTTAATCCCAATGAACCGGAGAAGAACAAGCTTTTTGCAAAGTTTGCATACATAATGCCCTGTCTCTTCTTTCTGCCGTTCCTGAATGACAAGGATTCGGCTTACTGCAAGTTCCATTCAAATCAGGCTCTCACATGGTTCATAATATTCTGTGTGCTTGCAGTTGTCGGCAAGATAATAGGAGCTATCCCTGTTATCGGAGTATTGATAAAGATAGTCATTTGGCTCGCTATAATCGCTATATGGGTATGCTATATTTTCGGTGCGGTAAAGGAAAAGGCATACAGATTTCCTGTTATAGGAGACAAGATAAACGTATTCTGATTCAGCTTACAGGCATTATCAGACTTACGCCGTCCTCGCTGTAAACTGCCGAGGCAACGGCGGTATCGTCACATACAAGCAGCTCTGCAAGCATTTTTCTGCTTTCAGGGCTGTAATTTTTTACTTCGTATACGAACAGACGGGCGTTCCTGCCTGCGTATCCGCGCAGAGGCAGTCCCTGTCTGTCCTGTATAAGAGCGTATTCTTCATAAGCGCCGGAGAATTCCGCAGGTATAGTCACGGTTTTTTCGGATATCTCTTCCACCTCCCAACCGTGAGAGGCAAAGTATCCTATACGAGCAGAAACGTCTCCTGCTGTCACAATATCGGGAGGATCACTCTTTCTGCTGCAGGCTGCAAGCGCGAAAGCAGCTGCCGAAAGTATCATCAATGCGGTCTTTTTCATATATTACAGCTCCTTGAGAAGATGATGCGGACGATATATCTTATTCAGAACATGATATAAAATATGCCGGAGGAAAATACAATGGCACAAATCAGACTTGATAAATTCATCTCTGAAAGAACAGAATATTCACGAAGCCAGATAAAGGAGCTTGCCTCAAAGGGAAAGATAACCGTTGACGGCATGACAGTGAAGCGCTCCGATGACAAGATAGACCCGGATACGGCTGTGGTTGCGGTATGCGGTCAGGAGATAAAGACTCAGCGTTACAGCTATATACTCCTCAATAAACCGCAGGGGTATGTATGCTCCACCGACGATAAGGACGGCGAGACAGTCCTGAAGCTGATACCGCCGAAAATGCGTAAAAAAGGACTTTTTCCCGCGGGAAGGCTCGATAAGGACAGTATAGGAGCACTGGTGCTCACAGATGACGGAGAGCTGGCGCACAGAATGCTTTCACCGAAGCATCACATACCAAAGACCTATATTGTGCAACTTGGCAGAAAATTTGAAAATAATTATATTAACAAATTTGCAGAAGGTTTAACATTGTCTGACGGTGAGACTTGTCTGCCCGCGAAGGTCAGACCGTCGGAAAACAGCGATAAACTCGCATTTGTTGAACTTTGTGAAGGAAAATATCATCAAGTTAAAAGAATGTTCGCAGCCGTGGGAAATCATGTGGAGCTCCTTATGCGTATTTCCGTGGGATCCCTTGTTTTGCCCGAAAAACTGGGAATAGGAGAGAGTATGGAGATATTGCCGAATGATATGTTTAAAGAGCATGATTTCGACCTCTTTTTTGCCAAATATTCGGCATTTTATTCGGCATTTCTAATAAACAAATTTATGTAACTTTGGCAATTTAGCAACTTGCAAAATTATTAAGAATGTGTTATGATATTATCATAGCTGATACTGGAAAAAAATATATCGGCATAAAATTTTTACTGGAGGAATGGATTAAACATGGAAGGCTTAGTACTTA
>Ga0265298_10007512_pt1 | contig 13231 bp, 10 predicted proteins | sample AusTroGonzalo_MG_3_FD_193486 | JGI IMG/M metagenome (GOLD analysis project Ga0265298, IMG submission 193486) | Bovine rumen microbial communities from tropical cattle in Woodstock, Queensland, Australia - Gonzalo_01 | ecosystem: Host-associated > Mammals > Digestive system > Stomach > Rumen ... | reverse complement strand
TGAGTTCTTGGGCTATCTGTGGGGCGAAGTTTATTGTGTTTTGCATATTAAGTCTATTCTATTACCTTGTTTGTCAATGTATTGACTTTGTCCGTTCCTCGTTACATGGGCGAATTCGCCTAAAAAGCCCCATGCGTCATCAAATTCGAAAGGGAGGACGACATTGCCTTTTTTGTCAATAAACCCCCATTTCCCGTCTTTTTTTACGCACGCAAGCCCTTCTGAAAACAATTCGGGATAGATTCTGACATCATCATATTCAAAAGGAATGATGGTGTTTCCTTGTGTGTCAATAAAGCCGTATTTATTGTTTTTTTGCACTGCGGCAAGACCTTCCGAGAAGTTGGAAACACCGTCATATTCAATGGGAATAATTGTCTTGCCTTGCCTATCAATGAAGCCGAATTTGCCGTTCACATAGTTTCCACTACGTCCCCAAGATCCGCCTACTTCTACCCCTGCGCGTCCATAGGAAAAAGAGCTGGCCCAATTGTATAATGCAAAGGGAATGACCATATTGCCTTGCTTATCAATATAGCCATATTGATCATCTATTAGTCCCCATCGTCCCCCTTTTTTTACGCATGCAAGACCCTCGGAGAAGTTCTTTGCATCATCAAATTCACAAGGAACGACCCAATTCCAATGCTTGTCAATAAATCCGTATTTTCCTTTCTTCTCAATCCAAGCAAGACCATCATGAAAAAAACCTTTTGAATCATACTCGAAAGGACGGATTTCGTTCCCTTGCCCGTCTTTGAAGCCATATTCGTCCACAAAGTCAACACTGTCATATATACATGGAATAATTATTTTGCCTTGGCTATTGACATATCCGAATTTGTCGTTTTTTTTCAACTTTGCGAATCCTTTCTCGAACATATAGATTTGATCGTATTCAATTGGAAGGACAATTTCTCCTTTTTTGTTGATCAAACCCATATACCCGTTTTTTTCTACGATGGAAAAACCATCTGAGAAATGATTAACCCCATCGTATTCACAAGGAATGACCTCTTTGCCATGCCTATCAACAAAGCCTTGCTTGTTAGCCTTTTCTACGATTAAAAAATCTTCAAAATAAGTTGCTTCAATGTAATCGTATCCAAAAGGAACAATGATGTTGCCTTGCATATCAAGGACACAATAGTTGCCGTTTTTTTCTGCAGTAGCAGTTCCTTCCCAAAATGTCAACTCATAATCATATTCAAAAGGAATGACCACATTTCCTTGTTTGTCGATGCATCCCCATTTCCCGTCCTTTTCTACTGAGGCAAGACCCTCCATAAAAAAACTTGCATCATCATACTCAAATGGTATGATTACATTGCCCGCATCGTCGATGAATCCAAATTTTCCATCCCTGTTCATTGCGCGCAGGTTAGGCTCTTCGGTGATGTTAGTGCTGGTATCTGATACGTTCTTGTCCATGGTTAGCTTTTAATGGTGGCAAAAATACGTTTTTCTATGAGAATATTTGTTTATCTTTGCGGCAAATTGTAAAAACTGTAAACATTATGTCATTATTAGTAGTTATTTTCGGATTGTTGGGTGGTTGCCTTCTGGCCGTCATCGTCGGTTTGTTTGGCTCGCGCCGTCGTATTGGTTTCGGATGGTCGTTTTTGCTCTCCGTGTGTTTCTCGCCCTTGATTGGCTTGATTGTTACGCTTTGTACGCCTAAACTGCCGAACAAAGACCGCAAATGGGGTTGCTTGGGCGGCTTGATTGGCTTCATTGTGGCAGCGGCTATTGTGGTCTTATTGCTCCTCTTGATGCCTGAATGGTATGAGCAGTTGAAGCTGTGGTTTCAATCTTTGAAGTAAAATGATTAAAAACCTTATTTTTGACTACGGTGGCGTGCTCCTCGACTGGAACCCGCATTACTTGTACGACCCTTATTTCGGTGATGTGGAGAAGGCCGAGTGGTTCCTCACGAACATCTGCACCTATGAGTGGAATGCCCAGCACGACAACGGCAAGCCCATTGCGGAAGGTGTGGCGGAACTCATCGCCGAGCACCCCGAGTGGAAGAAGGAAATCGAGCTGTATTACGGCGAGTTCATGAAGATGATGGGTGGGCAGATTCCTGGCATGGAGGAATACGTCAAGCAACTGAAAGAAAAGGACTTCCGCGTCTTTGGATTGTCCAACTGGTCGGTGGAGACCTTCGCTTTGGTGCGGCCAGTCTATCCCGTCCTCAACCTCATGGAAGACATGGTGATTTCGGGCGTTGAACACGTGATGAAGCCTGACCCGAAGATCTTTGAATTGGCCTTGCAACGCTTCGGTATCAAGGCCGAGGATACGGTGTTTATTGATGACAACCCGAATAATGTCGCTGGGGCGAATGCATTGGGGATTACGGGAATACTGTTTGAGGGAAAAGAAAAATTGGAGGAAGTGTTGAGTACTTTATGTAACTTTGCCACTGACAAATAAAAAGGAGGTAATATGTATTGTCCGAGATGTGGAAGTAAAAGAATAGTGAGCGGTGAACGTGGATTCAGTTGGAGAAACGGAATCCTGGGTTCGTTGTTTTTTGGTGATAATGGTTTTTTTGCAGGTTTTCTCGGCAGCAGTGACATTGTTTGCGAGTGTAAGGATTGTGGTTTTGAATGGAAAGTGGAGGATTAGAAATGAAAATACTATCCGTAGAACAAATAAGAGAAGCTGACCGCTTCACCATTGAGAATGAACCCATCGAGTCCATTGATTTGATGGAACGCGCCGCGACAAAGGTCTATGAATGGCTCTATCGTCGTACGCCGCGCGAGAAGACCATCAAGATCTTCTGCGGCATGGGCAACAACGGCGGCGACGGTCTGGCTGTGGCCCGAATGCTGAACGGGCAAGAGATTGTCCCGCAGGTGTTTATGGTGCGTCACTCCGACCGCATGAGCCACGACTTCGAGGTGAACTACTACCGCCTGATGAACGAGACCAAGGTGCCGATGTTCGACATCCTCACCGAGGATGACTTCCCGAAGGTCGGGGCCGACGATGTGGTCGTCGATGCCATTTTTGGCTCGGGCCTCAATCGTCCGCCGCAAGGCATGGCCGCTGACTTGATCGCTTACCTCAACCAAAGCAAGGCCATTCGCGTGGCTATCGATATCCCCTCGGGTCTCTTCGCCGACCAGCCCAGCGCCTTGGGTTCCATCTTCAAGGCCGACTACACACTGACCTTCCAAAATCCCAAGTTGGCTTTCCTGCTGCCCGAAAACGACCCGTATGTGGGCCGCTTCGAGGTCTTGGACATCGGTCTGCACCCGCGCTATCTGGAAGAGGTGGAGACCAACAATCTGCTGACGGTCAAGTCTATGGTGAAGCCGATACTGCACAACCGCACGAAATACTCCCACAAAGGCACGTACGGTCACGCACTGCTGATTGCTGGCTCTGAAGGCAAGACGGGCGCGGCTTTATTAGGCGCGAAAGCCTGTCTGCGCACAGGTGTGGGCTTGTTGAGCGTACACCTGCCCAAGGTAGCGCAACTGCCCATGCAGACAGCCATCCCCGAGGCGATGATAGATGGCGACGAATCAGAAACTTGCTTCTCGACATTTGGCAAATTGGATGCTTTTACCGCTGTGGGCGTTGGTCCTGGCTTGGGCAAGGCCGATGACACCGTCCGCGCCTTGAAACGTCTCATTCAAGAAGTACAAGTTCCGCTCGTCATGGACGCCGACGCCTTGAACATCCTCTCCGACAACCCGACCTGGCTACCGTTTTTGCCTGCCAAGACCATCCTGACACCGCATCCCAAGGAGTTTGAACGCTTAGTGGGGAAGACATCTACCTCGTTTGAGCGCCTTGAGAAGCAACGCGAACTGGCCACAAAATACAACCTCGTCGTCATCGTGAAAGGCGCGCACACCACCGTCGCGATGCCCAATGGCACCATCTTCTTCAACACCACGGGTAATCCTGGCATGGCTACGGCGGGCAGCGGCGACGTGCTGACGGGCATCATCCTCTCGCTGTTGGCGCAACGCTATTCGCCCGAGGAAGCCGCTGTGTTGGGTGTGTATCTCCACGGCCTCGCTGGCGACCTTGCCGCTGACGAAATCGGGCAGGAGGCCTTGATTGCTTCCGATATCACGGAGCATTTGGGTAAGGCATATGCTGCGCTTCGTGCGAAGTGATTGGGGTTAGATTCCCCTGGGGCTTAGGCTCAGGTTTCAGAAAGCATGTCATTCCAGTGCTGGATAGTGCGGTGGCTAGGAATCTATGCTTTCTGAAACCGGCTAATTAAGGTTGTTGTTTCTTTAACCGTCTCCCATAGATTCCATCCAACGCACTTGCCCCCGTTGGAATGACATGGGAGGCTGTCTGTGACAGATTCATATACGAAATGTATTCCAATAAATCTTTATCTTTGCACCATGATTAAAACCACCGTTTCGAACAAAGAGATCTGGCGTATCGCATACCCCATCATGCTGGGTAACCTGGCGCAGACCATCATCACCTTCACCGACACCGCTTTCTTAGGCCACCTCGGCGCCAACGAGTTGAGTGGCTCCATGATGGCGGGCTTGTATTACTTCGTCTTCACCACCTTGGCAATGGGTTTTGCCGTAGGCATACAGATCTTCATCGCGCGTCGTTATGGCGAAGGCGACTACAAGCGCATTGGCGTAGTGTTTCAGCATGGGGCGCATTTCGTGCTGGCCTTGGGCATCGTGTTGTTCTGCATCCTGTTCTTCTTCAGCCACAGGCTGTTGCATGTCATCATCGAGTCGGAGAACATCTATGTGGCGGCAGATGAATACCTGCGTTTCAGACAGTTCGGCATCTTCTTCGTGGTGTTCAACTTCCTGTTTCGCTCCTTCTATGTCGGCATCAGCAGCACGCGTGTCATCACCTATTCGACGATCATCATGGCGGTGGTCAACATCTTCTTCGACTGGGCTTTGATCTTTGGTCACGCGGGACTGCCCGAGATGGGCATCGGTGGCGCGGCTTTGGCTTCGTTGCTGGCTGAAATCACGGCGTTCTGCTTTTTCTGGATTTATACTTATATCAAGATACCGCACGAGGAATACGGCATGTTCCGCTGGCACAAGAAGGAGCCACAACTTTTGGCTGACCTCCTAAAGGTGGCCTTTCCGAGCATGATACAGCGTCTGTTCTCGTTTGGCGCATGGTTCATCTTCTTCGTCATGATTGAGAAGATGGGTGAGACGGCCATCGGCGTGTCGTCGGTGGTGCGCAGCACCTATATGATCCTCATCATCCCTGGCATCGCCTTTGCCTCAACCGCCAACACCCTGACGAGCCGTATCATCGGAGAAGGCAAGAGCGACGAGGTGATGTTGACGATTTGGAAAGTGGTGAAAAACAGTTTCTTGTGCTCGGCTGTCTTGGTTGCGGTGGTGGCCATCATTCCGCAACTGGTCCTCCAAATCTACACTGACGACTTAGCCCTGGCGCAGGCGGCCGTCCCATCGGTTCATGTGATATGCATTGCCACGCTGATGGGCGCCTTCGCCATGACCTTCTTCGAGGCCGTCTCGGGCACGGGCAACACCTCGGCGGCCATGGCTTTGGAGTTCGGTGTGCTCATCGTTTACATCATCTATGTCTTCCTGATGGCGAAGACTTCCACCATCGCCGGCGTCTGGACCGCCGAGTGGGTCTACAACATCCTCATTTGGCTGATTTCGGTGGTTTACATCTGGAAGGCGGATTGGGGGAGGAAGAGGATTTGAGGTTGCTTGTTCACGGAGGTTGAAACCTCCGATGTGGTAGGGTCTTCGTGATGCTTTTTGTACGGAGGTTTCAACCTCCTCGTACAAGTAAGACAATATCGGACAGTTTCAACTACTGGAAGAAAATATCAGTAAACCAACAATATACCCGACAGCAAACGACAACAAACGATTACTGTCGACAACAAACGTTTAATCAACGGCTTACTCTTGACAAGTTTCGTTGTTTTGCAGCATGAAAATTAATTCACCGCAAAATGAAGTCACCATCTCAAAATTTCCTATCTTTGTCCCTTTATTAAATGAATCGCGCGAAAAGTGAATCTTTGAATTTTAAATCTTTAAATCAATCTTAAATACTAACTAATTAAAAACCCCACAATCATGACTACAGAAAAAACACAAGAAGAAACTGCAAAACTGAGGCAGGAGAAACTGAAGGCTTTGGAAGCCACGTTAGGAAACATCGAGAAGAGCTTCGGCAAGGGAAGCATCATGCGCTTGGGTGCTGAGGCCGAGAAGATGGAGAGCATCTCCACCGGCTCCATCGGACTGGACTACGCCCTCGGCGTAGGCGGTCTGCCTAAAGGCCGTATCATCGAGATCTATGGTCCCGAGAGCTCAGGTAAGACCACGCTGGCCCTGCATGTCGTGGCCGAGGCGCAGAAGAAGGGTGGCATCGCCGCCTTCATCGACGCGGAGCATGCCTTCGACCGCTTCTATGCCGCCAAACTCGGCGTCGACGTGGAGAACCTCCTTATCTCACAACCTGACTACGGCGAGCAAGCCCTCGAAATCGCAGAGAACCTCATCCGCTCTGGTGCCATCGACGTCATCGTCGTCGACTCCGTCGCTGCACTTACGCCCAAGAGTGAGATTGAAGGCGAGATGGGCGACAGCAAGATGGGTCTGCAAGCCCGCTTGATGAGCCAAGCCATGCGTAAGCTCACCGCCACCATCAACAAGACTGGCTGCGTGTGCATCTTCATTAACCAGCTGCGCGAGAAGATTGGTGTGATGTTCGGCAATCCCGAAACCACCACGGGCGGCAACGCCTTGAAGTTCTACAGCTCGGTGCGTATCGACATCCGTAAGATCAGTCAGATCAAGGACGGCGAGAACGTCATGGGTAGCCGTGTCAAGGTGAAGGTCGTCAAGAACAAGGTGGCTCCGCCGTTCCGCAAGGCCGAATTCGACATCCTTTATGGTGAGGGTATCTCACGCTCCGGCGAGATCGTCGACCTTGGCGTGGAGATGGGCATCATCAAGAAGAGCGGTTCGTGGTTCAGCTACGGCGACTCCAAACTCGCCCAAGGCCGCGACTCGGTCAAGAAACTCATCGAAGACAACCCCGAGTTGGCCGATGAGCTGACGGCCAAGATCTTCGAAGCGCTGGAGAAGAGTGACGAATAATCCCCCTTGCCCCCTTAAAGGGGGACGCCAAAGCGGTGCAAATCTTGCATCCGGTAGGCGTCCCCCTCTTGAGGGGATGCCCGAAGGGCGGGGGAGTAAAACAACCCCATACAATTACTAATCATGAAGAAACCCATCCTATTCATCGGCCTATTGCTCGCCCTTTTCGCCTGCGACAACACGCCGAAACCTGAAACAGACAATACCAACAAAGAGCCAACGGCACCCGTCACGGTGAACCAGGCCATCCAGCTGCTGAGCGACTCCATCGCCATGGACAGCACCAACGCGAGCCTCTATGTGCACCGCGCCAAGGCCTATTTCGCCAATGAGCAGGTTGGACAGGCTATGGTCGACATCAACCAGTCGCTGAAACTAGACCCGAACAATGTCGACACCTACCTCTTGCTGGCCGACGTGTATTATGCCATGGGCGATCAGGATAACATCGCTGCTACGCTTAACAAGGCAGTGGAGATCAATTCTTTGGACTCGCGTCCCCTGGTGAAGCTCGCTGAACTCAACCTTCTGCAACAGAACTTCAACCTCGCTTTCGCCTATGTCGACAAGGCCTTGGGTCTTGCTTCGTACAACCCGAAGGCTTATTTCGTGAAGGGCATGTGCTACATGGCCTCGAAGCAGGACACGGTCAACGCCCTGAAGAACTTCCAGTTGGCTTCGGAGCAGGACGAGACCTTTTATGACCCCGTCGAACAGATCAGTCGCATCTATGCCGTGCAACAGCCGCCATACGCGATGGATTACCTCCGCAGGGCACAGCAGCAGTTCCCCGACATCCCCACGGCACGCTATGAGTTGGCCATGTATCTGCAAAGCCACGGCGCCCCCGAGGAGGCTATGGCGCATTACGACACCATCCTGATGCAGTATCCCTACAACTACATCGTGTTGTTCAACAAAGGCTATGTCAACTACGTCTACCTCATGGACAACGAGGCCGCCTTGGAGTATTTCAACAAGGCCTTGACCATCAACCCTGCCTATATCGACGCCAAATACAACAAAGGCCGAGTACTGGAACAGATGGGCGACTATTCGCAAGCCACCGAGATCTACAAGGATGTGCTGAAGACCCAGCCCGACTACAAGTTAGCCATTGATGCCCTCAACCGCGTACAAAACCAAGAAACTGAATAAGTTACAATAGAAAAGAAAAATAACATGATTCAAGTTTATTGCATCAACAACAAGACAACAAAAGAGTTTCCGGAAGGTATGACCTTACTTGAGATGATGTCGGAATTTGAGTTCGACAAGCCGTATCCCATCGTCTCTGCCAAGGTCAACAATGTGTCACAGGGACTGAAGTTCCGTGTCTACAATAGCCGCGACGTCGAGTTTCTCGACCTCACGCACCACACGGCACGCCTGGTGTATTTCCGGTCATTGGGCTTCCTGCTCTACAAGGCGGCTCAGGACCTCTTCCCAAGCAGCAAGCTGACTATGGAGCATCCCATCTCCAAAGGCTTCTATTGTCGCATTAGGAAAAGCGACGGCAAGATCCTTGACGGCAACGACATCGCCGCCTTGAGGCTGCGGATGCGCAACATCGTGGCCGAGGATATTCAGTTCCACCGCCATGAGGCCCGCATTGAGGATGCCATCAGCATGTTTGGCAAACTGGGGCAGGACGATAAGGTGAAACTGCTGGAGACCAGCGGAAAGGCTTATACTGACTACTATACCTTGGACGACACCGCTGACTATTACTATGGCCGCCTGGTGCCTTCCACGGGCTACCTAAATATCTGGGACATCGAGGCCTATCGCGACGGCATCCTGGTGCGCATTCCCGACCGCGACCATCCCGACCGTCTGGCTGAGATGCAAGACCAGCCCAAGACTTTTGAGGTATTCTCGGAGAGCCTGAAATGGAACGACATCATGGGACTGAGCACGGTGGGTGACGTCAATCATGCCTGCCAGAACGGTATGGCACGTGAGTTGGTGCAGGTGGCAGAGGCCTTGCAGGAGAAGAAAATCGTGCAGATTGCCGAGGAAATCAACCGCCGTTATCACAGTGAGAGCCCTGTGCGCTTGGTGCTCATTACCGGCCCGAGCAGCAGCGGCAAGACCACCTTCTGTAGCCGTGTCAGCATACAGCTGAAGGCTTGCGGGCTGAAGCCCATCTCGTTCTCGACGGATGACTATTTCGTCAACCGTGAGGACACCCCCAAGCTGCCCGATGGCACCTACGACTTCGACAACTTCGAGACTGTTGACCATGCCGCGCTGGAGCGCGACTTGATTGCTTTGTTAAGAGGAGAGGAGATTGAAGTGCCTGAGTTCAATTTTGTCACCGGTTTGCGCGAGTATAATGGCAAGAAGCTACAGCTGAAGGAAGGCACCGTGTTGCTGCTGGAAGGCATCCACGCCCTCAATCCTATGCTGACCAAGCAAATTCCTGAGTCCTCAAAATTCCGCATCTTCATCTCCACCTTGACCAGCACCGCCTTGGATGACCACAACACTATCCCGACCGACGACAACCGCCTGTTGCGCCGTATCGTGCGCGACAGCAACAAAGGAGCTTTCACGGCGCGTCAGACTATCAGCCAATGGGCTAGTGTGCGTGCCGCTGAAGAGAAGTGGATCTATCCCTACCAGGAGAACGCCGACGTGATGTTCAACTCGGCCTATCTCTTGGAGTTCGCCGTCATGCGCAACCATGCCGAGAGCATCTTGGCCACCGTGCCACCCAACAGCCCTGAATATACTGAAGCGCATCGTCTGTTGCGTTTCCTGCATTATTTCACGCCCGTCTCCGACAAGGAGATTCCGGCAACATCCATGCTGCGTCAGTTCATCGGCGGCAGCAGTTTCATGTAATTTTGAGTTTTGAATTTTAAATTTTAAATTTTGAATATGGAATTTAACGCAAAACAAGTAAAAGACCAAGTCGTTCAATGGATTCGCGACTGGTTTGAAATCAATGGCAAAGGCTGTAACGCCGTCATCGGTATCTCGGGCGGCAAGGACAGCAGCATCGTGGCAGGTCTCTGCGTCGAGGCCCTCGGCAAGGACCACGTCATCGGCGTCACCATGCCCAACGGTGTGCAGAAAGACATCTCCGACAGCATGAAGCTCATCAACCACCTCGGCATCCGCTATTGCTGTGTCAACATCGGCGACACCTACAACACCCTGATCGGCGCCGTCAAGGAGCAGCTCGGTACTCTCAATGCCGATGTCAGCAACCAAACGGTCATCAACCTGCCGCCGCGCCTGCGTATGGCGACGCTCTACGCCGTCTCGCAGTCGATGAACGGCCGCGTGGCCAACACCTGCAACCTCTCCGAGGACTGGGTGGGTTATTCGACGCGCTACGGCGACGCCGCCGGCGATTTTTCGCCTCTAGGCGGTCTCACTGTGAAAGAGGTGAAAGCCATCGGCAAGGAGCTGGGTCTACCTATCGAACTCGTGGAGAAGACCCCATCCGACGGCCTCTGCGGCAAGAGTGATGAGGACAACCTCGGCTTCACCTATGCCGTCTTGGACGAATACATTCGCACAGGCGTATGCAACGACCCCAAGACCAAGGCTCTTATTGACTACAAGCACGTGACGAATCTGTTCAAGCTGCAGCCAATACCTCATTTTGAGTTGTGAATAAGATACTGATGCGTGGTCAAAGATGACCTTGCCTTTAGGTGGATTGTCTAATCTAGGGAGTGTTCCTTGTGCAACCCCGGGAATGGCCTAGCAAACACCTTCGGGAAAGGTGTCTCAAATTCCATGTCCTTTTTCTTATAGGGATGGTGGAAACAGAGCTTGTAAGCATGTAGGCATAACCGTCCCAATGAGTTGTCGTAGGCTCCTGAGTCTTGATGGCCATATTTCGGGTCGCCTACCACGGGATGCCCGATGTCAGCCATGTGGACGCGGATCTGGTTCTTGCGGCCGGTCTCCAATTGCAGTTCGACCAAGGAGTATCTTGGGTTGGAATATAAGGTTTCGTAGTAGGTCTCTGCGTATTTGCCTCCGTTGTCGGTCGGACTGGAATAGGTGATGAAAGCCTTGTTGTCCTTCAACCATGAGGCCACCATGCCTTCTTTTTTCTCCATGCAACCACACACCACAGCCACGTAGCGGCGGTCGTAGACAGTGTTTTTCCAGTCTTCCTCAAACCTCAAGGCCACCTCTTTGCTTTTGGCGAAGAGCATCAGCCCGCTGGTGTCGCGGTCGAGGCGGTGGATGGTGTGGGCACGACAGCGTTGTTGCGTGTAGATGAAATAGTCGTTCAGGATGCTCTGTGCGGTGTCTTTCTCCTTGGTGGGGCTGTTGGTGAGCAAGCCTTCCTTCTTGTCGATGACGAGCAGGTATTTGTCCTCGTAGACGATGCTCAGCCATGGACTGTGGAAGCGTTCCTTAGCGGTGGGCTTGCCGATTTCCACTACCATACCGGGCTCAAGGGCGAAGTCGAACTGGGTGGTGCGCTTGCCGTCGACTGAAACGACTTTGTTGGCCAACATGCGCTTCACCTTGTTGCGACTGATGCCGTCCATCTTCTTCATCAGGAAGTCCATCAGCTGTATCGATTCGGATACGTTGAATTTCAGCGGGTTGCTCTTTGAGTGCGGGGCTTTTTTATCGTTTTTGTTCATGGTTTGATGGGATTAGAAAGGGATGGGGTCATCGGAGGTGATGGAGGGTTGATACGACTCCATGCCTTCGTCGTCGTTCATTTTTGACTTGTAGACTTGTTGGCTTTCGAATTGGTTGTTGGGGCCGATGGTGGTGAAACTGCTGTTATCGAAGCCTTGGTCGAACTCCTCGAAACGGGCATATTGTCCCACAAACCTCAGTTCCACTTCGCCTAGCTTGCCGTTACGGTGCTTGGCGATGTCGATGACAGTGTAGCCTTTAGGCTTGTCTTCGGTGTCAACGCCATCTTTGTAATATTCAGGACGATAGATAAACATCACCATGTCGGCGTCCTGCTCGATGGCACCCGACTCACGCAAGTCGGAGAGGATGGGCTTCTTGGAGCCTGGACGTTGCTCCACGCTACGGCTGAGCTGCGAAAGCGCTAAAACAGGGATTTCCAGCTCTTTGGCCAAGCTCTTCAGCGAACGTGAGATGGTACTGATTTCCTGCTCGCGGTTGAGGCCTTTGTCGCCTTTGGCGGTCATGAGTTGCAGGTAGTCGATGAAGACCATCTGGATGTCGTGCTGCTGCTTCAGACGGCGGCATTTGGCGCGCAACTCGAAGACAGAGAGCTGTGGTGTGTCGTCGATGAAGATAGGCGCGTCAGTCAAAGGCGTGACTTTTGTATTCAGCTGCTGCCATTCGTATTCGGCCAAGTCGCCTGAACGCAGTTTGTCGGCGGTGAGCGATGTTTCGGTCGAAATAAGACGTGTAACTAACTGAACTGAAGACATTTCCAAAGAAAAGAAGGCGATGGGACGGTTGAAGTTGACAGCAGCGTTACGGGCCAGATTCAGGGCGAAAGCGGTCTTACCCATGCTGGGACGGGCGGCCAGAATGATGAGGTCCGACTTCTGCCAGCCTTGCGTGATGCGGTCGAGTTCGGTGTAGCCCGATGGGACGCCGCGTAGCTTGTCGTCGGCGTTCTTGGCCTTCTGTATTTCAGTGATGGCACGGCTTACCAAGTCCTGCATCGAGTCGTAGCTGCGGCGCAGGTTGTTCTCACTGATTTGGAAGAGGTTGTTCTCGGCCTTGTCCAACAGGTCAAACACGTCGGTAGTGTCCTCAAAGGCATCGTGGATCATGTCGGAAGAAATCAGAATCAGCTGACGCTGAATGTGTTTCTGCATGATGATGCGGGCGTGGTATTCGATGTTGGCCGCCGAGCCAACCCGGTTGGTGAGCTTCGAGATGTAATAGGCACCGCCCACCATCTCTAACTCACCACGTTGTTTTAGTTCGTTGGTAACGGTCAGGATATCAATCGGTTCCGACTTGCCAAAAAGCGACTTGATGGCAGCGAAAATCTTCTGGTGCTTGTCCAAATAAAAAGCCTCGGGTGAGAGGATATCGATGACCTCGTTGACGGCTTCCTTCTCCAACATGAGCGCACCAAGCACGACTTCTTCAAGGTCGGTGGCTTGGGGAGGGATGCG